>JGI20214J51650_10003270_pt1 | contig 10160 bp, 8 predicted proteins | sample WetSurMetagenome_FD_51650 | JGI IMG/M metagenome (IMG submission 51650)
CCCGCTGAATGCTCACACGGTTTTGCGCGATCTGTCTCGATTATTCTAACGCTCTGGATCTTTGGCTTTGCGATTGCGGTGGGAGCCGGCGCTGAAGAAACGGGAACACACAGGATAAAAGAAAAGGTGAAGGAGGGGGCGATGACCGAAACAGACCAATTGACAGAAGAAGAGGGGAAGCACCTTGTGGAGACGGCCAGAAAGACCATTCAGAAAGCCCTTTTCAATCCCAAGGATAAAAGCGAGCCGGACACCCCGAGTTCCCCGAAGTTCCAGGAAAGGCGCGGTACTTTTGTGACCCTCACCCTTAACGGCGCCCTGAGAGGGTGTATCGGTCACATCATTCCTCAGGAATCCCTGATCGAGGGCGTGAGAGTCAATGCCATGAACGCAGCTTTTCGAGATCCGCGATTCAGGCCTCTGAGCCAGAGCGAATTTGAAAAGACCAGGGTGGAGGTGAGCATCCTCACGGCACCGAAGCCCCTTGCTTACACCGATGCCAATGATCTCCTGGCGAAGCTGAAGCCCGGGACGGACGGCCTGATCATTCGAAAAGGGTATCATCAGGCCACCTTTCTCCCCCAGGTCTGGGAGCAGCTTCCCAACAAGAAGGATTTCTTGACCCATCTTTGTCTCAAGGCAGGGTTGGCAGGAGATGCTTGGGTCTATGACGAGCTCGAAGTCCACACGTACCAGGTTCAGGCGTTTGAAGAGGAATGACACGCAAGGCAAGGCCGGGAAGGCGACCTAGCGAGGTCATTTCAGGAACGGATTTCCGTAGCAGGATACCGGCGTGAAAAGGAATCTGAAAGTCTTCATCCTGTGGGCGATCATAGGCACCGGTGTTTCTTCCATTGCAATCCAGCTGGTGACCGTGCGGGAGTTCCTGTCTCAGTTCCACGGCAATGAGATCACCATCTCCCTTGTCCTCTTTTCTTGGTTGCTGCTCACCGGCCTTGGAAGTTTCATCGCAAAGGCCTTTCGCTGGCCTTCCGTGACGGTCTTCACCCTTCTCTCCGGCCTTCTCGCCTTGTGGCCGCTCCCTCAACTCATTCTGATCCGCACGTTCAGAGAAAGTGTTTTTGTGCATGGGGCTTCACCGGGATTCAATCCAATGGTTGTTTACATCCTCGCGACCATAGCCCCCTATTGCCTGCTGCTGGGGTTCATCCTCCCTTACGCCTTGAGGGTGGTGAACGAGCGGTGGGAGAGCTTCACCGCCGGCGGCCTTTATGTCACAGACAGCATTGGAGATATCACGGGTGGAATCCTGTTCAGCTTTGTCCTCGTTTACTCCTTCACCCCCTTCGTGACGGTTGCGATTACTTCAGGGCTTCTGATTGCAGCCGTCCTCGTCCTTTTTCTTGTCTTTCGGCGATACGTGCTGTTTTTTTTGACCCTTGTGTTCGCCGGTCTCTTCTTCATGTTTTCTCTCAACAGCCATTTTGAGAAGCTCACCCTGTCCCCGCAATACGGGGACATCCTTCGATACGTAGAGTCACCCTATGGCAGAATCGTGGTCACCAAGGAAGGCCCCCAGCACACCTTTTGGGAATCCGGGACCCCCTTTTATTCGGATGCAGACATCGTGAACAGCGAGGAGAAAATTCACTATGCTCTGAGCCAGTTGGAAGAGGTGAGGAGCGTTCTGTTGGTGTCCGGAGGTTTGGGGGAAACGCTCTCAGAAGTGTCCAAGTATGCACCGGCCACCGTGGACTACGTGGAACTGGATCCGAATCTCACAAGGGTTGCGGAGGATCTTGGGCTGATTGCCAAGTCCCCGTCGCTTGCCATTATCCATGACGACGGACGGCATTACATCAAAGGGGCTTCCAAAAAGTATGATGCCGTTATCGTGGATCTTCCTGAGCCTGACACCTTTCAACTCAACCGGTTTTTTACCTCCGAGTTTTTTGCTCTGGCTAAGAAGGTCCTTGAAAGGGACGGAGTTCTNTCCTTCAGTCTGGACTACTCACCGAACTACCTGAGCGATATCCAGAGAACCAAGCTCTCCGAGCTCTACAATACGGCAAAACAGCATTTTCGGAACGTGCTTATTCTCCCGGGGGAGAAGGCGTACTTTCTTTGCAGGGACGGTGACCTGTGGACGGATGTGCCGGCACGACTCGCTCTGAAATCCGTGACCACGTCCTACGTGGAAGGGTTCTTTCACGGCAACGTGACGCAAGAGCGAATCGAAGAGCTTAAGAAAAATCTGGACCCGAAGGCACCCGTCAACACGGACTTTGAGCCCAGGATCATGACCGCCCTATTTCAGGAGTGGTTCACCAAGCACGGCTCCTCACCCAAAATCTTCGGTTTCGTGGCGTTGGGCCTGACGATGCTCTACCTGATCTTTCTGCGCAGGGAGGAGTACGTGCTCTTTACCACGGGACTTGCAACCATGGGCGTGGAGATGCTGGTGATCTTTACGTTCCAGGTGATGTATGGCTACATCTATCTGAAGCTCGGAGCCATAGTGACCGCTTTCCTGACGGGATTGCTTCCAGGGGCATTGCTTGGGAACCTCTTCAAGGGGAGGGGATGGATTCCCCTGATCGTCACTGAGATCATTCTTTTCAGCCTTCTGGTGGTTTTCTTTGTAGGGATCAGCTTTTCCGAAGGGGATATTCCGCAATCCTATTTTCTGGGTTATGGCTTTGTCTTCTCCTTTTTCTGCGGGTATCAGTTCCCTCTTGCCGCAGGCCTCATCGGTGAAAAAGAAAGCCCTGCAGCCGGGTGCCTGGCAGCGGATTTCACGGGCGCTGCGGTGGGCACCCTCGTCACAGGAGCGATCCTCATTCCCCTGCTGGGGATCCAGATGGCCATAATTTTTTTGATCCTCGTCAAGATTTCAAGTAACATCATCGTACTCTTTCCGCGCGGGCGGACCGCTTCATGAGGATGACCCGTAAAGAATTTCTGAAGACTCTGGGGCTCGGCGCTTCGGGATTGCTTTGTGCCGGCAGCGGGCTCTGTTTCGGCCAGACCAAGGGGGAGAGTATCCAGGGAGAGATCTTCAGGAAAGATGGGCCGGCAAAGCCCTGGAAGTGGTCTGTTGAAGGTTTTCATTACACATCGGACGGCAAGAACGTTCAGTGCCAGGTGTGTCCGAACCTCTGCCTCCTGGAACCGGGAGATCGCAGCGTCTGCCGATCCAAGGTCAATATTGACGGCAAGCTCTATTCTCTGGCGTACGGTAACCCCTGCTCGGTTCACGTGGACCCCATCGAGAAGAAGCCCCTCAATCACTTTCATCCGGGTACTTCGATCTTTTCCATCGCCACGACGGGCTGCAACTTCAGGTGTCTGAATTGCCAGAACTGGGAAATCTCTCAGAAGAAACCCGAGGAAGTTCAGTCCTTCGAACTGTTCCCGCAGGAGGTGGTCCGAGAGACTCTTAAAAGGGAGAGCCCTGCGATCGCCTACACCTATTCGGAGGCCATCACGTACTACGAGTATATGTTTGATACGGCCAGGCTCGGAAAAGAAGCGGGGCTCAAGAACGTTCTCGTTTCCAACGGATACATCAACCGTGAGCCTCTCCTTGAGCTGTGCAAAGTCCTGGACGGTGCCAATATCAATCTCAAATCTTTTGATGATCGTATTTATCGGTCTCTAAACGGAGGAACGCTACAGCCTGTGCTCAACACCCTGCAGATCCTTCATGAGCAGGGGATTTGGCTTGAAATAACCACTCTGGTGGTGCCGAGCTATGTGGAAGATCCTGAAATGATCAAGAGGATGTGCGGATGGATTCTGAAGGAACTCGGTCCGGATTATCCTCTTCACCTGCTCCGGTTCTCTCCCCAATACCGGCTCACGCGGCTGCCTCCGACGCCTGTGGCAACCCTGGAGAAACTGAAAGACGTGGCCCTATCGGAAGGAATCCATTATGTCTACCTGGGGAATGTGCCCGGCCACAAGGGCTGCAATACCTATTGCCCGAAGTGCGGGAGACTCCTCGTGGAGCGAAACGGCTACCTGCTCAGGCAGGTCAATTTGAACAAGGGACATTGCAAATTCTGCAATCATGTGATACCCGGTAGATGGTCCTAGTCAGTGAACATTGATCATTGAACATTGACCATTGAGAATGGAATGAAAGGTTTTGGTTTTCACTCAATGTTAATGCCTTCGTAAAAAGTCACAAAGCTCCTTTCCGTTCGCGGTTCGATACCTCACCACGAACGGAATATCAGGCACTTACACTCGCTTCAAGGCGTTCGTCCTGAGGTATCGAAGGGCGAACGCGACTTTTTACGAGTTCATCAATGTTAAGTGATCAATGTTCAGTGTTAGATGACAAATGACAAGGTTTGGGTGGTGACCTTCGAGAATTCAGCCTATGTACAATAGTTTCTACGGATTCAAGGAAAGACCCTTCCAGCTGGTGCCCAACCCGGCCTACCTCTATCTCAGCCGCAGTCACGAGGAGGCCATGGCGCACCTGGTTTACGCTATTTCCCAGGGGGACGGCTTTGTCGAGATCACGGGTGAGGTGGGAACCGGCAAAACCACGCTGTGCAGGGCCGTGCTCGAGAATCTGGATGAGCACACCGAGGCCGCGTACATCTTCAATCCCAAGCTCGATTCCCTCCAACTCTTGAAAGCCATTAACGACGAGTTCGGAGTCGACTCAGGCGGGAGCAGTGTCAAAGAACTCATCGATGTGCTGAATGCCTTCCTGATGAAAAAAAGGATGGAGGGCACCAAGGTCGTCCTGATTATCGATGAGGCCCAGAATCTGAACAAGGATGTTCTGGAACAGCTTCGACTTCTTTCCAATCTTGAGACCACGACGAGCAAATTGATCCAGATCATTCTGGTGGGCCAGCCTGAGCTGGGAGAGATGCTTGATTCCCACGAACTGCGTCAGTTGGGCCAGCGAATCACCCTGAGCTGCTACTTGACCCCGCTCAGCTACAAAGAGACCAAGGAGTACATCGATCACCGAATTCAGGTGGCCTCCCAAAAACCGGAAGTCCGCTTTACGCGAGGGGCTTTGCGGGCGATTTACAGATACTCAGGCGGTATTCCCAGGCTGATCAACATCTCCTGCGATCGAGCCCTTTTGACCGCCTACGGGCTGAACCGGAAAAAGATCACAGGCCCCATTGCCAGGGCGTCGATCAGAGAGCTGGCGGCGCGGGGGGATGTGAAGCGCCTGACGCTGCAAAGGAGGAAGAGACTGTCCCTGTCCATGGGCGTGATCCTCGGCGTTTTTGTAGCCGTTCTCTATCTGGCCTCTTTGTTCCTCATCATTCATCGCTCTGTGGATTTGAAGATCGCCAGCCTGATCGAGTCGGGAGAGATCGACAGACCCAAGGTGACCCAAAAAGTCGATCCCATCAAGAAACCCCAGCCCGGCGGGGGCGCGTTCGCCATGACCCAGGAAGGCCCAGGGCTGAGCCAGGAAGGCGTAGAGGGAAGTGCAGGGCCGAAATCACGCCAGCAGTTTTCTCCCATGGCCGTCTCGGATCTTGGAGCAGTCCTGGCAAAGGTCAACCGCCGTTCCTCGCGGGCGCTCGCCATGAAGGCGTTGATCGATCTCTGGTCGGGAGCCCCTGAGGACAGTCCGCTGCTCAATGATATGGAGGACGATCAGGCTTTCTTCAAAGTGGCGGCTCGACAAAACGGGCTTTTGATCCAGCGTGTGGAAGGAGATTTTGATTTTCTTCTCAAACTGAATGTGCCTGCTGTTCTGGAGTTCTACCTTCAGGGAGGAGGCACCCCCCGATATCTGACCCTCGCCAAAACCAACGAGGACGATGCGGTTCTCCTGGGTGGGGCGGTGGAGGAAGGCATCCAGGTGGACAGAGAACAGCTGACCTCGCACTGGTCCCGCGTGGCCTTTGTGGCGTGGAAGGATTTCCTCAACCTGCCCGGGACCCTGTCCTCTCAGAACTCGGGTGACGCTGTCCTGACGCTGAAAATGTTCATGCACGACCTGGGTTACAAGGAGCTGGAGATCACGCCGACCTATGACGACAAGACAGCGAGAGCGATCAAGCAGGTGCAACGAAGGCACGGCATCCTTGTGGATGGCGTGGTGGGACCCTTGACCAAGATCGCTCTTTACAATGAAAAAGCGGCACTCAACATTCCCCGCCTTGCCGACTAGAGGTTTGAGTCAAGAACAAAAAGAATGGATGGACTCCGGTGACATGAGGGCGCATCCTTGAGCGCAATCCTGAAAGCATTGAGAAGAGTTGAAAACGAGTCGGTGCAGAGGAACGAGACCCCTCCGGTCCCGAAGAAACTCGATGCCAGGAAGGCCATCCGCGAACAGTACAAAAAAAACTGGACGGCTCAGAAGCTCTTGACCATCCTCTTACCTCTCCTGACCCTGGCGGTCGTGCTCTGGGTGGTGTTGAGTTACAGACCCTTCCTGATCCCCAAGTCCTCCACCGCGGCGGTGAAGTCAAATCCGGTGCCTTCAAAAGCAGTGGTGAAAACTAAGGAACCGGTTTTGGAGGACAGGCGAAGGCGCAGCGAAGCAGCCTCCCCTAACACGGCTCCTGTGAAGGAAGAGCGTTCGCCTTCCAAAGCCTTGCCTAAGAAAGAAAAGAAGAGCTCCCCTGCGGGTCCAGAAGAAGGCCCTTCGGCCCAGGGCCCGGAATTCCAACTCCAGGCCATCGTCTGGTCTGATGCCCCGGAGAGCCGCTTTGCCGTGATCAACGGGGTCATCGTGCGTGCGGGCGGCATGATCGAGGGGATTTCAGTGACCGACATCGGAAGAGACTACGTTTCGTTCAAGTCCGGCCAGAGAACCTGGAAAATGAAGATGACCACAGAGTGAGCAGGGCTCATTCCGTCACAATGATTGCTCCAGGAGCGCACTCTCTGGCGGCTTTCTCCACGAGAGCCTCGAGATGCTTCGGGACCACATCCACGAGAACCCGGGATACCAGTTTGTCCTCATCGTACTGAAACACTTCCGGGCAAACCTTGTTGCAGTTCCTGTCTCCCATACAAAGATCATAGTCAATTTTAACCTTCATGTGTTCCTCCTTAAATAATAAACCTCTCTCCCACCTGCCACCACCCGATGGTGGATCCCTCCCTTTTGAATTGGACGCTTTCTCTTTTCTCGATCTCTCTGGCCCAGTCCCCTAGCGCCGAGGCATGATGGATAATCAGGGGGACGCTGCGGTCCGGGAGAATATCGGTCAGCAAACCGTAGAGAGCAATGAGTCTTCTGTTGTTCGATTCGGTTTCGGGTGAGTCCCACGGGGTGGGGTGAATGAAACCGTGAATCGCGCCTTCCTGCCTGGAATAGGCCCAGTGGCGAGGGAATTCGTTCTTGAGGTCCCTCATGAGTTTCACAGCTCGCAGGTTGGTCTCTGCATCGAGTCCTTTGTGAAGGTTCGAGAGAATACGGTCATCGAAAGACTCGAAGCCCATGGAACCCAAAAGAACGCTTACATCCAAGGCGCCGGCCAGAGCAAGCGCTTCCCGCAGGGCCTTTTCCCCCAAAACAAACCAATCCGCCCGCAGGGTCAGATTGACCTGGGACAGGCGAATCCCTTTTTCTCGAACCCCGGCCAGCAGGGCTGGAAGACCTGGAACGGCATTTTCGTTGATCAGCTCAAAAGGNATCTTGCGGCCGTTCTCGCCTTCCGGGAGTCTCTGAANCTGTTCCAAAACCGCGTCAAGGCTCAAGGCACCGTGAAATCCCTTGTCGATGGCCACGTCGCAAAAGCTGCATCCTTTCAGGGAAAGCGCCACTTTGTCCTTTTCGTTTCTNCTGAAGGCGACAGGGTAGTCGATCCCGATCGTTCGAGTTTGACTCGCGTGAGGGCATCCGATCTGCTGGAGCACCTGACCTGTTGTAACAGGCAGAGGGGTGAGCGTGCCGCTACCCAGCCTGTACAGATTGTTCCAGCGGACCTTTGTCAGGAATTCTTCGTTCCAGGTAGAAGAGGCGTTANGGAGGCCTGGGTCAGAGTGTGTTTTTTGATCTATAGGGCGGTTGAGGAAAGGAANAACTCTCTCGGCCGGTCCGTGCACGGCCATGGAAAAGCAAGAGGAAAGCCCCTGGAAGTAGTGAGGATGATCTTGCCATCCCTTCTCGCCTGCGAAGTCCACGTCCGCCTGAGGGCCTGCGAGGATGGTGAAAGCGCCATCTTCTTTGAGATCGCGGGCAAGGGAGAAAAGGTCTGTTCGGCCCGCCAGGTAGGAAAAACCGATGACCGGCCGTCTGTTCCCGAAGTAATCGTAAAGGGTTTTCTTAAGTAAGTTCTTGTCATCCTCCCTGGCGACGGTGAGCACGATGCACTCGTGGATCGTGTTTTCTTGAATAATACTTGCGGCCAGCTGGGGGCCGAGCAGGCCATAACTCTCGCCCTCCACGTAGCCGGTTACAATGACCATCCTCTCTCTTTTCATCCGGAGCAGCCCTTTTCTAAATGTCTCAATAAGGCTTGAAAACGCAGGCAATTCATCTTAAATTGAACCATAGTAATTTGGTGGAGCATTGTGAGTCTGGGCGCAAGAGCTTGTCATGTAGGATCGAAAAGACAGCGTTGATGCGGAAAGTAATCATCGCACCTGCAAAAGCAAGGAGAAGCCATGTTGACCGCTGAAGAGCTCGATCGATACGGTCGTCAGATCATGATCCCTCAAGTCGGGGAAAAGGGCCAGGAGAAACTGAAGAAGGCCAAAGTTTTCATTGCCGGGGCAGGGGGCCTGGGGTCGCCTGTGTCGATTTACCTGACAGCGGCAGGAGTCGGTCATATTCGTCTCGTGGACCACGACAAGGTGGATCTGACCAACCTGAATCGGCAGGTCGCCCACTGGACGGCCGACGTGGGAAGAAAAAAAGTGGAATCAGCTCAGGAGAAGCTCAACAAGCTCAATCCGAACGTGACCGTTGAGGCGTTGAGTGTGACGATTTCGGAGGAGAATGCATCGGAGCTTGTTAGGGGTTTTGACCTGGTCGTGGATGCCATGGACAATCTCCCTACCCGGTATCTCCTGAACAAGACGGCGATCGAGCATCGCGTGCCGTTTTTCCACGGGGCTGTAAACGGGTTTCAGGGGCGGGCCATGACGGTGATTCCCGGCAAGACAGCGTGCTTGAGATGCCTCTACCGCGGCCCGGTCCCTGAGTCGAAATTCCCCGTGATCGGGGTGGCGCCGGCCGTGATCGCCTGCATCCAGGCGACGGAGGTGATCAAGTACCTCGTGGGAATCGGCGACCTTCTGGCAAACCGTTTGCTTGCTTACGATGGGATGAACCTGAAATTCACCGAGTTTAAGGTCCAGAGGAATCCGCAATGTGATCATTGCGCTCATCTTTGAATTACTACAGCGGGGTGCCAAAATAGATATAGTCACAGGGCGTTCAAAAAAGATCGGATATAAGGCGACCATCCTAGTGACGAGTGACGAGTAACAAGTAACGAGAGGAGGAAATGGCCTTGTCACTCGTAACTCGTCACTTGTCACTTTCCTGCGACGATGACGACAACGCAAGGCATGGGCGCTTTTGAGCAACCTGATAGGGATGGAATAAGGAGGTGTAAGACGTGGCTGTTAAGGTAAATCTTCATCTGACGCTCCGGCAATTCACGAACGGCCAGGAAATGGTCGAGGTTGACGGGAAGACCGTCGGTGAATGCCTGAAGAACGTGGTAAAAAAATACCCGGCAATGGAGTCCTCCCTTTTCGCCAAGAACGGGAAGCTCTCCAACATCGTTGAGATCTATCTGAACCTTCAAAGCGCTTATCCCAACGAACTTGCCAGGCCGGTCAAGGACGGGGATGAAATTCACGTCACCATGATGCTTTCCGGAGGCTAGGTTCTGGTGAAAGCGGTCGCCATTGTCGGCTATCACAAAAGCGGCAAAACCACGCTCGGTGTAAAGCTCTGCAAGGAGCTCGCGAGCAAAGGCTTGCGTGTCGGGGTGGTGAAGCACGTTTCTTGTGAGCTCCAGTTTGCAGATGCGGACTCTTCCCGATACCGGGCCTTTGCCTCGGTGGTTGCAGCCGCTTCTGCCGCAGAGGCGGAGGTCATTGTCAAGGGGGAGAAAAGCCTCGAGGAGATGCTCAGGTATTGCGCCGGTTGTGATTTTGTCCTCGTGGAGGGGTTCAAGAAGGAAAGACTGTTTCCAAAAATCGTGTGCCTTCGAGAAAAGGAGGAGAAAAAAGAGCTC
>JGI20214J51650_10003271_pt1 | contig 10160 bp, 12 predicted proteins | sample WetSurMetagenome_FD_51650 | JGI IMG/M metagenome (IMG submission 51650)
TTCTTTAGGTCTTTATTCTTTAATTACAAAATTCCGGTGCTCTATTATTTGGTGTGCGGTTCGCGGTTCGCGGTTTCCGGCATACCGCACACCGCAAACCGTATGCCGCAAACCTCTGCCTATCTGTCAATATCCGGTATAACTAAATCCAGAGAACCTCCGATAGCTACAAGGTCAGCTATCTTGAACCCCTTTGAAATATGATTAAGTACAGATAAGTTCACAAAATTCGGAGATCTGAATTTCACCCGGTAAGGATTCTTGTTCCCGTCACTTATTATATATACTCCCAGTTCTCCACGGGCAGTTTCTACCCGTTGGTAGTACTCACCCTCAGGCAGTTTAATGATTGGCTTCATTTTCACTGCAAAAGATCCTTCGGGAATATTATCAATAAGTTGCTCAATAATATTCATCGATTCCCACATTTCATCAATCCTTGCAATATAACGACTGTAAGTATCTCCTTCAGTATGAAGTATTTCCTTAAAGGTTATCCTGTCGTAGGCACTATATGGCTCATGTTTGCGAACATCGCATGAGAAGCCTGAAGCCCTGCCGGAAGGACCTGTAATGCCATATGAAACAGCATCTTCCAGAGATAATTTGCCTATCCCTTTACTGCGTTCGTGGAAAATCACATTCCCTGAAAGCAGTTGATCATATTCAGGTAATATCTTTCTGAAATACTTGATAAAATCTTTTACTCTTTTCTGGAAGTTGGGATGAATATCGTACATCAGGCCTCCCGGACAATTATAGCTCACCAGCATACGTCCACCGCAGGTCTCCTCAAAAATGTCGAGAATTTTTTCCCTGTCACGCAAACCATAAAAGAAACATGTAAGGCCTCCCAAATCCATTCCGAATGAAGCCCACCACAGCTGATGTGACTGGATACGTGTTAGTTCTGACATCAGAGTACGTATCACTTTTATCCTGTCGGGGATATCAATTTCAAGGGCTTTTTCCACATTCAGACATACCGCTTCATTATTAATATGGGCAGAAAGGTAATCCATTCTGTCTGTGAGATGTATGATCTGTGGATAGGTTATGCTTTCGCACATCTTTTCTATGCCCCTGTGTATATATCCTAAATGAGGTTCCACGTTTTTGACAATCTCTCCCTTAAGCGATACCACCAGCCTTAATACACCATGAGTAGAAGGATGCTGCGGTCCCATGTTGATAACATATTCCTGCTGCTCATCAGGAGTAATATTTTTTACGTTTTCTTCCATAGATTACTTGCTCACAATATTAATATCATCAACATAATCTTTCCTTAACGGATAGCCCCAGGAGTTGTCGAGGAAGAGTCTTCTCAAATCAGGATGATTTGTAAATCTGATCCCAAGAAGATCATAAGCCTCTCTTTCATGAAAATCAGCNGTCTTCCATATATCAGATACAGAAGGGAATTGTGGATGTTCCCTGTCAGAAGTCCTGGTTTTTAATACAACAACGTGGTCATAGATTGTGGAACGAAGGTGATAGACTACACCCAGATCCTGACCATAATCCACTCCGCTAAGACAAAACAGAAAATCAAATTGAGCCTCTTTGTTATCCCTTAGCTGCTTAGCTAATGAGTACAGTTTTGAAGGNGGGACAGTTACTTCAACAAATTGTTTTCCTTCCTTNATATCGAGTTCCTGATCGATAGACTTAATAAATTCTCCAAGTTGTATTTTATCCATTGATAATCAGATTTCTGAACATTTCGGGTTCTTATTTTGAATCATGTGAAGTATTCCTTGCCTTCCTCGATTTCATCGTTTGTGCTTCGATCATTCGCTGAAGCTGGAGCATTCCATATAATAATGCTTCAGGACGCGGNGGGCATCCGGGAACATATACATCAACAGGTATAACATGTTCAACACCTTTAACAACACAGTAAGAATTTAAGAAAAACGGACCTCCTGAAATTGCGCATGCGCCCATAGCAACGACGTACTTTGGTTCAGCCATCTCATCATAAAGACGTTTTAACACGGGTGCCATTTTGTTGACGATTGTTCCGGCGACAACAATAACATCAGCCTGACGGGGACTGGCCCTGTAAACTTCCATTCCGAACCTTGCAAAATCGTGTCGGGGTGCTCCGGCAGCCATCATCTCAATGCCGCAACAGCTTGTAGCAAAAGTGAGAGGCCATAAAGAGTTCTTCCTACCCCAGTTTATAACATCATCGATTGTGGTTAAAAGAACATTTGACCCGGATTCTTTCAGAAGATCGAGGCTTTCATTATCCCCGAATTCTTCTCTCTTCATTCCTTTTATTCCCATATAAGAGCATGTTTTTTCCAGGCATATAATAATCCCAAGCCCAGTATGAAGAAGAATATAACAATTTCGATAAATGCAGCCATCCCGGTTTCTTTCATTACAACAGCCCACGGAAAAACAAGGACCGTCTCAACGTCAAATACCAGGAAGAGTATTGCAAAAAGATAATACCCTACATTAAACTGCAGCCAGGTTACACCCTCGGTGGGAATTCCACATTCATAAGGTTCAAATTTCTGGGGGTTTATTGATTTCGGAGCTACTATTCCTGAGAAGATGAGAACCAATCCTACAAAAATGGCTCCTACAAGGAAAAACAAAATTAACCATTCATTATTCATTGAAAATGGAATTAGTTTAGGTTCAAAGCCGCACAAAATTAGATTTTTTTTTTGTTTTGTAATAAGTTTAACAAACGATAATAATGATATTTATCACATTGGAGAAAGTTCTTATTGTTAATTATTTCACAGATTGCTTGTTTATTGCGGCGCGATAATCATATTGTTGATTTTTTATTAGTAAATGAAATCCTGAATATGATTTTTTTCATGTTAATAGAGCTGCAATAATTATTACTTTAGGGAGTTATTTTGTTGGTCTTATATTTTCAGTACAAATTATAATATTATGAGTTCAGATACACATCATTCCGGAATATCCGGGCTGGGGGGGGAAGTGTTGGAACATACAGAAGTTAAGGTAAGTCATTGTTATCAGTGTGGAAAATGTTCCGCAGGTTGCCCGCTTTCAGAAGAAATGGATTATCCGCCAAGCGTAATAATGAGGATGTTACAGACTGGTAACCCCGATCTGGAAGATAAAGTGTTACGCTCTTTCTCAATCTGGGTTTGTCTCACTTGCGAGATGTGCTTTGCCCGTTGCCCGATGAGTATTGATATACCAAANATGATGGATTTTCTACGACANAAATCTNTAAATGAGAAAAAAGCCAATCCTAAGGCAAAGGAAATCATTGCTTTTCATAAGTCCTTTCTCGATTCGATCCGATATACGGGACGGCTTTATGAGATTGGATTATTTGTTGACTATAAGACCAGAACCCTAAAAATTCTNGATGACCTNGCTCTTGCTCCAAAAATGATGAGTCGTGGCAAGCTGAACATCATTCCGGAGTTAATAAAAGATCGTTCAGGTGTAGCTTTAATTTTCAGAAAATCAAAGAAAATAAAGTCAGAAGCTTCCGACTCCCGACTTCCGACTTCGGACTAAATTGATACTAAAAACTAATAATATGACTCTCGGATTTTATCCAGGTTGTTCCCTGAAAGGATCGTCACGTGAATACGCTGAGTCGGTCCTTGCCGTTGCAAAAGCATTTGATATCCAGCTTGAGGAGATTAAAGACTGGAATTGTTGCGGAGCAACTGCCGCTCATAATATGAATAAAGAACTGTCTCTTGCTCTGCCGGCACGTATACTTTCTTTGGCTGAGACGCAGGGGTTGACCGAAATAGTTGTGCCCTGTGCTGCCTGCTACAGCAGGTTAACTGTTACTAAACACGAATTGTCAGAAGACCCGGCCCTTAAAAATGTAGTTACTGATGCCAATGGACTTGCTTACACCGGATCTGTAAATGTTTTAAATATAGTTCAGTTTCTCGATAAATATATTATCCCAAACATTGAAGGAAAAGTTGTGAAGCCATTTGACCATAAAGTAGCCTGTTATTACGGTTGCCTGCTGGTACGACCACATGAGATTCTTAAATTTGACCGTGAGGAAGACCCCCAGACATTGGATGTTCTGATGCTGAAAGCAGGAGCTACTCCGATCGACTGGGCATTCAAAACGGAATGCTGCGGAGCGGGTCTGTCCGTTTCAAGAACGAAATCAGTTGGCAGGCTGTCGGGCAAGATAATTGGTGATGCGAATGACCGTGGTGCCGAGGCTGTAATTGTTGCCTGCCCGATGTGTCATTCCAATCTCGATATGCGCCGTGATGAAATAAACTCATACCTGGGTGAAAAAATCGATATGCCTGTCCTGTATATCACCCAGGCAATTGGACTGGCTGTTGGTCTCGACAGGAAGTCACTTGGACTTCAGAGACATTTTGTTAAAGTTACAGTTTGAGCCTAGTGGATATGGTTAAACTTTTATCAAATACCCCCTTTCTTATCCCGCAAAGCGGGAGGATGGTTTCACCTTCCCCCCTGGGGGAAGGCTGGGATGGGGGTTTTAAAGTATAAGAAACTGGGTGTTAATTAAATATTTTATGAAATAACAAGTATACAATTATATGTCAAAAATAGGAGTATTTGTCTGTCATTGCGGTGAGAACATAAGTGCAACCGTCGATTGTGCAAAGGTTGCTGAAACAGCCGGCAATTATGATGGTGTAGCCTTCAGTGTGGATTATAAATATATGTGTTCCGATCCCGGGCAGAATCTCATCAAAACAGCAATAAAAGAGAAAGGGCTCGATGGAGTGGTTGTGGCCTCCTGTTCACCAAGGATGCATGAGCCTACCTTCAGAAAAGCGTGTGCTGAAGCAGGCTTGAACCCATTTATGTGCGAAATGGCCAACTTGAGGGAACATTGTTCCTGGGTTCACGAAAAAGGTGAAGCTACCACGCAAAAGGCAATTGATCTGGTAAGGATACTGGTTGAAAAAGTAAAGTATAATCATTCACTCAATGAAATAAAAGTGCCTGTAACAAAAACTGCTCTTGTGATTGGCGGCGGTATTGCAGGAATTCAGGCCAGTCTGGATATTGCAAATACAGGCCATAAGGTTATTCTGATTGAAAAAGATCCTTCAATCGGAGGACATATGTCGCAACTCTCAGAAACTTTTCCAACTCTCGACTGCTCCCAGTGTATTCTGACACCCAGGATGGTAGAAGTAGCTCAGCATCCTAATATTACCCTGTTTACTTATGCTGAACTCGAAAGTCTCGAAGGTTTCATAGGCAATTTCAAGGCTAAGATCAGAAAAAAATCTAAAAGTATTGATGAAAAACTGTGTACGGGATGTGGCATGTGTACAACGAAGTGTCCTGTGAAGAAGATCCCAAGTGAATTTAATGAAGGACTTGGTAAAAGGACCGCAATTTATGTACCTTTTCCACAGGCTGTCCCAAATAAGCCGGTAATTGACAGGAAAAATTGCACCTATTATATTAAAGGTAAATGTAAGGTTTGCGAAATTGTATGCCCTACAGGAGCAATCCGTTTCGATCAGGAAGATGAAATAATTGAGAGAGAGATAGGCGCTATAGTGATTGCCACCGGGTTTGCAGTAAAACAAGCTGACTTTTTCCCCGAGTATGGATATGGTAAATATGCGGATGTAATTACCGGTTTACAGTTTGAACGGCTGGCATCAGCATCGGGTCCGACATTAGGTGAGATTCGCAGGCCTTCCGATGGAAAAATACCTGAGAAAATAGTATTCCTTGCGTGTGCAGGCTCACGCGATCCCGCAAAAGGCATTCCGTATTGCTCAAAGATCTGTTGCATGTATATAGCAAAACATGCTATGTTGTACCAGCATAAAGTTCACGGTGGTAAATCATATGTTTTCTATATGGATATCAGGGCCGGTGGAAAACAGTATGAAGAATTTGTCAGAAGAGCAATTGAGGATGACGGTGTTAATTATGTACGAGGAAGAGTTTCAAGAATATATGAGAAAAATGGCAAGTTATATGTAAGTGGTGTTGATACACTCCTTAATGCCATGCCTGTTGAGATTGAAGCTGATATGGTTGTTCTGGCCACTGCCGGAGTAGCCAATGACGGAGCCGAAGAACTGGCTCAGAAACTGCATGTTTCATATGACCCCTATAAATTCTTTGCGGAAGCCCATCCAAAACTGAAACCTGTGGAAACAAATACCGCAGGAATCTTTCTTGCCGGAGCCTGCCAGGCACCAAGAGATATTCCCGAATCAGTAGCTATGGCATCGGGAGCTGCAGTAAAAGTAGCAGCATTGTTTTCCCAGGATGAACTTACACGCGAGCCCATCATTGCCGTAGTAAACCGCCAGGCTCCTCCGGTATATTCATCATGCGTAGGATGTTTTCTTTGTGTGTCAGCCTGTCCTTACCAGGCTATTGAAAAGGAAGAGATTAAGAACCGTAGTGGTGAAGTAATCAAATCCATTGCAAAAGTAAATCCGGGATTGTGTCAGGGATGTGGTACGTGTGTTGCATTCTGCCGGACTAAATCAATTGATATACAGGGATATACACATGAACAGATGTATACAGAAGTTATGGCTTTATTAAATGAATACTAAAGAATGGAAATAAATGGAAATAAATGGAAATTCAACTTATTTCAACTTATTTCAAACTATTTCAATGTATTTCAATGTATTTCAATGTATTTCAATGTATTTCATATTTTAAAAGACTAATTATCAAAATATAGTATAAATGGCTGAATTTGAACCTAGAATAGTTGCTTTCGTCTGTAACTGGTGTACATATGCCGGCGCGGACCTGACCGGTACCAGCCGTATCAAATATGCTTCAAATGTTCGCATAGTCAGGTTTCCGTGTACAGGACGTATAGATTATATGTTATTAGTAAAAGCCTTTGATGAAGGCGCCGATGGAATTATCGTTTCAGGTTGTCATCCTAACGATTGTCATTATACTTCCGGTAACTTTCATGCAAGAAGGAGATGGATAATGTTCAGATCGTTGTGCGATTTCATGGGCATTGATACAAACCGAATCAAATTTTCGTGGGTTTCAGCCGCTGAAGGAGCCAAATGGGCAGACATTGTAAATGCAACAGTTTCATCAATCCGTGCACTCGGACCATATACCGAATACAAAAAAGTTGCGAAATATCCTGAAAAGGAGGTAACCCATGGTTGAATTAATTAAAAAGGCAAAAGAGCTTCTGGAAACATCTGCTGTGAAGGTGGTGATTGGTTATGAGCAGGGAACTGCAAATAGAACCCGTGCGCTTTTTGCAGAAAAATCGGAAGATACCGACCGCTTTATTTTTGATAGCCGATGTGTTCAGAACCTGGCTGTTTATCTGACGAAAAAGGAAGTGACAGAAAAGGGGAAAATAGCTGTTGCTGCTACCTTACCTGTGATGCGAAGCATCATTCAGCTTGCTTCTGAATTCCAGGTAAGTGATAATAATCTTCTTGTTCTTGGAATAACTCCTGAAAGTAAATTAATCGAATTNGGGAATCTGGTTGAAGTAGAAACATATGTTCACCGGTATCAGATTGAAATTGATGCCCGTAACAGGGAGATGCTTGATAAACTGGAAAAGATGACCCAGTCGGAAAGATGGAAGTTCTGGATTGATGAACTGGCACCTTGCTTTAAATGCTATGCGTGCCGGGCTGCATGTCCGATGTGCTATTGTTCGCGATGTACGGTTGACTTTAATCAACCTCAGTGGATCCCGGTAGCATCAACTGAACTTGGTAATCTTGAATGGCATATGATGCGGGCTATCCACCTTACAGGTCGTTGCATTGATTGTGATGCATGTTATAACGCATGCCCACTGTCAATACCGATAAACCTGCTTACCAAGAAGATGCTTTCTGATGCAAAGGAACATTTTGGTGGATATCAGCCTTCTCTTAAAGGTGACCATCTCATGTCGACATATAAACCCGATGATAAAGAAAATTTTATACAATAAGATATGAATATTGATAAGCGATTAGTCAGGAAAGACTCACTGGAAAAGCTTTTCGATATCTTAAAGCAAAACAGTAAAAAGATCTATGCCCCTTTCTCAAAAGATAGTAAAACTATATTCAGGGATGCAGGAAGTTTTGCAGGAATTTCGACAGAGTATGTTCAGACTACACAATCCTCGAAGGATATAGCTTTCCCCCGTAACGAAAAAATTCTCGATTATTCCAGGACCAAGCAGGGTATGTCCGTTAAAGGCACTGATCTGAAAGATATTCCGGATGTCATTCTCTGGGGCGTCAGACCATGCGATGCTGTGGGGATAGGAGAGTTGAGTTCAATATTTAACTGGGACTATAAAGATGAGATCTATAATAATCGTCTTTCAAAAGTTACAGTCTTTGGGTTTAGTTGTTCCAAATCAGATGAGTACTGCTTCTGTACATCCGTAGGAGGAAACCCTGGAAGTACTGCCGGAAGCGATATATTATTTACACAACTTGGAGATAATGGTGATTTTCTTGCTGAAATTATTACCGAAAAAGGGGCAGCAATAGTTTCACTTGCTCCCGGGNTATTTGAAAAATCAGAATCAGACAATAAGGAGAACTTTCTTGCCCAAGTTCCGGTTAAATTTAATCATGAAGAAATAAAGGAAAAACTCGATAAATTCTTTGAAAGCAAAGAATGGGTAGAGCAATCACTAAGATGTCTGGGCTGCGGAGCATGCGCTTATGTCTGCCCGACCTGTGCATGTTTTGATATTCAGGATGAAGCGCACGGTAAAAGAGGTTCACGTATCAGATGCTGGGATTCGTGCGGATTTTCACATTTCACGGTTCATACATCGGGTCATAATCCACGTGGAGTGCAATCAGCACGGTGGAGACAACGTATTATGCATAAATTTTCATACATGCCGGAACGATTATCTGTCTATGGCTGTACAGGTTGTGGACGTTGCTCAAGAGCATGTCCGGTTGATATGAATATTCTGGAAAACTTAATTTCAATTCAGGAGGTTACATTATGATGGATAGTTTGTATATGCCATACCTTATGAGGATTGAGAGAATCACTTATGAGGCACCAGGAGTAAAAACATTCATGCTGAAATTCGTTAATGAAGCTGATCAGGAGAACTTTTCTTATAAAGCCGGGCAATTTGGAGAATATTCGGTTTACGGAGTAGGCGAATCAACATTTTGTATTGCTTCTCCTCCAACACGGAAAGGTTATATTGAATGTACTTTCAGGCAAACTGGAAAAGTCACGAATGCACTTTCAGGATGCGAAGAGGGGAGTATAATTGGTTTCAGAGGGCCATATGGAAATGTTTTCCCTATTGATGAATGGAAGGGAAAAAGCCTTCTTTTCATTGCAGGTGGTATTGCATTGCCTCCAATGCGCTGCGTTATCTGGAACGCGCTTGACATGAGAGAAAATTTCAAGGATGTAACTATTATTTATGGTGCCAGGACAGTTAAGGATCTGGTATATAAAGATGAATTAAAAGACTGGGAATTAAGAAAAGATGTCAGGCTCGTTACCACCGTCGACCCGGGTGGAGAATCTCCTGACTGGAAAGGTGAGATTGGCTTTGTTCCTACAATAGTTGAGAAAATTGCACCATCCTCAAAAGATACAATTGCTATTGTATGCGGACCTCCTGTGATGATCAAATATACTTTTCCCGTTCTGGCAAAACTTGGGTTCAGCGATGAAAATATCTACACAACACTGGAGAACCGTATGAAATGCGGCTTTGGAAAATGTGGCCGGTGTAATGTCGGGAAGGTTTATGTTTGTAAAGACGGACCGGTATTTACGCTGGCACAGCTGAAGGAGTTGCCTGATGAATATTAAATACGATAATATGCCAGGCGAAGTTTGCAACTTCGCCTTTTTTTGCTTCTGATATCATAATTACTATGCAATTATAATGGTTACGGCGATGTCACAGACTTCGCCGAGCAAGGGGAAAGAAGATTGCAATTGTTTTAAGCCCCCCATATGGGGGGTTGGGGGGTAAAGATCTCCTCAGGATATTCAATATCCACCAGAAACAACCCCTTCGCAGGAGCTGATTTACCTGCTTTGCAACGATCCTTCGCCTTAATAATATCCTCAAATTCTTTAAGATCAGTTTTCCCGAAGCCAATATCAACAATAGTTCCGACAATAGCTCTTACCATATTTCTCAGAAAACGGTCAGCCTT
>JGI20214J51650_10003273_pt1 | contig 10154 bp, 11 predicted proteins | sample WetSurMetagenome_FD_51650 | JGI IMG/M metagenome (IMG submission 51650)
GAACATTTCCAGGCGCATGGTGATGATGGCGAAAGCGACAATGAGTTTTACGAAAATCCCCATCTCCTTGTAGGCTGCCGGCACATAAGCGGCAAGCACGAGATCGATCACCGTCACCCAGGTGGCAATGGTCAGGGTATAGGTGGGGATCCGGATTCGGGGATGGATGAAGTTCTTGATGGCCGAAATCGTGCAACTCGAGAAGACCTGAACAAAAAGAACCGCCACGCCCAGAAGAATGCCGTTCATAACGCTCGTGCTGATTCCCACAGCCGGGCACATGGACAGGGCCAGCCGGAAAATCGGGTTTTCCGAAAGGATGCCGTTAAAGAACAACTGGGAATTGCTTTTCTTAGTGTGTGCCAAGGTCTTTCTCCCCCTGCCTCGTCCTAGAAAGCCGCAGGAAGCTTCTGCGACTGGACCACACGCTCAAGCCTCTCGACCCGGTAAGCGAAGCGCTTGACCATGCCTTTGACGCCGTCCGTCACCGCCTTGCTGGAAATCGTCGCGCCGGTGAGGGCATAGATGTCGTTGTCCTGATACTTGGCTCGAATGCGCTGGACTTCTTCCGGAGACATGGAACCCTTCCTGACTTCCAGGGCCTTACGGTACTCATCAGGAAGAGGCTCTTTGACCACCTCCAGTTGCTTGAGCTTCTGATAGGACTTGTTCTTGAACTGGTTTTTGAAAAAGTCCTGCACAATGTCGCCGCCCAGGCCCGGGTCTTCTTCGTGTTCCATGATCTCCAGACCGAGAATGTTGTAACTGGGATCCACTGCGAGCATGACTTTGATGAATGTCTTGAACCCCTGGAAGTGCCCCGGGAGAAGGTAGGCCATGCGTTTCCCGTCCATGGAGGCCACGACGGTTTCATCGGAATAAACAAAACTGGCCGCCCCTTTGAGGGCTGCGGCCAGCGCCTTTTCCCTCTCCGCCGCGTCCAGGGCCTGTTCCGCGGTTATCTTCAGTTCGTGATAAGCCTGGAATTTTCCCTCCAGGGTAATCACCAAAAGGCCATACCCGAGGTCTGATCCTTTTTTAACAGGGAACAGGTAGCCAAGATACTTGGAGCCTTTTTCATCAATCACGTAACGGTAAATACTGTACAGCTTGAGCGCCGAAGGAGCCGGATTCCCCTTGCCGTACCCCAGGAGCCCGAGCATGGTGTCCTGCTCTTTCTGGTGCTCGTTGTGCTTCTTTGCTTTGGCCGTGAACACATAGGCACTGCCCATGATGGTGCCGGCAGCCAGGCAGGAAATGATGAGTCCAATGGTGATTCGGAGAATCTGCTTCATTTCACGGCACCTTTTGCTGGAGCGAAACGCTTTGGCTTGAACCACCCGTCCAGAGCAGGGGTCAGGGTGTTCATGAGGAGGATGGCGTAGGCCACGCCCTCCGGATAACCTCCTTTAAGGCGGATCAGGACCGTGAGGGCCCCGACTCCAATTCCAAAGAGGAGTTGCCCTGTTTTCTGGTTCGGGGAGGTGACATAATCCGTAGCCATGTATATGGCGCCGAGCGGCACACCCCCTGAGAGAATCGCGAGCAGTGGATTCCCCGTGAAAAATCCCTCTCCGCCGAAAATCCAGGTGAAGAAGGCGACGGAGGCGAAGACCGAAACAGGAATGTGCCAAGTGATGTAACCCTTGTACATGAGGTAGAGGCCGCCGAGCATGAGCAGAAGAACGGAGGTTTCACCGATACAGCCCGGCCTCAACCCGATGAAAAAATTTCCGTACATGGTGGAGAGGGATCCGAATTTTTCGATGAGCGTGTCCAGACCGTAATGTTTAAGCACATAGAGAGGGGTCGCCGTGCTTACCGCATCGACCCCGGGTGCCATGTACTTGAAGATCGAAGCGTCCCGAAGGGGAGGAAGCCAGGCGGAGGTCATGGCCACCGGATAGGTCGCCACCAGAAAAGCCCGGCCGATGAGAGCAGGGTTGAAGATGTTGTAGCCGATCCCGCCCATGAGTTGCTTCGTCACGAAGATGGCGATCACTCCGCCGAGAATCGGCATCCAGTAGGGAACACCGGGAGGGATGACATAGGCGAGCAACACGCCCGTGATGACGGCGCTGCCGTCCTTGATGGACACAGGCCGGCGGAGGCACTTCTGGGAAATGGCCTCTGTGGCCAAGCAGCTTCCTACGCTGACCGCGGTGATGATGAGGGTTTGGAAGCCGAAAACAAAGATGGAGAGGATCAGGGAGGGCATGAGACACGCTACAACGGTCCACATGATCTTTTCCACCGACTCGTGGCTCTTGACGTGGGGGGAGACGGCGACCGACCAGAGTTCGGCCTCCTTCACCGTCACCTCCTGGGGTTCTTTGACTTGCTCTTCGATGGCACCGCTCCTTGTCCCTATCGTTTCGCCTTCAACTTGGCGAGCCGGATAAACTGCACCAGGGGCCGCTTGGCCGGGCAGACAAAGGCGCAGCATCCGCACTCGAAGCATTCAAACAGACCGAATTTCGCCGTATCCTGGGCCCGGCCTGCCTCCACGTAGACACCGATTTCATTGGGCTGAAGTCCCATGGGACAGGCGTCCAGGCACCAGCCGCACCGGATGCACTGGCTGTGAGCGCGGCTGTCGATTTCGTCCTCGGTGAGGAACAGCACACCGGAAGTGGTCTTGGTCACAGGGACGTCCAGGGTGGAAATGGGAAATCCCATCATGGGCCCGCCCATGACAATCCGGGCCAGGTCCGGCTTAGTCCCGCCGAGATAAGAAACGATGTCACTCAATCTCGTGCCGATTCGCACCTTCAGGTTTGCCGGTCTGGCGATCCCTTCCCCGGTAATGGTGATCACCTTCTCGTAGAGAGGCTTGTTCAGGGCCACAGCCTCGTAAATAGCTTTGGTGGTCCCCACGTTCTGCACAATCACGCCCACGTCAAAGGGAAGCCCGAATCCCGGCACCCGGCGTTTGGTGACGCTTTCGATGAGCTGCTTCTCCGATCCCTGGGGGTATTTGACTTTCAGTGCATCGACACTGACCTTGAAACCGTCGGAGGCTTTGTCCGCAGCCGCCTTCCGCAAGGTTTCAACCGCATCCATCTTGTTGGCTTCGATCCCGATGTGGCATTCCTTGATTCCGAGCATGGCGAGGATGATCTTTGCGCCTTCGATGATCTCCGCAGGGTGCTCCAGCATGACGCGATGATCCGTGGTCAGATAGGGTTCGCACTCGACCCCGTTGATGAGGAGCATATCGACCTTGGCTTCAGGGGGAGGGGAAAGCTTGACGTGGGTCGGAAAACCGGCTCCTCCAATACCGACAATGCCTGCAGCCTTAACTCTTTTTTTCAACTCGTCGGTGGGCAGGCTTCGCCAGTCTTCCAAAGTGTAGCTTTTAGCCGGAGCCTCGCGGTCGGTCTGGATCGTCACGGAGGCGGAGGTGATGGAAACGGGATTGGCGGATGCGCCGACACCCTTCACCGTTCCGGTGACACTGGCATGAACAGGAGCCCCAAGGCCGCCGGCCACTTCTCCGACCACGTCTCCTTCAGTAACCTTGGCCTTCTTGTCCACCACGGGCTTGCAGGGAGCCCCGAAGTGCTGCTGAAGAAGAATGTCCACCTCTTCGGGAAGGGGCAGGGTTTCTATCGCCAGGTGCTCGGCGAGTTTCTTAGATTCAGGAGGATGAACTCCGCCTTTAGGAAAAGTAAGCAACGTCTCATGCATGAGCAGATCTCATGATTTTTTTCAGGTTCAGCGCTCTATCCATCTCAAGACCGAGTATGCCTATATAAAAAAGATCGTTCCCATGTCCACAAGAATTTCTCTCGTACTCCGTCGGATATGGCCCCTCCTCTTACAGGTCCTTTCGAAGGTTGATGAAATTGCTCCTTTCAAAACCGACGGCTTTGAAAAAAGAAAGGAGATCCGTCGAATCCCACCTTACGGAGGTGTAGATTTTCTTCACGCCCTTTTCCTTGTAATAGTCGAAGATGCCCTTGGCCAGGCTCTTTCCGATCTCTTGACCCATGTACTTGGGGTCCACGCCGAACATGGATATCCATGCGACTTTCTCGGTGCCGAAAATCCCGGCCGTGATGATGCTGATCATGAAGCCCACCACTTTGTCCCTGATTTCTGCGACCAGGCTGGCGTTCGAATTTCTCTTTGCCGCTTCTGCGACGATGGGCTTGAAATCAATGCGGGAAGGGCTCTTGGTAATGGCCGCATCAATTCGGCTCACCTCATCCGCGTCGTCTTTTCTCATTTTTCTGATCAGGATCTTGGCCACAGATCAAACCCTTTCCTGCTTTGGGAGAACGCGTGTCAGTCAATCCTTATGATTTTCACGTGATGGTCGACCCAGTCGGGCGGAAGGTAAACCCTGCCGCTGTTTCCGCTAAGTTTGACCTTCTTTTCGATCATCTCTTCCCCATAAACCTCAAACTTCACTTTGCCTTCAGGGATGTTGGCGGCGGAATTCCTTTCACTCTGGGCTTTCTTTTCCCTAGGCACGGCTCTCACCTCTTCTTTTGGTAAAATGAGGACTCAGGTTGTTGTTTACTGTCCGCTCAGGGCTCATCTCTTTACTTTGGTCGCTCGCTGGAACCTCTTGGCTGGCCTAAGCTCTTTAACTTTCTGAATCTTCTTCAGATTACCCTGACATTCCGCCTGCAAAGGCCATTTCCGTTTTAACTACATTTTAGCTACAAAGTGACTATAGGAAATACACGAAAATGATGTCAAGAAAAAAATGATGCTCCTCGAATCAAGTGAGGGAAGTGCTTTTTGACGAGAGAACANCGCATCTGATAAAGTGCGAAAAGAATCGCCATAGCCCGGCAAGGCAATTCTTTTCCCAAAGGACCCGTCATGAATCAACCCAGTGACAGCATCTATCTCTTGCCGACCTCCATCATCGACAGTGACCATGAATCCATCATAGGGTTTGCGGAAGAATTGATTGGGAAGGCCGACAAAGACCCGGTTGCAAAGGCCGTGACGCTCTATTACGCGGTGAGAGACAGCATCTGGTACGATCCCTACTACCCTTTTTATTTGCCTGAGCACTATCGTGCGAGCAATGTGCTCAGGAGCGGCAGGGGATACTGTGTCTGTAAGGCCTCTCTGCTTTGCGCTCTGGGAAGAGCCTGCGGAATCCCCTCACGGGTGGGCTTTGCGGATGTGCGAAACCATCTGGCTTCGGCGCAGCTTCTCGAGATGATGGGTTCGGATTTATTTGTCTATCACGGTTTCACGGAGTTCTACCTCGATGGGAAGTGGGTCATGGCCACCCCTGCGTTCAACAAAGAACTCTGCCTGAAACACAAGGTCGCCCCTCTGGAGTTCAACGGCCATGAGGATTCCATCTTCCAACCTTACAATCTAGAGAAAAAGAAGTTCATGGAATACGTGACTTACCACGGCTCCTTTGCGGATATTCCTGTGGCAAGGATTGTGAAGGCGTGGGAAGAAGCTTACGGTGCGGGCAAGGTTAAGTCGTGGATCGAGGCTCTGGAGCGATCGGGCGGCAAATCCACGCGGGAGTTCATCAACGAAGAACCACTGGAGATCTGATGCTGCACAGACAGCCTATTTTTTACCACGGAGTCACAGAGATCACAGAGAGGGAATGTTTTTTTCGTCTATCGCGAGAGACCGATAGACGAAAATACCCTCTGAAGAGCTTCTCAAATGGTCATATCGCTTGATGAAGTTATTTGGGGACAGAACCTTTTTGTTTGTCGGTATCTCCCGACAAACAAAAACTCTTCTCTGNGCCCTCCGTGCCTCTGTGGTGAGACGAAGGACGAGCTACACCGTCCCGCTGAGGATGCCTGAATCGTTGGGGCTTTTGAAGGGCAGGCGTCGAACGTTGTGCACCCCTGCTTTTACCAGCATGTCCTTGACTTCTCCTTCCGAGTAAGCGCGCCCTTCTTCCGTGTTGACGAGCATGTTCAGCGCAAAAAGCGCGGGAAAGAGCGGGCCGTCATGGGTGTCGTTCAACAGAAACTCGTGAATCAGAATGAGCCCGCCGGGCTCGAGAACCGAAACCGCCTTTTCGATGACGGCGCGACAACCCTCCGGGCCCATGCTGTGAAGAATCTGAGACAGCCAGGCGACGTCATAGGTCCCCTGGACGGGATCCCTCAGGTAATCTCCTGCCTGGAAGTCGACCCTCGAACTCAGCCCAAATCTTGTAATGGTCTTTTGAGCAAAGGGCTCTGTGGTGGGAAGATCGAACACGGTGGCTCTGAGGTTGGGGTTGGCCTTGCAAAAGTGAATCGCATAGGTTCCTGGGCCTCCACCCAGGTCGAGAAGACGTCGCCTTTGGGAGAGATCAACCTCCTGGGTGATGCTCGGGGCAAGATTCGAAGCATTGTTGTACATGGCCATGAGAAAGCTTTCGAGTTCAGCCTTCGTTGTTCTTCTTTTTCTCACCGGTTTCCCGGTCTTGACAGCCTGGGAAAGCTTTGACCAGGACGAGACCAAGTGATGTTGGTGCTTTACGGCGTGCCCCATGTAAGCCGGAGAAGTTTTGATGAGGAAGGTCTTGGCTGCTTCGGTGTTCGAGTACTTGTCAGCCTTTTTTTCCAGAAGGCCCATGGCGGTAATCGCGTCGAGCAGCATCCGGACCGATCTCTCATTGCCCTTCCATCTTAATGCGATCTCCTGGGCGCTCAGCGAGCCCTCCCCGATCAGAGTGAACAGGTCCCGGTCCACGGCCACGTGGAGAGGGAAGGATTCCCAAAAAGCGCCTGATACCCTCATCAATTTCCCAGGATTCCACTGCTCCTCAGCCATCACACCACCCTCTGCAAATAATCATCCTCTTGATACAAACCTTTAGGCGCCACTAAACAGATGTACTGAATGAATATCGAATGTCGAACAACGAATTTCGAATGACGAAGTTTAATCACTTTAATTTTCTCCTTCGGCATTCTTTGTTCGTTATTCGACATTCTGCGGTTTACCCGCCTCCGGCGGGTTCGCTTTTGAGTTCCCCGGCTCTAATCCCTCACTTTGAGCGTAAGAAAGACCGTGGCGCCGCGCCTCTTGGCCAGGATGAGCACCGTGTCCCCGGCTTTGTAGGACTCGATTTTGCGGCCAAAGTCCTTCACGTCCTTGACAGGAGACTGGTCGATTTCAAGGATGACATCTCCTGCTCTCAACCCCGCTTCAGCCGCGGAAGAGCCGTCCTCAACCTGAACGACTATAACGCCCTTGGCATCCGAGAGTCCGAAATTCTTGGCCAACTCCGGCGTGAGGTCCTCGACCGTCATCCCGAGCCTCGGCTTGGCTTCGGTCACGACCGGAGCTTCCTTCTCGTCTTTGAGTTCGGCAATCTTGACTTCAAAACCCTTTTTCTGTCCTTTTCGCAGAACCTCCACGTTCACGCTCTTCCCAATAGGTGTTGAAGCGACGACATAGGGCAGCTCGCTCATCTCCTTGATCTCTTTTCCATTGAAGGTGACGATCACGTCCCCGCGCTGGATTCCCGCCTTTTCAGCAGGCCCGCCCGGCGTCACATCGGCCACGAGCGCGCCTTTTTCGTCCTTGAGATCNAGCTTCTGTTTGAGTTCNGGNGTGATCTTCTGAATCATCACCCCAAGCCAGCCCCTGACCACCTTNCCTGTCTTCAACTGAGGAAGCAGATCCTTGGCCATGTTGATGGGGATGGCAAAACCAATCCCGATGTTTCCCCCGCTTTGGGAAAAGATGGCGGTGTTGATTCCAACCACTTCGCCGGCCGTATTGAGAAGCGGGCCGCCGCTGTTTCCCGGGTTGATGGATGCGTCCGTCTGAATATAGTTGTCATAAGAGCTCTGCCCGATCTGCCTGTACTTCGCGCTCACAATGCCGGCGGTGACCGTGTTGCCGAGACCAAAGGGGTTCCCGATCGCGACCACCCACTCCCCGACCTCCAGGCTGTCGGAATTTCCGAGGGGCAGAGGGTTCAAAGGCTTGTCCGAATCTATCTTGATAAGAGCCAGATCTGTCTTCTGGTCACGGCCGATGATCTTTGCAAGGAATTCCTTTTCATCGGCGAGCTTGACCTTGATTTCATCGGCCATCTCTACCACGTGATTGTTCGTAAGAATGAACCCCTCCTTGTCGATGATCACGCCCGTCCCCAGACTCTGTTGTCTGAAGTCTTTTGGGATCTGGTCCCTGAAAAAGCGTTCGAAGAAATCCCTGAAAGGATCATTCGGACCGAAGGGCATGGGCGTCTGGCCTCTTCCCTTGATCACCTTTACGGTACTGATGTTCACCACGGAGTTCTTGGCTTTCTTGGCAAGCTCTGCAAAAGACACAGGCACTCCCGGAGGCGAGCCAGAGCTCTGTGCCGCGGAACTCGAAGTGAGGCCCAGAAGCGTCGACGTTCCAAAGACCGCGACGAGCCAAATCGCGGTCCATCCGATCAAGGTTGCTTTTCTGGCTATTCCTTTGTTTCTCGACATCTCATACACCTTCCCTTCTTCAATGCTCGTTGAAAGATATATATAACCGCCACATGCAGGGCACACGCGTGCCTGATGCTAATAGTGGTCATTGGTTCAAGGTATTTCAAGCTCCCTGCATGTTTTCAAAGGCAGGCTTTTGTGGGTTCTCAAGGCTGTTTTATCCATGGCCGAGTCGTCACTTGTCGCTTTTCCTTCGGCCCTTGGCAAATAACTTCGGGAGCCCCCAGATAGAGGCAGACTTGGTCGAGACCTTTTTCAGGTTTTCTACGGCCTGTTTTTCGACTTCACTCCCCTCCAGATCCTCTGTCGGCACGATTTCTTGTATAGGGACCGCTCTGATCTTTTTGAGGCAGTCGGTCAAAGCATCTTTCTTGGTATCCCCTACCCCGAAGAACGCCTCCTCTGACTCCTTGAGCAGNAGATTCGGGACGGCAATGAATTTGTGGGGAGGCTTTCCGAGCACCGCTTCATAGACGTCGATGAAGAGGTTGCCCTCATTGCGGAACAACTTGAACCGGTGTACCCTGGCCAGGATCTCATCCTCTCCGAGGATAGCCATAGCTCCACGCTCCGTCGCTCCAGGTTTAATGGGATCTTCGGGTCAACGTTTCTTTTTCAGAGCGGAAAGGATCTGCTTGGTCTCCTTGCTCCACTCCCCCACCTGCTCGGTCTTGGATATGAACTTGGTTATGATTTCCTGCGACCCTGAAAAAGTGACATAGGACTGTCGGACTTTGATGGAGTTGCCTTTTCGAACATACAGAGCCAGTCCCGCCAAAAGGCTCATAATCAGTTCTTCATCATCAATGCCGACGTCCAACGTGAAAAACCGGTCATGGATGGCCACCCCAACATCTCTTGGTTCCTTCATGGTCGCATGCCCCTTTTCTCGTTTTCCTTATATTTCTTTTTACCCCACTTTCATCTCTAAGGCAATAGATCGCTCATAAATGTGCTTGCCTGCCTGTCTCTTTGCATTTATAGTATAGCACTTTTCTGGGGCATCAGTGATCCTTGAAAAAAAGGGGGTTGAATCATGAAAAGCGTGAGAGAAGTCTTGAAGACGAAGATGAAGGAAGTGTGGTCCATTTTGCCCTATGCTACGGTCTTTGACGCGCTGAAACTGATGGGGGAAAAGAAGATCGGCGCGCTCATGGTTATCGACGATAAGGGCAAGGTGGCCGGGATCATTTCAGAAAGGGACTACGCCCGAAAGGTGATTCTCAAGGGGAAGGCTTCCAAAGACACCAAGGTGGAAGAAATCATGACCCCGGCATCTGAAATGTTCGCGGTCAAGCCGGAAAACAGCGTCGAAGAGTGCATGATCCTGATGACCGGGAAACATGTGAGGCATCTTCCTGTCTTCGAAAAAGACAAATTCATCGGCGTCGTGTCGATTGGAGACGTGGTGAAATCCATCATCTCCGAACAGGAAGCGCTCATCGAGCACCTGAGCGGTTACATTGCAGGCAAGTACCCCTCCTGATCTCTCGAGCCACAGAAAATTCACATAAACACCTATCTAGGGGAGAATTCTTACGGACCCGCCCCAACGGAATTCCTCGCCTCTTTACGGGCGTAAAAGCAAAAAGCCGCAATCGTTTTCGATTGCGGCCTGAATTCCCGGTGGTGCGGAAGGGGGGACTTGAACCCCCATGTGATTGCTCACACTAGACCCTGAACCTAGCGCGTCTACCAGTTCCGCCACTTCCGCACAAAATG
>JGI20214J51650_10003274_pt1 | contig 10154 bp, 8 predicted proteins | sample WetSurMetagenome_FD_51650 | JGI IMG/M metagenome (IMG submission 51650)
GCTTCCTCAAGCTCTCTCAGCGGTTCCATGAGAGTCTCGGGGACAAATTGCCCGCCATAAGTTCCAAAGCGGCCGCGCTCGTCGGGACCGTTGAATAGATCATCACCGCGCACTTGTGGCGACATTTCTTACCTCTTTCATAAATTCTGCCAGTTTGGCCGCGTCCTTGATTCCCGGCTGGCTCTCAACACCGCTGCAGACATCGACGCCATAAGGCAAGACCGTCCGGATGGCCTCGCCCACATTTCCGGCCTGCAGTCCGCCGGCCAGGATGAGGGGCCGAGCGTTCCTGATCTCGTTGGCCAGATTCCAATCAAAAGACTTTCCCGTGCCACCATACAGCGTATCGTCGCGCGCATCCAAAAGGAGAGCCTGAACCGGATACTCCTCTACGGTTGATGCCTGGAGCGGCGCGCTACCCATTCGCAGTGCTTTGATCAAAGTCCAATCCGAAAGCGCTCTGCAATAGTCGGGAGTCTCATCTCCATGAAGCTGAAGGACCTGGACACCGGCAACCCGCGCGGTTTTTGCCAGGAGTTCCGGGCTGTCGACATTCACAAAAAGCCCTACACTTACGGCGAAAGGGGGGAGCCGGCGGATGATGGAATGGGCATGTCTGGGATCGATGTACCTGGGGCTGGGCGGGAAGAAGTTGAAACCCAACGCATCGACCCCCAGATCCAGCGCGAGCATGGCATCCTCAAACGAGGTAATTCCGCATACCTTGATTTTCAGGATGACCTCCTTCGCGAGGCGGCTGGCACAGGAAATAGGGCAGCAAGTGCTGCTCCAGGCGAAGCTGCGCGCAGGAGGTGCTCTCCCACGAGAAAGCCCCGATATCCGGCGTCGGAGAGCTTTTGAATATCGGCCGCTGATCGGATGCCGCTCTCCACGACTGCAACGCATTCCTTGGGAACCCTGGCAGCAAGTCTCAATGAGACTTCGAGCGATACTTCAAAGGTTTTCAAGTTGCGGTTATTGACTCCTATCAGGGACGCGCCGGCATCCAGAGCTCGTTCCATCTCCCGTTCATCGTGGACCTCCACCAGGGCATCCATGTTATGGGCCTCGACTTCCTTTCTCAGAGCCGTCAGCAGAGGTGGGTCGAGCAGCGCTACAATGAGGAGCACGGCATCCGCACCCGCGTGACGCGCTTCGAGGACCTGATAGGGATCGATCACAAAATCTTTCCGCAGGAGCGGAAGGCCGCATTGCCAACGGAGGCGAGCAAGAGTCTCAAGGTTGCCATGAAAATGCGCTGCTTCGGTAACGACGGAGATCGCCGCCGCCCCGGAAGCTTGGTACTCACGGGCAATCTCCAATGCATCAAAATTAGCTCGGATCAGCCCTGCGGATGGGGACGCCTGCTTGACCTCGGCAATGATGGCCGGCGAATGCCGCAAAAGGGCGCGCTTGAACGAGCGTACCTCGCCGGCATGTTCGAGCCCCGTGCGTATGGAATCAGCAGGCCATAGTCTTTTGTTCCCGGTCAGCTCGCGCAGCTTGGCGCGCACGATATCCCCCAGGATGGTGTTTGCCGGGCCGTCAGGTAACCGGTAATCGATCGCTGCCGCAGACATCGTATTTCCTCCTTATACGCTTTTAAAGGCCAGCCTCTGGAGGTTTATTTTTCGGAAGCCCCACATAGGGGAGTGCCCTCAACAGCGCTTACAAAGTTCCCTAACAGATTCTTGCCTGCCTCCGTCAAAATGGACTCGGGATGGAATTGTACCCCCTCCACGGCGAACTCGCGATGGCGCAATCCCATGATCACGCCATCTTCGCTTCTGGCTGATACCTCAAGACAATCGGGAAGGCTCTCGGCTGCAACTATCAGGGAGTGATAGCGGGTCGCAGTAAACGGATTGGGCAGGCCGGCGAAAATCGTCCGGCCGTCGTGGAAGATCTGGCTGGTCTTCCCATGCATAAGGCTGGGAGCGGAAACAACGCTTCCCCCGAAGGCGGCACCAATGGCCTGATGGCCAAGACAGACACCGAGAATAGGAATCTTACCGGCCAATCGGCGAATCGCCGGGATGATGATTCCCGAGTTCTCGGGTCGCCCCGGACCGGGGGAAATAATTATGCTTTCGGCATTCAAGGCTTCGATCTCAGGGATCGTAATAGCGTCGTTTCGATAAACCAGCAGCTTTCGGCCCATTTCCCCGATGTACTGAACTAGGTTGAATGTGAAGGAATCGTAGTTGTCGATGACAAGAATCATGGTTCCCATCCTGGTATTTAGCGAAGACCCTCGTGGGCGAATTTGACCGCGCGGATCAGCGCCCTTGCTTTGTTGAGCGATTCCTCCCGCTCACTCTCCGGCTGGGAGTCCGCCACAATCCCTCCACCGGCCTGAATGTAGGCGACGCCATCCTTGATTACCAGTGTTCGCAGCGCAATGCAGGTATCAAGATTCCCAGAGAAGTCTATATAGCCTACCGCGCCGGCATAGACACCCCGTCTACAGGGCTCCATCTCCTCGATGATCTCCATCGATCGGACCTTCGGAGCGCCTGACACGGTTCCTGCCGGGAGGCAGGCCTCCAGGGCATGAAGGCTATCATATTTTGGGCACAACATGCCCTCGACACTGCTGACCAGATGCATTACATGGCTGTATTTCTCCACTCGCATCAAGTCCGTTACTTTGACCGTTCCATAGCTGCAGACGCGACCCAGGTCATTCCGTCCCAGATCCACTAGCATGACATGCTCGGCGCGTTCCTTGGCATCGGCGATCAGTTCAGCTGCCAGCAGCGCATCCTCTTCCGGAGTCTTGCCGCGCCGACGCGTGCCTGCAATAGGCCCATACTCCACACGCCCGTTAGTCACTCTTACCAACATTTCGGGCGATGCTCCCGCGAGATAAAGCCCATCCATGCGCAGGAAGAACATATAGGGGGAAGGGTTAATTGAGCGCAGCGCGCGATAGATGTCAAAAGGCTCACAGCTGATCTTCATGGAGAAGCGTTGAGAGAGAACCACCTGGAATATATCTCCCGCCTCAATGTACGCTTTCGCCTTCACAATTTTGCTCTGATATTCGGCTTCGCTCAGGTTGGAAACCGGTTCCGGCATCGAAGCACACGGAGCAGGCGCCGGCAATGAAATGGGCGCGGTAAGACGGCGCTCGACCTGATCTATCCTCTGAAGCGCGTCCTGATACTTGGCTTCAAGACTTTGGCTACCCTGTTCGGTGAGAATATTGGCGATGATGAAGATTCTGTGCCGCAGATGATCGAAGGCCAGAAGCGTAGAATAGTACATGATCTGAAAGTCGTCCAAATGGAGGTCGTCTGAAGTTCTGGAGGGTATTTTCTCGAACTGGCGAACCAGATCATAACTGAAATAGCCGACGCCTCCTCCAACAAAAGGCGGAAGGTCGTCGGAAAGGACCGGCCTAAACAGCTTCAATATCTCGCGCAATTTATCGAGCGCCCGTCCTTGCTCCTGCACGGTTACACCCTGTCTTTCCATCCAGACCGATTCCCCTTTTCCGCGCACCACGAGAAACGGATCCCAGCCTATAAAGGAATAGCGGGCGAGGCGTTCTCCTCCTTCCACGCTCTCCAGGAGGAAAACCCGGCTGCGTCCCTGCGCCACTCGCAAAAACGCGGCCGCCGGTGTTAACAGATCTCCCAGGATGTCTTTGTAAACGGGGATCACTGATCCTTGCCGGGCAAGCTGTGTGATTTCCTGCAATGAAGGTCGGATCATAGTCTGCTCTTTTGGTTAACGGTGCCGCAAAATAAAAAAGCCGTGAACGCCCGAGTCGGTCACGGCTTTGCTTACCCCTTATTGGCTCTTGATATCAGGGGACTGGCAGCAGACGGACACGGGCATTTATTGCCCCACGCCAATACCAGTAATATCCCTGAACGATTTCCATCCTGTTTGGCTCCAAGATCCAGAAAGTTATAACTACCATAATTTACGGCCAGCAGGCAACTGGAATCGCAGGGCAGTCCGGTTTCGTGGTCGCTGAGTCAGATCAGGCGAACATTCCCACCTGAAACACAGCCGTTCTGAGCGCATGCCTCCTATCTCCTGTGTCATTATTGCCACAGTTTTCTTGGGCCTGCAGATGAAGTAAATGTCATCTTTGTCATAAGTTGTTTTATTTGTTTAGTTTAACTGTTGTCCTATCATTACCTTATCTTTGGCGCCTCATTTGCTTGATTGGTATTTTCCTCGCCCATGGGGGCGAGAATGTAGCTAATAGAACGCGAGGGAGGCCGGGAGCATCATCCCGATAAAGGATCTGATTGATGATCAAATATCAAAGAACGCTGAAGCGAAAAATCCTAATGGATGGGATCGGGCTTCACACGGGTTATCCGGTCCACCTCGAGTTGATACCGGCGCCGGAACATACCGGCATCCGTTTTCGCCGCACTGATTTGAAAAATTTTGAAATTGAAGCGACCAGGGCGCATGTGGCCAAAGTTAGCTATGCTACGACTCTGATGAAAAAGGGGGTGATGATCGCCACGGTCGAGCACCTACTTTCTGTTCTTTATGGATTGGGCGTGGACAATCTCTATATCGACGTCAATTCACTCGAAGTTCCGATCATGGATGGCAGCGGCACGCGTTTCATGGAGGAAATCGAAGCAGCCGGCGTCGTCGAACAGGACGCTTTGCGTGAGTATATGTTGGTTCTGGAGCCGATCGAGGTGCGCCAGGGGAACAAAGTTGCGGGCGTGTATCCGGATCTGGTTCCCAAGGCAACCTACATCATCGATTTTGAGCACAATGCGATTGGACGCCAGGAGATCAACATTGAACTGACTCCCGAGTCCTACCGCCATGAGATTGGAGGCGCCCGGACCTTCGGCTTCAAGTCCGATGTGGATTATCTGAAGAAGTGCGGATTGATTCGGGGAGGCTCCCTCGAGAATGCAGTGGTGCTCGATGATTCAGGCATAATGAACAGCGAGCTCCGGTTTCCGAATGAATTCGTGCGCCATAAATTGCTGGATCTGCTCGGAGACATCTCTCTCGCCGGGCGGCCAATTATCGGCCGTCTCTATGCCGAACGGGCTGGCCATGCCATCCATACAGCCCTGGCAGACCGGATAGTTCGCGCGCAGAAGCAATGCCGGATCTGCACCGCACTCGATCTGGAACCTGCTTACGCACGGCAGGCAGTAGGGATTCGGTGACGAGTCTATAGCCAGGATTATTGCTGCAGGAAAAATCCAGCCCTATTTTTGGACGCGGAAGAACGCTGCCTCCGGACGCTGCCAACGCTGCATTTTTCTGCGTACGGGAGGTTATGCCGCGTCCGTTTTCAGGAAAGCTACCTTTTAATCAGGATGGCGCGCACGGGGGAACCGTCCAACCCAGTCAGTTTCAAGGGCAAACAGATCAGTTCATAATCGCCTTCAGGGACATCCTCCAGGCGTGCCCACTCTAGAATTGCCACGCCTCGGGCCAGGAGGATCTTGTGGGCCGGCATTGACCTGCTGTCATAGGCATCGACCGACGGTGCGTCCGTTCCTAACAGTACAATTCCCTTCCGGACCAAGAATTCGGCGGCATCCTCCGACAAGAAAACGTAATTTCTGTTAAATCCGCCTTTCCCCGGAGGCCCGGATTCTGTCTTGAACAGGACCCTTTCGACGCCGTGCCACTCCCTCCCCGCGAGATCAGAAGTGCGGATGCACTCATGGGCCGTCACGGATATCACTCGCGCGGTTCCGAAATAAGGCTGCAGCAGGGCATTCGCCACATCGGTCCCTGAATTGTCACAGTGATAAGGAGCGTCCACATGGGTGCCGGTATGAACACTCATCGTGATTGCCGATACGTTGCAGGAATCCCCATCGCGCAGCCGGATGATCCAGCGACAGCGGAACTTCTGATCCCCGGGCCACACCGCCATCCCCTCCCGGAGGTCTTGCGAAATATCATAGATCTTCATAGCAGCAATGCTTCCGGATTGCAGCTGACAGTTGGCCATCTCCTGGAATCAGGTAATGAATGCAATCTGGAACCTCTAATTTGAAACACTATTCCGGAGGAATCGGTTTGGAAAATAACGAGTCCGGCAGGTTGTTGTTGTAATTGATTTTGACTGCGAAGCTCTGAAAGGCCTTGCGACCATTCACATAGCCATCCAGGCGCAGCGGCGTATTGATGCCCTGTATATTATGCCATTGGCCGAATTCCTGGATATGTTTCTCCTTGATCCCCCGTTGGTTGACTCTTTGGTACTCGACCTTGGCAGGCAGTTTGGATGCCCGATCGAAATAGACCGTTATCGTGTCATTCTCGGGATCCAGAATCTGAACCATTTCCAGGGTCACATCCAGACCTTCGCCTGCCCCAAGATAGAAGTATTTATTTTGGGGATCCCCATAACGGGAGCGGAAGATATTCTCTATGCTGTGCTTGACGTCCGATCTGAACCCATTCATCTCATCCTTCGTCGCCGCGCGGGTATCTTTCTGACCCTCCAGTATCCAGCCTTCATTTTTCTCGAGATTGAAAACGGTGACATCGCGTTCCTTCTTCTTGTTCCCCAACTCGAACCGGCTTTTGTCCGGAAGCTTCGTGTAATCGTTGTACTTGATAAGACCGGAGGAGTTGCCGTCCCTGTCGAACATGAAGTAGTTCCCATCGGATACAATGTCAGACACGCTCAGATAGGCATCCCCGCCCATCGCCTGAATTGCGCCTTCAAAAAGCCGTTTAATTTTCTCATTATCCTGGCCGTTCGCGTCGGCAAGAATAAAAACTGTCAGCAGAAAACCAAAAAATGTCACTTTCTTCCTCATATCCACCCTCGCGGTTTTGGCTGTCTCCAAATAAATAATATACCTTGAAACCAATGGCGAGGTTAGATTCGTTTGACAGTCCCCTCCCATAAGTCAGAATCGGTATCGGCTTTTGGCAGCCTTGATTTCGGCACCGATAGCGACGCCAATACCGACGCCGATGTTCTGTGGTCATCAGGAATTTTCAGAAAATGGTCCGATGCAGCGGATATGATATAATTTTGTGTTTTTGATGGTGACTGATGCCCAAAGCCAAACCCAATCGCCGCGGCGGCAAGACCCGGCGCAAACCTAGCCGACTCCGAATTATCAAAATAGCAGCCGCGATTCTCGGCATCCCGACTCTTGTGGTCGCCATATTTCTAATTCGTTATTACTATATCTTCAATGGGATCATTGAACAGAAGCTGGGGAAAAACTCCAGCGTCTCGGAGACCGAAATATACGCGGCCCCAAGCATGTTGCAATTGGGCAAACGGATATCTTTGGAGGAAGCTCAGGCCAAACTCAGGCGTCTTGGATATGAGCCGCACGGCCCCGATCAGATAACCGCCACCAGCAGCTACTCCCCCGGAAAGGCCGGCCACCTGATTATTCACAATGATGCCTCCATTCTCGAGGATGGGGACCGGACCGTGGACGTGGAGTTTTCCGTCAATTCGATCCGCTCTATCCTGGATACAAAGTCGCAGACTGAGTTGGAGAGCGTTCGCCTCAAGCCTGAGATGGTCAGCAACGCGATCGGCCAAAGCCGCGAAAAACGCAGATTCGTCCTCTATCAGGACCTGCCGCCGGTCCTCATCAATGCCGTTTTGGCCGCCGAAGATCGGAGATTTTTTAGCCACGGCGGTATTGACCCTATACGGATATTGATGGCGCTGATCGTCGATTTGCGCGAAGGTGAAAAAGTACAGGGAGCCAGCACTCTGACCCAACAGTTCGTTAAGAATTACTTTCTCACTCCCGAGCGGACCTGGAGGCGCAAATTGACCGACGCCTACATGTCCATCCTACTGGAGAGACGTCTCACCAAAGAGCAGATTTTTGAACTGTATGCGAACGAGGTTTACCTGGGCCAGATCGGCTCCTTCGGGATTGTCGGATTTGGAGAGGCTGCCAATGCCTTCTTTGATAAAGGAGTAAAAGATCTAACTCTTGCGGAAGCTGCCACCCTGGCCGGGGTAATAACCGCCCCAAACCGCTATACTCCGCTACGCTATCCCGATCGTGCCAAGACGCGCCGCAATCTGGTTATCGATCAGATGGCGGAGTTTGGAATGATCCAGCCCAAAGAGCGCGATGAAGCCAAAGCTAGACCGCTCGAAGTGAGCCCCAGCTCGATTCTGAACTATTCCGACGCGCCCTATTTCGTTGATTACGTTCAGGATCTTCTGGTCGAGAGCTATGGTGACGCGGCGCTGGCACAATCAAAATATAAGGTCTACACAGCCCTGGATATGGATCTTCAGAAGGCGGCTTTTGAAGCTCTGCGCAACGGAATGGTTGAACTGGACGATTATTTTTCCAAGCCTGCGAGAGGTTCTGTTCCGCCTGGGACGGTTCAGGCCAGCCTGATTGCTGTGGATCCTCGCAACGGACACATACTGGCTATGGTGGGAGGCAGAAATTATGGTACCAGCCAGTTCAATCGCATTACGCAATCCAAAAGGCAGCCCGGAAGCATCTTCAAACCCTTTGTATACGCCGCCGCGCTGGAAACCGCCTATTACAGCTCCACGCCCTTGACGGTGGTATCTACTGTACTTGACGAGCCTACCCAGTTCACGTTTGACGACCTGCTCTACGAACCTGGAAATTTTAAGGACGAATACTATGGTCAGGTAACCATGAGACAGGCCATAACAAAGTCTCTTAACGTGGCCACGATACGTTTTGCCGAAAAGGTCGGATATCCCAAAATAGCGGACTTGGCCCATCGGCTCCGGTTGAATGCTCTGATAAAACCCTATCCTGCGATGGCCATAGGTGCATTTGAAGTGACTCCGCTGGAAATGGTCCGCGCCTATACGGCTTTTGCCAATGGTGGGCTGCTATCGGATCTAACCCCGATTCTGAAGGTTTACGACGGCCAGTCCAATCCGGTATTCTCAGCGCAGCCCAAGACAGAGCAGGCCTTGACTCCCCAAATCGCTTTCATGATCACTTCGCTCCTTCAATCGGTTATGAACCGAGGCACAGGGGCGGGGGTCCGGACGAAGGGGTTTTTGCTGCCGGCGGCCGGAAAGACCGGCACTTCACGGGATGGCTGGTTCGCAGGCTATACCCCGGATATGCTCTGCATTGTGTGGGTTGGTTTTGACGATAACCGAGAGCTGAACCTTTCAGGATCACAGGCAGCGCTGCCCATTTGGGCGGAATTCATGAAAAAGGCGGCCTACCTCCGGCCTCTGAGCGGCGCTGAGTTTCCGCTCCCAGACGGAGTGCCTGAGGTCGAGATTGATCCCACGACCGGGTTGCTGGCGACCGATCACTGCCTGGAAAAGGAGACTGAGTATTTTATCAAGGGAACGGAACCCGTCGTCTATTGTTATGGCAACAACTATGAGGAAGCAAGCAGCGGTGCTCCCTTGAGTATCTATGCTACACCTGTCAGGGAGACCGCCATCCAAGTTGAGCGGAGAGGTACCACTTCAGATGGAAGCAAGACGGCGCGCTAGCCTGCTTTTCTCACCAGGTTTGGTAGCGAGGCGCTGCGGCGATTCATTAGAATTGAGAATTTCTTGACCGATATGTCTCTGGACGATGAGTTCGTGCAATCCGACAGATCTCCCCTCAGCGAAGCTGAGTTCCGCTCACGTCTTCAATTGCTGGCGTACCTTTGGATTGAAAAGGAAATACCGCTTTGGAGACCCGATTTGAGCCGCAAATACCTCCAAGCTTCGCAGTCGCTGCTCGCTGCCATACCCGAGGGAGACCAGCACCCGGCCGGGCTGGCCTATTTCAAGAGCGTCTTCGATCCTCTGTGGACCTCCGATGATATCTCCTTACTGCAACAAAGCGCCTACCCATGGATTCTCCTGATTCTGAGCCCGTGCGAACGGTTTTATGAATTTGACGCCGCGCTCGCGGACCTGGCCGCCCAATCGGGCCGGATCATGATTTGGCGGCCTGCCGTTCCAGCCCATAACGAAATGGATCGGTTGCATCAGTTGGCTCAAGACAGTTCAGTTTTTGCCGAAGACGGCACACTGCAGCAATCTCCTGGCCACGGGAAGATGGAGGAAATCTGCGCACTGCTTGCCGACCTATATGTGAAGCGCGGGCTGCTGATGCATGAGGCCACCAGGCTGGACCTGGGACGGGAGGCTGAGGGGATCGGCCTGCGCCGCTGCCTCGCTCTTCATCTCA
>JGI20214J51650_10003275_pt1 | contig 10153 bp, 12 predicted proteins | sample WetSurMetagenome_FD_51650 | JGI IMG/M metagenome (IMG submission 51650)
CCACTCGGAGCTTGTCGGAGTCGCCGAGTTCCGCGAACTGGAGACCTTTGGCGTTGACTTTGACGACAGCTATGTCTCTGGCGACGCAGGAGCCAACGATGTCGCCTTCGATGACCTGGTTACTCGACAGAGTAACGTTGATTTTTTCGGCGCCCCCCACGACGTGGTTGTTGGTCAGGATTAAACCTTGTTCGGCGTCGAATATAGTTCCTGAACCCATGCCCGCCACAGGAACCGCCTGATAGAACAGGTTACGCATGAGCCTCACGGTGCTGATGTTGACTACACTTTTTGTGACTTTTTCAATTATCTCGAGAACCTTGCCTTCGTCGTAAACGGACACTTGGCTGCGCCTCGCTAGAGTCTTTTTGGGCGTTTTAATAAACATTCAAGGTCAGGGCTGACTGCAGAAATCGCATCCGTCAATCAAGGGATTCTGGTTCGGACGGCAAAGCGGGCACATCAATCCTCTGTCACGAATTAAGGTGCAGGTTTGGCAAAACAACTTCATGACCTCGAACTGCGGCACAGGGGTTGCGGTGAGCAGGGTTATCATTTGGTCAGTGAGGGCTTGGACTTCGGGGATGTTTTCGATGGGGATTGTTCCGCCGCGTGTCTTTTTGCCGTACTTGCTAACGGCGGACTGCGTTATGCCAAGGACCTGAGCCACCTGGGTTTGCTTCATCTGGTGTTTTTCCATGAGGGTGAGGGCAAGCAGAGCCCGGATTGAGGGAGAAACGGTTTTGACGGCTACTTCGCAGGGAATGAGCATTTATCCACCAGTTATGGTATTCTGGTGGGAAAATATATTTAAACATGCCGTATGTCAAGTGTACTATGACGTATGTCCTGGCGGGTCCTCTCTCCCAAAATCTCCAAACCTCCCAAACCACTTTTAAAACCCGCCAGACACACGCCCCCTAAAGGTGAATGCCAATGAAAACCCAGGAAACCCTAATCGACACCGACGCTGGAATGACCGCCATACTTCAAGCCATAAATCAAGAGTGCAAGAGCTGTACACCCGTTTCTCCTCTCGAATGCATCAGCAACTGTAGCGTGTGGAAACTGCGCAATGAGCTGCGGCTGCTTTGTGAAACCATGGAGAACCCCAACTTCATGAAGGACCTACTCAATGTCCTCAAGAATAGCACCCGCGTAACCATTTTGCAAACCATCACAAGAGGACGATGCAACATCGGCAAGCTTCAACAAGACCTCAAAAAATCCGGGTACCTCCACAGCCAAGAAACCCTCGAAGACGAGTATCTGCGTCCATTGCTGAATTTGGGACTCGCATCAGAAGCGCAAGACCAATACGGCGCCACCACGTTTGGCGCAAGGCTGGCTGAACTCGTCCGGAACCTGCCCGAATTCGCGGAAGTCCTGCCCTCGCATAGTGAATGCTACGAAGAAAACATCCTCAAAGCCCTCTTGGAAGGACCCCGAACCTTCGAAGACGTCAAAGGATTTGTCCCACAAAAAATCGCTTCTCGCGTCCTCAAACGGCTCAAAACCGTCAGCTTAATCGACACGCCAAAAGACCGAGACTACATATTCTTCTTCCGATCCAAACGCGAACAAACCAAAGAGAACCTGACCGCGTCGGAAACCAAAGTCTATGGCAACATGCCAGAGGAAGGAATTTCTGCAAAGAAGCTCGCCCAGAAAAGCGGCTTGTCGCTGCGGAGAACCTACAAGTACCTGCGCGGGTTAAAAGGCAAAAAGCTCGTCTTCGCCAGAAAAACCCCCAAAACCTACCAGTTAACCGAGCAAGGAGAACGCATCGCATGGCTCCTGTGCGAAATGCACAAACTGGTCGTGGAGACGATGAGTTTTTCCGAGGAATTTGCCAAACAAAGAGAAAACGCCTAACTGCCCGCCCCTTTTGTTTTCGTCTTGATGTTTTAGTTCATTTTTTTAAGGTGGCTTGGTAGTCTTGGGGATAGTTCGTGCCGAAAAAGGAAACCGTGCCGCAAAACTTGGAGGAATTTGTTAAAGTTGCTTTGTCTATGGGTGCGTAGGAGGCTAAGCTCATTGACGCCAAGGACATCATTGTAGCGGATTGGGTCAGGCTCAAGTGCCAGTACGACTGCGGCAGCTACGGCAAAAGTCCTCACTTGCCCGCCCTACTTTCCGACGGCTAACAGACCAGGTGAATTCTAAGCGGCTGCTCTCGCGTCCTCTTCCTGAAGGGCGGACGAATCCCAAGCCACTCGCCACATGCTATCTAAGCTGGAGCGGCACATCTTCCTCGCAGGACATTATGCGACCTTCAGCATGGTCGCTGGTCCCTGTGAGCGCTGCAAAGAATGCAACCTCCAACACTCCACTCACCCAAGATAGCGCGCCCAACGATGGAAGCCTGCGGCATAGACGTGTACGCCACCGCATGCAAAAACGGGTTTCCAATAGCCGTAAGGAAAACGTGCAGAGAAAAACCCACACACTACAGCTCAGTTCTGATCATAATTAGAAGGATGTTGGTAGCGGGGAGTAGATTTGAACTACTGATCTCTGGGTTATGAGCCCAGCGGGTTAATCCTGGCTACCCCACCCCGCTTCATACGTTTTCATTTTTGAGAAGCTTCTTTGGGTTCTTGATACTACCTCCGCGGATTATTAATAGTTTCTTTTTCCGTTGCCGCAAAAGCATTTTAGACGCGAGCATTCATCTGTACCAGAGGGAAACGGGCGTGGACAAACCTTACTTGCGCGAACTCAAAAAGCCGGTGGCGGAGAACTCAACGTTCATCCAGGGGCTCCCCGGTTTTGGTAACGTCGGCCGCGTCGCTGCCCATCAATTCATCAGGTACGCTAAAGCCGAGTTGTTCGCCGAGTTGTACTCACCCAGCTTCCCCGACTATGTCTCCGTCAGCGCCCGCGGAACCTGTCACCTCCCCAACTACGAATTCCACGCTGCCACGCTCGAAGGAAGCAACTACGTGGTCATGTCGGGGGAAACGCAGCCTTCTTTTGACGATGTGCTGGCGCATTACGAGGTGTGCGGTGAGATTCTCGATTACGTGTGGAAGCTGGGTTGTCGCTTCATAATCACCATAGGTGGGGTACCTACGACGGAGGAAAAACCCCAAGTTTACGTCGCCGCCACATCTCCCAGGCTCGCGACGGAGTTCATGGAGAAGGGCGCCGTAATTTACAGCCGAGGAAAAATCGTCGGAGGCACAGGACTGACATTGGCGCTGGCNAAAGAACGTGGCTTAGACGGCATCTGTCTGCTCGCAGCCACTCCAGGTTTGGAGACCGACAGGGCGGCTGGTCAGCTTGCCTTCAATTTTTTGATGAAAGCTTTAGGAAAAGAGATAAAAGAAGCGTTACCAGAAACACATTAACCCGCAGACGAATGCTGAGATGGGATTTCCCTTGACTGAAAACGAAGAAATCAACACCGCAACGGACTTCATCAACTCCAAATTCGGAAAAGTATTCATGACCGTAGTTTCAGTCTTCCTGATTTTCGCCGGGCCAACCTACGTGGTTTACGGGCTCGCCATCGTCCTGAACGTGAATGGCTACGCCGCGTTCGTCGTTGGCTTCGTCTTGTTTGCGGTCGGCTTGGTCATGATGCGGTATCTGCTAAAGAACAAGGTTGTTTCTTAGGCTTTGCCTCAGATACCCCAGGGTGCATCATCAAATCAGCTTTAAAGAGTTCTTCATCGGCGATTTTACAGCCGCATGGCACCGTTTAAGCTTTCGCGCCCAAAACCCACTTGTTTCGAACATGAAGGTTGTGGATTCGTATTTTGACTCTTGATTTTTGCTCAGCAACGCATATAATGTATGCTCGCGGACATAACCAGTATGCAAGCCAGCCCAAAAAGGGTCCCCAAAGAACTCTTCCCCAAGACCGGACGGGCAGCTAAACGCACAACCATAATCCTTGAGCCCGAGGAACGCAGCTACATCGACAGCCTCATCCGCGAAGGCAAAGAAGCAGGAATCAAACCGCTCATAAGCAAGATGCTCGACATATACCGCGACATGATGGTAGCCGATTGGCGGTTCCCCGGCGAATACTATGGCGAATACTATTGCGGCATCAGCCGAATCGCGTTCGTCAACGTTGAAATCCTCAGCATCCTCATCCAGCAAGTACCCAAAGATCGGTGGCGGGACGTCGGCAAAAAAATGGGCGCCGCCCTCAAAGTCTCCATGGAAACCACGCTCGACGTCGCCGCGGTTACACGGGACAACTGGAACCCCGCCTTTAAGCGACTCAAGATTCAAGGTTTTGGCGACATCTTCACCAAAGACAAGTACCTCCTCGTCAAGACGCCTTTCATCAACGAGCCTGAAATTCTGGGAGGCATCTTAGAGGGGCTGCTGGGCGCGGAGTTGGATTTGAAGAACACGGTTCCACCGCTGGTTTTTGAGGTACGCAAAACGCTCGCCGACTCTACTAAGCAATAGTAATTCCGCAGGCATACCACACAGTAGCAATCGGGAATTAACATCTGGCGACCTACCTCCGCCTATCCCCCGTGCATACACTGGATATTAGACTCCAAATAGGCTGTTTGCCGAGTAAGCAATAGCCAATGTGGACTTAAACCTTAAATCGTGATTCCATGCTAGAATACGTTTAATAGAACGACGGTCTTATGGAGCGGCTTGAGTGACTAAAAATGAGGGATTGCGTTCACCACAGGCGATTGCGTTCATCCAACCTAACGGCAGTCGCGTCAACAACCGTCTAAACAAAAACCGCAGCGTAGGCGCCCCCTCAGAAAAAGTCAAGCAGCTTCTGCAAAAGAAAATTCGTGTAGACAACTCCCTAAACCTGGTGATGTAAAATGGACAAACTAAAATTCGCCATACCAGCTGGCTCCCTAGCTAAAGCAACCAGCGACTTCTTCGCGCGTTCAGGATACAAAATCGGCGGAACCGAACGCACATACCGCCCCACCATAAACGACCCCCAAATCGAAATGAAGGTCCTTCGACCCCAAGAAATCCCCGTCTTCGTCAACGAAGGTCTCCAGGATCTTGGCATAACGGGTGAAGACTGGGTTCGGGAAAATCGCGCCGACGTCGAAATCCTCCAGAACCTCGAATACGGCAAAATCCACCTCGTCATAGCAGTGCCAAAATGCGTGACTGAAGGAACCACAATTAACGATTACATGGAATCCATCTGGGCGCAGGGCAAGAATTTCCGCATTAGCACCGAGTACCTCAATATCGGCAGCGAATACCTCAAAAGCCAACCCAGCTACAAGAAACGGTTCGGCGACGCTGATCCAATGCTGGTGACTCCGTGGTGGCGCAAAGGCGACAACCCACGGGCCAAGATTTTCCTCTCTTTTGGCGCGACGGAGGCGAAGCCGCCGGAAAACAGCGACTGCATCATGGACGTGACAGAAACAGGAACCACAATAGACGCCAATAACCTGAGGATAATTGAAACTGTTATGAAATCCGCCGCCGTACTCATCGCCAACAAGAAGGCGCTCGAAGACGTGGAGAAAAAGGAGAAAATCTACGACATCGTCGCCCTCCTCAAGGGCGTCGTGGACGGCAGCAAACGCATTCACATATTCGTCAACGTCAAAAAAGCCAACCTCCAAAAACTCCTCACCGAGTTGCCGGCGCTGAAGAACCCGACGATTGCGCCTTTGGCGGACGACATGTGGGTCAGCGTGAACACGGTCATCGAGAAGGACTGCCTTATCGAGCTACTGCCTAAAATCCGAAAAATCGCGCAGGGCTTAGTCGTGTACGAGCCGCGGCAAGTGCTTGCGCTGGATGAAATTGCTTTGAAGAAGGAACGAAAATGACAAACCGACTCCAAATAAAAGTCTGGAAATCAACTCAGCTCCCGCCCAACTGGTTCAAGCGGATAATGACCGACGACAAAGATAGCGAAGCCGTTGAAAGCGACGTTAAAGAAATAATAGCTGCCGTCCGAAAACGGGGAGACGCTGCATTACTTGAGTTTACCGAAAAATTTGACAAAACCAAACTGACTGCCAGAGACCTTCGAGTGACTCCTGAGGAAATTAAAGCTGCGTACAAAGCTGTCAGCCAACAACAAATCAACGCGCTCAAGTTGACGCGGGAAAAGCTTTTTTCAAATGAGAAGTCTGGGCTTCAACAGATTGGTTATAAGACTTCACGTGAGGGCATAAACGTCCAGGCTGTGATGCGCCCGATTGAAAGTGTCGGCTGCTACGTTCCAGCAGGGCAAGCCGTTTACCCAAGCACTTTGGTCATGACGACAACCCCTGCCAAAGTTGCGGGTGTGAAACACATCGCTGTATGTTCGCCCCCAACCTCAAAAGGCACCATTAGCCCGCTGATTCTTGTGGCTGCCGATATCTGCGAAGTGAACAGGGTCTACAAGGTGGGAGGGGTCCAAGCAATAGCTGCGTTGGCTTACGGAACCGAAACCGTCAAGCCCGTCAAAAAAATTGTTGGTCCGGGAAGCAGATACGTTACAACCGCGAAAATTCAGGTTTCCAAAGATGTAGCCATCGACATGCCTGCAGGACCCAGCGAAGTTCTTATTCTTGCAGACAAGGATGCAGACCCGAAGTTAATGGCGGCGGACATGATTAGCCAGGCAGAGCATGGGGCAGACAGCGTCGCGGGACTCATAACGCCCTCAAGAAAGTTAGCCGAGGAAGTCCTGCGATACCTTGATGAACAAAGTGCCATAGCAGAGCGAAAAGACATCGTGGAGAAAGCACTTTCAACCCATGGGTTCATAATCATAAGCAAAGAAGACCCCGACGAGATGGTTGATTTAGCTAATGCCTTTGCGCCAGAACACCTGGAAATCGTGACCAAGGCGCCTAAGGAAATTGCCGACAGAATCACTTCTGCAGGATTAATTCTTCTGGGACCGAACAGCCCAGTGGCTTTAAGCGACTACGCCGCTGGAACCAACCATGTTTTGCCCACGGGAGGATTCGGAAGCGTCTATTCAGGATTGTCCGCGTTAGACTTCACACGCAGAGTCAGCATCGTGGAAGCCACGAAAGACGGCCTGCAAAGAGTGAAACCCGCCATCCAAATTCTCACTGAGGCGGAAAAGCTGCCCAATCACTACAAAGCGGTCGAAGCCAGGTTTGAAACATGAACCCCGAATGCACAAAATGGCTAAACAAGAAGCTGGAGCGGCTGCAGTCCAACGAAATCTACGCTGCAGAAAAAACCAACCTGGAAATAGCCCAGCAATATGGTCTAAGAGTCAGCGAAATCGTGAAGCTGAATTACAACGAGAACCTCTACATTCCCCGCGAGAAACTCATCCTGCTGTTCAAGGAGGTGGCGGAGGAAGTTGATTTCCGCATTTATCCGCAGGAAGAAGAAGCTGCACTGAAACAGAAAATCAGCGAGTATCTCCAAGTTCCCATGGACAGGCTCACGTTGGGGAACAGCAGCGACGAAGTCATGGAACGCGTCATCCGCATCTTCCTCGAGGAGGGCGATGCCGCGGTCACGTTTTCGCCGACTTTCAGCGTCTTCAAGTACTGCATCAAATACGAGGGCGCTCAGTATGTGCCCGTGGATCTGCGCGACGACTTCACCTTGGATATTGACGCTATGCGCAAAGCCTTCACACCATGCTCCCGACTGCTCTACCTGTGCTCACCCAACAACCCTACAGCAAACCAGCTCAAACCCCGCGAAGTCGAAGCCTTAACCGAGGAGTTCCCAGGCATCGTGCTTGTAGACGAAGCTTACGCGGAATACGCCGACTACAGCGTTGTGCCTCTGGTCAAAAAATACGAGAATTTAGTGGTGTTGCGCACTTTCAGCAAAGCATTCAGCCTCGCTGGACTCAGGCTTGGCTACGCGGTGGCGAACCCGACGTTGGCGAAAGCGTTGGACAAGACGCCTGCGCCTTACCCAGTAAACGTGGTTTCCATGAGCATGGGCACCAAGATGCTGGAAAACGTCGGGCTAATGCGCGAATCCGTGGCTGCCCTCAAACGGGAGCGGGGAAAGCTCATAAGCCAACTCAACCAGATAAAAGGCGTGAAAGCATTCGATTCGAAAGCGAATTTTGTCCTCTTCAACACCGCCAAACACTATGGCGGAGTGTACGAAAAAGCTCTGAGCCAAGGCCTGGTTATCAAGAAACTCGGGCAGTTGCTTAAGTACCCGAACTGCCTGCGGACGACCGTGGGCTTGCCCGAGATGAACGCAAAACTCATCAAGGCACTAACCGAATACATGGAGACGTGAACGTGAGAACCGACGAAGTGTACCGAAAAACCAAGGAAACCGAACTCACCGTCAAAGTCAACTTAGACGGAGAAGGCAAAGTGATGGCAGACACCGGCGTGGCGTTTTTCAACCACCTCCTAACCTCGTTGGCCACCCACAGCATGATTGACTTAGAAGCCAAAGTGAAAGGTGATCTAAAGCACCACTCGATTGAGGACTTATCCATCGGCTTGGGCGAAGCTCTAAACAAAGCGCTGGGTACTCGGGAGGGCATCGTGCGGTTCGGCTGGGCAGGCGTCCCAATGGATGAATCACTGGGTTTTGCTTCCGTAGACTTGGTCAAGCGTCCCTATGCGGTCATAGACCTGAAGCTGAGGGGCAAAAAAATCGAGGACATGGCAACCGAAGACATCGTTCACTTTTTCGAAACCCTAGCCACCTCGATGCAGGCAAACATACACATCTGCACATCGTACGGTAGCAACGACCACCACAAAGTCGAAGCCTGCACCAAAGCGCTTGCCCTCAGCCTCAAGCAGGCGGTCGTAGTTGATCCAAGACGAAAGGGTGCTCCAAGCAGCAAAGGTGCCATGTAATGCCCCAAGCCCTCATCGTAGACTATGGCGTGGGCAACTTGCTCAGCCTCAAATTCGCCCTGGAAAAGGCGGGTTTAAAGGTTAAAATCGCGGCGCCAACCCAGAAGCTGAAAGACGCTGACGCCATCGCCCTTCCCGGGGTAGGCAACTTTTCGGCGGCAGCGAAGGCGCTGGAACCCATCAGGCAATACCTCGCCGACGCGGTACAGGGGGGAACGCCGATTTTGGGCATCTGCCTTGGGCTGCAGCTTTACTTTGAAAGCAGCGAGGAAGGACCGGGCGCGGGCTTGGCGTTTTTCAAGGGCAAGGACGTCCGACTCACGGGCAAGGTGAAGGTGCCGCACATGGGCTGGAACACGCTGCAGAAGACGCGGGAGAACGAGTTGTTCGACGGCGTTGCCGACGGCGCGTACGTTTACTTCGTCCACTCGCTGTTCCCTGTACCCGAAGACAAGGATATTATCTGCACGCATACCGAGTACGGGCAAACGTTCACGTCAACAGTAGCAAGAGGCAACATTTTCGGCACGCAGTTTCACCCCGAGAAAAGCGGCGACATCGGGCTGCAGATTCTCAAGAACTTCGCCCGCGCTGTAGCTAGGTGACAGCCTTGCAGGTTATTCCAGCAATTGACTTGATGAAGGGCAAAGTGGTCCGCTTAACCAAGGGCGACCCAGAAAAAGCCACATTCTACGACAACATAGGCACGCCCGTGGAGGTTGCGTTGAAATGGAAGGCAGATGGCGCGCAGCGGCTCCACATCATCGACTTGGACGCGGCATTCGGAAGGCCCGACAACCTCAAAGTCGTCGCGGAAATCGCAAAGGCTGCAGGTTTGCCCGTGCAGGTTGGCGGCGGAATCAGAAAATTCGAAGTCGCAGAGAGGTTGCTCAACGCTGGCATAGACTACGCTATCCTCGGTTCCTTAGCCCTCAGCGATCCCTCGGTCATAACGAAGCTGCAGAAGAAGTTCCCCTCGGAGCGGGTCATTGTTGCCTTGGACAACAAGGACGGCATGGTCATGGTTGAAGGCTGGACGAGCTTCACCACATTCACGGTTATGGCCGCTCTTGAACAGTACATAAAGATGGGCGTCAAAACGTTCTTGGTAACCTCAGTTTCCCGAGACGGCACCTTATCAGGACCCGATTTAGAAACACTAAATGAGGCGTGCAGGCTTGGGGGCGTGGAAACCATCGCGGCGGGCGGCATAGGCGGCTTAAACGATTTGGTCGCTTTGAGCCACACGGGTGTCTGGGGCGCCGTCGTAGGCAAAGCACTTTATGAAGGCAAATTCACGTTGGAACAAGCCATAAAAACAGTCAAGCAGGAGCAGAGAACATGCCACTAGCCAAACGAAT
>JGI20214J51650_10003277_pt1 | contig 10150 bp, 10 predicted proteins | sample WetSurMetagenome_FD_51650 | JGI IMG/M metagenome (IMG submission 51650)
GGGCAAACTTTACCACCAAGACCTAGACCGCATAAAAGAAACCGACCAAACCACACCCCAAGACGTAGCCAGATGCCAAACCCTCAGCACNTACCTCGCCGAAATTCACAAGACCAAAAACCCAAACGAACCCCAACTCTACACCAGACGCATCCGCGATTTAGTCGGACACGGAGAATGCATCATGGGCTTAACCGACAGCTACCCCAGACAATTCGAATGCGCCAACCAACAATACCTCATGGAAGTCGAGAAAGACTGCGTAACCTGGCGGTACAAACTCAAAGAAAAAACCCACCGCCTCAGCCAAGTCCACGGCGACTACCACCCCTGGAACCTCCTCTTCCGCGAAGCCACAGACTTCACCGCCCTAGACCGCAGCAGAGGCGAATGGGGAGAACCAGCAGACGACATCGCAGCCTTAACCATCAACTACCTCTTCTACAGCCTCCAAAAACACGGCAAACTCGCAAACCCCTGGGAAACCCTCTTCAACAACTTCTGGCAAAACTACCTCAAAAAAACAAGCGACCAAGAAATCCTTCAAGTCATCCAACCCTTCTACGCTTGGCGTGGATTGGTGGTTGCATCGCCAATCTGGTACCCTAACCTCACCAAAGATGTGCGTACCAAACTCCTCAACTTCGTCAAAAACGTCCTGCAACACGACCACTTCGACATCCAAAACGTTAACTCCTACTTCAAATAACCAACATAACAGAAACTACAGATGCTCCAAGAGCAAAACCAGAAATTTCCCGCAGAAACAGGCGCTGGTGGAAAAGGTTCTGGGGAAAAACCGTGTTTAGGCTTTAAGCGCGGTTTCAAGCGCTTTGGTGAAGGCTTTGTTTTCTTCTTTAGCTTGTTCTGCCGCTTCGATGAGGACTGCTTCGGGTTTGGCTTTGCCTTTGGTTCGAACGTAAATAACTGGGTTGCTGGCTAGTGGGTGTGGCACGTCGTATCCTGCTTGGTCAACGCTTTTGTCTTCGAGGAGTTTTTTTTGGAGGAGGTTGCAGATGCCGTGTCCTGCGCCTTCGATTTCGATTTTGAGTTCTTTCTCGGTTTTTTTGAGAACTTTTATTTTCATGGTTGTCGCCTTAGAGTTTTTCTTTGCCGTAGTCGAGTGCGGTTTTGCGTCTTTCGATGTTTTTGCATTTGGGGCATTGCATTTCGCCTTGGCGTTTTTGTTCAAGTTGGGTGCTGCAGATGCCGCAGAAAGCGTAGAGTACGCCTAGTTTGGGGTCGTTGGTGCTGAGGTGGAAGATTTGGTTTTTTTCGCTGATGACTTTGGCTCGGATTACGTCTCCTGGTTTGCAGACTTCGTTCATGCTGTCGATGTATCTGTCGCTTACGTCGCTGACGTGGAGGATGCCGCTGAATTGTCCTGAGAGGGGTTTTTTTCTGTTGCCGACTTGGGTGATGCGTACGAGGACGTTGTCGCTTTGGGCGTTGCCGATTTGTCCGGTGACGATGTTGCCGTTTTTGGGGACGGTTGCGCCTTCTTTGAGTGGGAAGACGGTGACTTTGCGGTTCATCATGTCCATGAGTGCTCTGCCGACGATTTTGCTGTAGATTACGCCGTCTTTTACGTAGGTGCCTTGGTCTGGGATGAATTCTTCGATGACGCCTAGTTTTTCTCCTGGGATGACGAGGTTGCCGTTTCTTTGTTCTGGTTGTTTTAGGGTCATGTGAGGTGGTTTCCTTGGTTGGTTACAAGTTGATGATGGAGTTAGTTGGCTGAGTACATTTCATAGTTTCTGTGGTGTGCAATAAACCTTTTGTTGGGGGTTTGCGGTTTCTTCTCTGTTAGTAGAAGTGGAAAGCGGCTATACACTACATCTACCAGAAGGGCTACGGAGCTATTTGGGTTACGGAGACGGGATTTGTTTTGGTTTGCATACTGGTTGTGCAGCCTGCAACTGTCTGCTATTCTGAGGTAAGTGAACAAAGGCTTGGATAGCCGTACTTTTTTCTAAAGCCCCTTATGAAGAAACTGCAATGCAATTCTGCCGTTCCATGCTGATTTGTCTGCGCCTGTGTTGCGGTTGTCTTGCTCTGCAGAGACCCCTATCCCCCTCTATAGCGTGAAAAGAGAAGACGCACTGTCTTCCGATTAGGCGTTGTGCTCTGCTGCGAATTCTTTTCTATAGTCCGACACCGCAAAAGTTCTTTCACCTGACTCAGCGGGGGAAACTTCGGGAAAATTCTAAATAGGTAGCTCCCTTTCTTGCTATCCGAAGTGAACAATCATGGACGCATTCCACGTTAAGGACAAATCTCTGGCGGCGCAGGGCAAACTCAATATCGAGTGGGCATCCGCGCACATGCCAGTCCTAAACCAAATCAAAAGCAGGTTCATCAAAGAGAAACCGCTCAAAGGCTTAGTTCTCGGAGCCTGCCTCCACGTAACAAAAGAAACAGCCGTCTTAGTTGAGACGCTCGTTGCCGGAGGCGCCAAAGTCGCGCTCTGCGGCAGTAACCCGCTTTCCACGCAGGATGACGTGGCAGCAGCGTTGGCTGAGGAAGGCGTAAACGTTTTCGCTTGGCGTGGACAAAACACCCAAGAATACTATAGCTGCATCGAGAAAGTCTTAGACTTCAAGCCCCAGATTACTCTGGACGACGGTGCGGACCTCGTGGGCACCATCCACAGCAAACGTCCTGAACTAATCAAAACCGTGAAGGCTGGAACTGAAGAAACCACCACAGGCGTGGTCCGCCTCCGTGCCATGGAAGCCGACGGCACTCTCAAGTACCCCATCGTAGCAGTCAACGACGCCTACACCAAGTACCTCTTCGACAACCGCTACGGCACCGGGCAAAGCACCATTGACGGCATCCTCAGAGCCACTAGCGTGCTTCTGGCAGGCAAAAACTTTGTCGTTGCAGGATACGGTTGGTGCAGCCGAGGCATAGCCATGCGTGCACAAGGTTTAGGTGCAAACGTCATAGTCACCGAAGTTATCCCAACCAAAGCCCTCGAAGCAGCCATGAACGGCTTACGCGTCATGCCCATGTCCGAAGCCGCCGCGTTAGGCGACATATTCGTCACCGCCACCGGCGACCTCAACGTCATCCGCAAAGAACACATGCAGAAAATGAAGAGCGGCGCCATCATGTGCAACAGCGGCCACTTCAACGTCGAAATCAGCATCCCAGACCTTGAAAGCCTCAGCAAAGCCAAACGCACCATCCGCCCCAACATGGAAGAATACACGCTTAAAGACGGCAGAAAACTATTCCTCCTCGCCGAAGGCAGACTCGTCAACCTCGCCGCCGCCGAAGGACACCCCAGCGAAGTCATGGACATGTCGTTTGCCAACCAAGCTCTCTGCGCCGAAAGCCTCGCCAAGCAACCTAAGATGCAGCCCAAAGTCTACATTGTCGAAAAAGCCATAGACGAGCAAGTCGCCGAGTTAAAGCTCAAAGCTATGGGCATAGTTATCGACAAGCTCACCGCGGAGCAGCAGAAGTACCTGTCAACGTGGGAAATGGGCACAACTTAGCCCTCCACGTATCGGAAATCATGGCAAACTTTAAATGGAGTAAGCCTATAAACAATGCTTCAATAAGTAGGTGAATCACATGAGTAAAGATCAAGCTATAGGTGGAGCAATACTCGTCGTCTGCGCACTCGTCGCCATCTTCTACACAGTCGGATTATTCTTCTATCAACCCATAATTGACGCTATCCCAGCGCTGAAAATAGGCGAAACAGCAACTGTACAGTTCTGGCTTATCGCTATTCCCGTCTTCGTGGCATTCGTTGCTATAATGGCGATTGGCGCATGGATTGGCTACACAATGGCAACTACACCGCCACCAAAGCCAATCGAAGAAATCACGACTGAAATGGAAGAGAAGAAAGAAGAACCCAAAGTCGAAGAAGCACCCGCACCGCCAGCACCAGCAGCCCCCGCTCCCGACAAGAAGAAAAAACCATAATCACCCAACTCTTCCTTACAATTTCCTCTTCACAGTTTTTCTCTCTTTCAACCTCTAGACCTAACTATTTTCCGTAAGACAAAATTGTTTTCAGCTACGGCTGAAGTAAGCACGCCCGAAGCATCTTTCTGAGCAGTCTGCGCTAACCTACCGTCATCTGATTGCAGATAAAAAATCGTTAACGCTAAAAAGTAACTGTAAGCCAAACTGGATGCAAACTTATTCAATGGTCTTCTTGAGCATGCACTGAATAACGTCTTTGCAGACCATGCACTCATCAGGAATCTGTGCGCCTTTCATTGACGGCTGACTCAAGTACCCGAAGTGCTTCTTGCAATCCGCGGAACCCGACAGCTTCGGCTTCGAACCGCCCGCGTTTTGACCTGCACCTTCGGCTCCGTTTAGGTCTGCAGAAGTTACCTCGGTGAGGCAGTAGGGGCACGCGTTGTAGGGTTTCATGGGTGTCTGCTGCAGGTTCGTCGCCTTCAACGGCTTAGCGAATGACTTGCGGCACGCAGAGTTGGAACACGTGTAACCTTGGTTAGTAGATTCTTCCAAGCTGGACATGAAATGCCCTCTTTAAGCATAAAACTGCAGGGCGCCTTATAGTTTTGATGAACCCAGAATAAGGAGAGCTACTCCACTTGGCACACCTGCGCGGGAGAAGCCAGCTTCTTGAGGTCATCCACGCCCTCCGCATACCCCGACGCAATCAACAAGTCACCCGTCTGGATAGTGGTGTCCCCCTTGGGGCGCAGCGTCTTTTCGCCTCGACGAATGGCTAAGATCCACATCCCAGTTTGCTCATGCACGCGGGCTTCCTTCAACGTCTTATTCACCAGAAGCGAATCGCTGGAGACGCAAGCTTGCGTGACAGTTTCCTCCGCCTCCTTGATGGTTAGTTTCAGCACTGGATGTGGTTCGATGCCTCGCAGTACAACCTCCGCCATCTCGGCAGCGGCGTCCGCAATTTTCTCGGTTGCCACGCCCAGGCGAATGAGTCCCAGGAAGCCTGATGCTTCTTCTTTCTTGAAGTCGCTGGTTAACGCGCGGAGCTCAAAGTCCGTGTGAAGCTTATCCATGTATTCCTCTAACCGCTGCACTTCCTCGGCGAGGTCACGGTTATTCAACAACAGCGACGAGTAGGCTAGGTCCATCATGAGCTCAGACGTGTCCTTCAACTCTACGAACTGCGCGACGATTTCTTCAAACTGCTTCTGCTCGGTCAATACGTTTCCTCCAGCTTGGTGAGTTTGCCCTCGGCTAAATCCTTAAACTGCTTCGTGCCCTGCGGAGCGCCTCGGGTGATGAGTATGTCTCCCGCTAAAATGTGCTCGTTCTCTTCGGGGTTGATGATCCAGTCCTTGTTTCGGCGGATAGCGATGATGTCTACGCCCATGCGGGCTGCCAAGTCCAGTTTGCCAACGTGTTTCCCCGCGATGGTGGAGCCTTCCTTGACTGTGGCTTTGGCTAAGCGTTCCTGCACCTTCTCGAACACGCTGCTGACGATGGGGTGCACGCCGATGTTCCGCGTGACGATGGCAGCTATGTCGGCGGCCGCGTCCGAAATCTTGTTTGTTGCGGCGGCTACGGTGGATACGCCGATGAGTGCTTCAGCATCTCTAGGGTCCCCTCTGGCTGCCACCATAACCTCGATGTCCAGCAAGTAGCTTAGGGTGTCGATGCGGCTTTCCAGCGCCAAAACATCCTCCGCTAGTTCCTTGTCGTTGAAGAGCGCCGCGGAGTATGCCAGGTCAATCATGAGTTCTGACAAATTCTTCATCTCCGACAAGAGCTCGCGGACAGGTATGGGTTTGTACGCTATTCTCTCGAACCGTGGCATAGCTACTGCAGCTCCAAGTATTGGTATTTCTCAAGGCTTATTTTAATCATGCTATCCCCCACAGTTGCATCACCGCCAACACCATAAACAAAGCCAACGTGGTAATGCTTGCGATGAAAGCGTTCTCGATGGGCAACACAAAGTTTCCCGGGTCCAGCCCCTTCTGGAAAATCAGAATCGACAACGCATGCGAAAGTAATGTTGTGAGGAAGACGGCGAGGACGTTAGCGGCAAGTACGATGGAGACCAGCGTGTAGAAGGTTTGTACGCTGAATTGCCCGTTTAGGAGCAGGGCAATGGGGGCGGAAATGAGAAACATGGCGACGGAGACCAGCCACGCGCTCAAAACGCTCTTGGAGTTATGCACCACTGAACCCAGATTCGGCTTAAGCATCCCAAGCGCTAGCTTGGTGATGGCTGTGGAACTCACCACTGAACCAGCATCGCCAACGAAGCCGACGAGAGCAGGGTACATGGTGAAGATGGCACCCGTGTAAACCACCAAGTTCCCCACCATGACCTGGTCCACACCTTTCAGGATGGTTCCCGTTAAGTTAACAATCAGGGCTACAGTCATGAGCGCCGCCAGCGACTCCTGGATGGTTTTCGTGAACTCCCCCTCGTGAATGCTGCGGGGGAAAGAGTACAGGACAAGCGCCAAGTTCACCGCTGCCATGGCTGCAACCGCCGCAACTCCCGCGGTGCCAAAGTTGAAGAATAAGTTGAGGACGATGATGTAGCAGAGTGTGATGAAGATGCTGGAGCCCGTGCCCATTAAGGGGTAAACCAACGTGTCAGGGTCGAGTCCCCGCTTGAACGAGACAAACGACACCTTCACCGTTACCAACAGAAGCAATAGCCCCATGGTCATGGTGGCTCCGACGACGGCGAGGATGGCGGGGAAATCGATGAAGTCTATGCCCCAGAACAGTTCCCCAAAAACGATGGAGATTGCACTCATTGCCACGGTCATGGCTAACGTGAGGAAAACCATGGCGTGCAGTAACTTGTAGAAGCTCTTCGTGTTATCCATAAAACGCGGGTAAACGGTGCCCAAGTGCAGCGCCGTACTTAGGCGCCCAGTGAGTAAGCCGTCGATGACGCTTTTGCCGCCCAGCAGGGCTGGGTAGAGTGCGATTGCCCAGGGCGACATGCGGAAAACACCCAGTTGATACGCCACCAGAAACCCCGCGAGTAAACCTACGAGGTCGAACCCGTAGACTGCAAAAGTCTCCTTCAACGCTTTCGTGAAACTTGAACTGCCAGCGTGGGCCATTCAAACTGCCTCCCCTGAGGGCACCAACGAGCGTTTACTGAGACGTCACGACGTTGCCTGCCTGTTGCCAAGCACTTTAAAGGCACCCTAATTTTCTATTCAGGAGGACAGCCATCGCTTAAATAGATTTCCCAACTGCCTTGACGCGTGTGGCTTAGGATGGATGCCCCTTCGGGTGTGCTTTGTTTGAGGTATGCTTTCCAGGCTGGTAAACGCACCAGGGGTCCTCCGTTAAGAAGTCCCCTTTCAGCTCGGTGGGTTCGTGGAGGTCGCCGCAGTAGTCGATGAAGTCGCTGCTTAACCCGTATGCTCTTGCTCGGCAGCCGCCGCAGAGGGTTTTGTAGTCGCAGGCGCCGCATTTGCCCTTCAACTCGTCGGGGTTGCGGAGGGCTTTGAAGACGGGTGAGTTGAACCAGATGTCCTTGAAAGTTTGCTCGCGGATGTTTCCCAGCTTTACAGGCAGGTAGGGGCAGGGGGTGACGTCGCCGTTAGGGTAAACTCGGCAGTAATACATCCCCGCGATGCAGCCTCGGATCCACTGACGCATATCCAACCCCATGCCTTGGGCGATACGCATGAACTGTGGGGCGCAGCTGGGGCGCACGTTAAGGCGGTGCTTCGTGGTTTTGGCAAAGGTGGTGGTTATCATGTTTTCGTACATGTCGGGTGAGATATCCTCGATTTTTGCGCCTCTGCCTGTGGGGACGAGGAAGAAGAGGTGGAAGTTCTCCACGCCGATTTGCTCCGCGAGGGTCATGATGTCGTCGATTTGGTTGTAGTTAGCTTGGGTGAGGGTGGTGTTGACTTGGACGAGGACGCCGTTTTCGCGCAGGAACTTGCAGGCGTCTACTGCTTTCTTCCAGCTGCCTTGGACGCCGCGGAACTCGTCATGCTGCTCGGGAAGGTTGCTGTCTATGCTTATGCTGACGGTTTTGACTCCTGCTTCGGCGAGTTTGCGGGCCATTTCTTTGTCAATTAAGCCACCGTTGCTCCCTAAGCCCATGCGTAACCCTTTCTGAGTGCCGTAACGGATGAGTTCAAACACATCCTTGCGGAGGAGAGGTTCGCCGCCGCTAAGGATAAGCAGTGGGTGGCTGACTTCGCAGATTTGGTCGATGAGCCGTTTGCCCTCTTCGGTGGTGAGTTCACCTTTCAGTTCTTTGTCGGTGGCGTTGATGTAGCAGTGCGAACATTTCAGGTTGCATTTGCGGGTAAGGTTCCACGAAACCACCAGGGGCACGTACTTCTCCGTGTTCGACGCGGTTGGTGAGTAGCCGAGTTTGAGGTAGAACTCGCATTTTCCGTCTGTTGCCATGAGTTGGGGATGCGTGAGGTTGAAAGTGAAGGGTAGGACTGTTTCGAGCATGGCTTTGGCGTGGGCGAAGCAGAAATGCCTGCAGAACAGAGAGGTGACTTCGTCGGGTATTCCGAGTTGTTGGCTGATGTGTTGGTGTCCGCCGTGGATGGGGCAGTTGAGGAACTGCATGTCCCCGTCCAATTTGTCTATGCTCATGGTGTAGTTGATGTAGTGGTCGCTGAGCATGACGGATTGGAGTTTCTCTCGGCGCATACCCACTTTAAGAGTGACTTCGAGGGCAATGCTGACGGTTTGCTGACCAAACTTGTCCTGCCCCCGCTGCATAGCCTCGCCCAACTGCTGGGTGCCGATGGCTTTGGCGAGTTCCGCGAGAATCAGCAAGCCGCGGATGGTTTCATACTCTTGCCTCAGTCGCATCTCAGCAACGTGTGCTGCCCATTCCTGAAAGAGGCTCTCAAGCTCTTCAACCGTAGCTGGATTTTTCTGATTCAGGTTTTTAATGGCTGCCTTGGTTTTGGTACTGAGGCAAGTAAATAACTGAATCTTTTCTTCAGTGTCAAGGTTCTTCTTAGCTGCGAGTTCCCTCGGGTTCAAACTGAGGCTGGCAGCTTTGCCCGTGAGTTCCTTGGCATCTGAGACGAATTCATCAAAATATCGGTCAAGTTGTGAGTTTACGTTTGGTGGGGAAAGGTTGAGTTCTTGGAGGAGGATCTTGGGTTCTGTCTCCATCTTTGTGACCATAGCCATATGGTACAGCAGGGAACCCGCCATGCCCGGATCGGGGTTTTTGCCCATCGTGCCAAAGAACACTTCTTGGGATAGGCGTTGTGCCTCGGACCAGTTGGCTTGAGCAATTTGGGTTTTAGCTTGGTTGAGTTTTTCGCGGCGCTGAGTGAGGAGTAGCGCCCACTTGTGGCAGTGTCTCTCATCGTAGTTTGTTACCGTTTCCACCAGCTAGGAGACTAAGTACACATTTGAACCCGTAAAAAAGATAGCGGTAAACCCTACCCTTTGCCCTCGTGTGGACGCAAAGAAAGGAAGGCGATGAACCCGATAAACTATTAAGCGTGGGCGCAAAACATATGCCATCCACAAGGTGGAACCATGACCTTCACACTCGACCTAGTCTGGGCCCTCGTCGGTTTCCTCATCATGTTCGGCATGCTCGCAGGCATCGGCATAAACGAACCCAAATTTGGCTTGACGATGAAGCAGTGGTGCTACGGCTACCTCGGCATATCCGTGGTTTTCGATGTTCTCGTCGTTGTTGCCCTCATAAGCGCCGCCGATTTGGTTTGGCTCACGAACCTGCTGCTGGGGCTTTCCGCAGGAGCAGCCACTGGCTTAGCCTTCCACGTTGCACACCACATCAGCGAAGCAGACGAACACGGACACGGCGAAGGCGACAAAAAACCGTCCATAATGGGCTTCTAACCCCCTCTCTATTCATACTTTCACTTCTTGGGATACGCATAGCCCACTCTGGACTCGAAGAGTTTGGCTCATGAGAATGTTTGAGGGTGTTGGGGGTTAAAAAATGAAAAGAAATTGGTAGGTCTATTCTGGTTTGTCTGATGGCTTACTTTTTCATCGTTATTTCCATCGTGGAAACCATTCTGGACTTGGTCTCTCCCTCACGCGGCGGCATCTCGGCAGTTCCAATAGCGATCTTGGTGACTTTAAGGTCCTTCACGAATCGGTTTCGGGCTATTTCAGCCACGTCGACACAGGTGGTTATTGCTTGGCCTCGGGCTTTCAGCGTAATTTC
>JGI20214J51650_10003278_pt1 | contig 10149 bp, 10 predicted proteins | sample WetSurMetagenome_FD_51650 | JGI IMG/M metagenome (IMG submission 51650)
ACACCAAGTGGAGTAACTTCCTTTTTGCTCTTGAGGGTGTGGCTTTGGGCTGTTGGGCATTCGACCTGCTTACGACGTTCTACGCCATAGATGTGACAAAACTGGCTTTCGAAGTAAACCCTTTGGGCTGGCCGCTTGGAGCAATGGGCGCGTTTTCCTACTACATTCCCACAGTCATACTCACCTACTTCTTGTTGTTTAGGATGAAGCAGAAAACTTCCCTTTTTGCGGCCGCCGCGATGTCAGCTGTGGCTCTGGCTATGGGTTCGATGAACCTTGTCGCTGCATCGGGCAACCTAAGGCTCTCCCTGCTGGTGTCGATGCTCCCGTCTGCAATTCGCAACGACCTGCTTGCCATAGTGGTTAGCGTAAACATAGTCTTCTCCATGGCGCTGGTGACCGTAGCAAGGCGGCAGTTCGTGGCCAAGCAAAGAAGCCTCAGTACGGAGTTGCCCTCATAACCCTTATTTGACCTGCCCCCGATATTTTGATCTATGATATTGCCGCGCAAATTCTACGAGCGAGACCCGCTGGTGGTTGCTCGGGAACTGCTGGGAAAAACAGTTGTGCACGAAACGGCGGAGGGCATCACATCGGGCAGAGTTGTCGAAACAGAGGCGTACCTGGGACCCGAAGACAAGGCGTCCCACGCTTTTGGCAACCTACGCACCAAACGCACACAAACGCAGTTTGGGCCAAAGGGGCACGCCTACATCTACCTCATCTACGGCATGTATTACTGTTTTAATGTCACCTCAGGCGCGGTCCATGGGAAACCCGAAGCTGTCCTTTTCCGCGCGTTGCAACCTCTTGAAGGCGTTGAGCTCATGATGAAGCGTCGTCCCAAGGCAGGGGCGAAAAAGGAAAATTTGGCGAATGGTCCCAGCAAGCTCTGCCAAGCACTGGCCCTAACAAAGGCGTTGAACGGCGCAGAACTCACCATTCCCCCGTTCTACATCAGAGACGACGGCGTTATGGTCCCGTATGAAAACGTAGTACATACGGCGCGCATCGGCGTCGACTACGCTGACGAATGGAAACACGAGCTATGGAGATTCTACGTTAAAGATAATTCATTCGTCTCCAAAAAATGAAACCAATAGAGAAGGGTTAAGGGTTTGTGTTGGCGTACTTTACGAGCGAGAACACCTCGTACTTGTCGCCCAGAAGCTTCCTGCCCTGAAGGTATTCAAGCTCAATCAGAAAGCCCAGTCCCACGACGTTGCCGCCCATCTTCTCCACAAGGTCAATGTTGGCTTTGACTGTGCCGCCTGTCGCTAGCAAGTCGTCGATGATGAGGACTTTGTCGCCTTTCTTTATCGCGTCTTCATGAATTTCTATAGTGTCTTTCTCGTACTCTTTTTGGTAGGTCAACTGAATGCATTTGCTTGGGAGTTTGCCCTTTTTGCGGACGGGTACAAAGCCTGCGTCGAGTTTATAGGCGAGGGGTGCGCCGACTATGAAGCCTCGGGCTTCGTTGGAGACAATCACATCTATGTCTTTGTTCTTATAGTGCTCCGCCATTTTGTCTATGGCTTCCTTGAAGGCTTTCTTGTCATCTAGAAGAGGCGTGATGTCCCAGAAGACGACCCCTTTGAATTCAGGTATCCGTCTGATTTTTGCTTTCAAATTCATGTGATAATCCTCCTATACGCAGGCGTTTTTCATTGCGGACTTGCAGTCGCATTTTCTCTCGGCTGGCAATTTCGCAATTGTTTCAACTAATATTTTCTTGACTTTTTCCACGTTTTCCCGCATCGTGTTTACGACGTCCTCCAAGGTGACGGCGTGGTCTTTCCAGGCGTCGTAGTCGGTGATGGTGGCGATGGACGCGTAGCAGAGTTCCGCTTCCCGAGCCAACACGCATTCAGGAACAAGAGTCATTCCAATCACGTCTGCGCCCCACTGCTGGAACAGCCGTGACTCCGCCCGCGTGGAAAACCGCGGTCCCTCAATGCAGATGTAGGTGGCTGTTGGGTGGACGTTGATTTTCTGGGCTTTCGCGGCGGCTATGAGAGTCTTTCTTGTTTCAGGGCACATGGGGTCAGCGACGGAGACGTGACAAACCTTGTCCGCCGTATAGAATGATTGTTCCCGCTTGGTTGTGCGGTCTATGAACTGGTCCAGGAAAGCCAACTCGCCCGGTTTGTACTCCTCCTCTAAAGATCCAACGGTGGAAACCGCCAAAATTCGCTGCACGCCAAGCTTCTTGAGCGCAAATATGTTTGCTCGCGAATTCACGTCGGTAGGCCTTATTGTGTGTCTTGTTCCATGCCTAGCAAGAAACGCGACTTTCCGCCCCGCAAGTTCGCCAATCACGAATGCAGCTGAGGGCACGCCGTAAGGAGTGTTAACCACGACTTCTTGAATGTTTTTGAGTAGTTTGGGGTCGTATAGCCCCGTTCCTCCAATGATTCCGATTTCGGCTTGCATGAAACCGTACTTCGGCGTTTTGGGCTTATAAGAATAGCGAAAACGAAAACTGACCAGCAGAAGAACCCGAAATGGAGGTTTTCATGTTGAAGTATGTTAAGCGCGGGCGCGGGAAAAGGCCAAATCCGTGGGGGGTCGCAGCCGAGGGAGATTTCTCCTGACTGCCTGACCCTCCACGGTCGTTTCTGGAGAGAGTGGGGGTGTTGCTTTTTCGCTCTCAACCTCCATAGGTCAGCAAATCGTTTAAAACAGTTTTTCAGATTTACACCCAATTCTCTCCCAAATCTCCAATATAAAACCCGCCAAGAGGCGGATATGGCAACAAGTTTATAACCGAAATCAGGTTACGTTGGAAGAAGAGTTCTCCCACGGGGCGAAAGATGTCTGCAAACGCGCGACCGCTGAAGTACCTATTGGGGTGGTTAATCGCGGGTACCCGCGGCGGCACTACACGTGCAGAAATAATAAAAACCATACATGAGACGCCGCAGAACGCAAACAAGTTGGCGACAACGCTTAAAGTGGACTACAAAACCGTTCGGTACCACCTGGAAGTTTTGGAGAAAAACCACATTGTTACCTCAGTCGGGGACAAATACGGAGCAACATATTTTCTGACTCAGATGATGGAAGACAACTACTCAGTCTTTGAGGAGATTGTGAAGAAAATATGGAAAAAGTAGAAAAGGGAGCATAACAGAGGGAAAAAACAAATGCGAAAGAACCTGAAAATACTCGTCGTCTTAACGATTGTGTTAGCAGCTGCCTCTTTGGCAGCATTCATAGGTTCGTTTGAAGCGAGCCAACTGTCATCGATTTTTCACCATTACCATGGAAACAACCCTGCCGACCTAGACTTTTACTACGTGGCTAGAACCGTGTTTTCCACCATAAACATCGTACTCCTCGTTGTGTTGATCGGTAACTACGCCTACATATTCGCCAAGACAAAATCAGAATTCACGGTTGGGCTCATGCTGTTTTCCGTGTTCTTCCTCATAAAAGACATCACTTGGAGTCCATTCGTTGTCCGCGGCGCGGGCTTCGACGTTTTCGGTCTTGGTCCCTTCGCATTTCTGCCCGACCTCTTCGAACTCATCGCCCTATCCGTGCTACTGTACCTAAGCGTCGAGTACTAGCACACGTTGCGCAAACCCCACGCGAACGGTTAATTAGACGCGCCTACAAAAGGGAAGTAGGAGACTTTTTAGTGCAATCCCCTTCTTCTCAAGCAGAAAAGAAACCTAACAGATTAATCAACGAGAAAAGTCCCTACCTTCTCCAGCACGCATTCAACCCCGTGGACTGGTACCCCTGGAGCCAAGAGGCCTTGGACAAGGCGAAAGCGGAAAACAAGCCCATATTTGTCAGTATTGGCTACGCCTCATGCCACTGGTGCCATGTCATGGAAAAGGAATGCTTCGAGGACGCCGAAGTCGCGCAGCTTCTAAACGCCTCGTTCGTCAGCGTAAAGGTGGACCGCGAGGAAAGACCCGACCTTGACGCTGTTTACATGGCGATTTGCCAAGCGATGGGGCGAAACTGCGGATGGCCCCTAAACGTCATGTTAACGCCGAAATTGAACCCGTTTTTCGCCGCCAGCTATATCCCCAAGTACAGCCGACCAGGCATATCCGGCATGCTAGAACTCATACCTGAAGTGATGACGGCTTGGAGGTCCCGCCCAAGGGAGCTGGAAATAGTAGGCGCAGATATGAAGAGCCGCATCGAAGCCATGGAGAAACGCACCCCAGAAAACGCAGTGGGCAAAGAAGTTTTAGCGGAGGCTTATGAGCAGCTCTCGAGGATTTACGACGATGAAAGCGGCGGGTTCGGCTCCGCGCCAAAGTTTCCCCGACCCCACATTTTGATGTTTCTGCTCCGTCACTGGAAACGCAACGGAGACAAAACGGCTTTGGACATGGTGGAGAAGACGCTTAACCAGATGCGCCGCGGCGGAATATATGATCAAGTGGCTTTTGGCTTCCACCGGTACAGCACCGACGCCCACTGGCTGGTTCCACACTTCGAAAAGATGCTCTACGACCAAGCGATGATGGCGCTTACTTACTTGGAGGCTTTCCAATCAACGGGCGCACGCATATACGCTACGGCCGCGCAGGAAGTCTTGGACTATGTCCTGCGCGATTTAGCTTCTCCGGAAGGCGGCTTTTTCTCTGGTCAGGATGCGGACACCGAGGGCGAGGAAGGGAAATATTACGTTTGGACGATTCAGGAAGTTGTTGATGCGCTTCCGCCTTCCGAAGCCGACTTAGCAGTCCACATTTACGGCTTAAAACCTGAGGGAAACTTCCCAGACGAAGCAGGCAAGATCAACGGCAAAAACATCTTGCACTTCGACGAAAACCTCGCGGAACTTGCTCCCTACAAGGGTCTGACGCTTGAAGAACTCATCAGCCGAGTCCACGGCATCAGAGACGCTCTCTCTGCGGAGAGGAAAAAGCGTGTGGCGCCTGTAGTGGACGGAAAGGTTCTCACAGACTGGAACGGGTTTGTGGTGGCTGCGTTGGCTCGGGCTGGGCAAGTTTTGGGCGAAATGCGCTACCTAAACGCCGCAAAGCAAGCAGCCGAGTTCTTCCTTGGCAAGATGCGCGGCGGAGACGGCACACTGTTCCACCGTTATGCTAAGGGGGAACGCGCGGTGGAGGGGTTCCTCGATGACTATGCTTTTTTTGCGTTCGGACTAATCGAGGTTTACGAGGCTTCCTTCGAGGACAGGTTTCTGCAAGCCGCCTCTGAATTGACCGAGGCTATGGTGACGCGTTTCTGGGACGCCAAAACCGGCGGTTTCTTCTTCACCCAGAAGGATCCCGCTGCTTCCATGCCTCGAATGAAGCAGGTGTACGACGGCTCAATTCCCTCCGGCAACAGTGTGGCGCTGCATGACCTGCTTCGGCTAAGCCGGCTCACAGTGAACCCCAATTATGAGGATTTAGCGGGCAAACTTGTCAGGGCGTTCTNCAACGAGGTTCAAGGGATGCCTGAAGCTTACACATGGCTGCTCTCGGGCGTAGATTTTGTTGTTGGTCCATCGTTTAGCGCTTTTATTGTTGGTGACCTTCAGGAAAAGGACACGCAGGAAATGGTGGATGCGTTGAGGAAACAGTACCTGCCCAACATGGTCGCATCGCTGAAGGCGCCCGACAAGGCGGGGCTGGGCTTCGAGAAAATCGAAGGCAAAGCTACCGCGTACGTTTGCCAAGACCGGATGTGCCTGCCTCCGACGAACAGCGTCCAGAAGATGCTGGAACAACTGGGCGTACGATAGCAGATAACGTGATTTATCGCGACAAACCGCTGCTTCTCCGCCTTCATTTTTTTAATCGCTTGGGACGTGGGCAAGATGACGGTTTCGACTTTCCCGGCATCTGGCGGCTTCTGGTGTTATGGGCACCACGCCTCGTCTCCCGTTCCTACGTAGACAACTTCTGGTTCCTTCTTCTATAGAAAACCGAGTTCACGGTCGGAAAGGGGTGTGACCGTAAAGTGGCTTTAGGCACTTTGACTTCTTCTTTTTCCGCTTTGTAACTTCTTCGCCAGCGTGCACTATCAGGTCTTCTTAGTACTTGATGCCGCCGATTTCTACTACACCAAAAGAAATAGCCTTCATGGGCAATCCCACTTGCCACTAGTTCAAAAAGAGAAGCAAAAGTGATCTCGGAGCAAGGCAAAACAGTTGCAGCAGTCCAACTCATAACCTATTGGGAAAACGATTAAATCCGAAGGTGCTCTTGTCTTTTCTGCCATGAAGAAAGCATTCATATCAGGGCCCATCCAGGGCATGGAATCCGAGCAGGGTTACCGGCAGAAGATTGCAGACATTTGCGTGCAGCTTGGCTTCGAGGTCATCGACCCGTGGCTCCGAGAAAAAGTCCTCTACAATCGCGAGGAGCCTTGCTGGTGGGCGAAGGTTCCCGCCGAAGGGTTTGTAAAGCGAGACTTGGACGACGCGGACCGATGCGACGTTATGGTGGTTTATCTTCCCCGGCTTTCAGCAGGAGCCTGCATGGAGCTTTTTTACGCCAAGCGCAAGGGGAAAAAGGTAGTTATCGTTTCGGATTTGCCGTGCCTGAGTCCTTGGATAGTCGTGCACTCCGACGTCATCATAAAAAGCTTCGGCGAATTGGAGGACGCGTTAAAACGGTTATTTGGGCGAACGGGACTTATTTTGGGTTGACGTGAACTGAACATGTGTTTGCCGCGAGGACTCCGTTTCTTCTGAAAAGGCGTACCGTAATATTAATAAACTCCATGGAGAGATAAAATGGTGCTACTTCCTACAGTGGGAATTCCGTTCTGCGTGAATTCCAGAGAACAACGTTTTAGGGAGACAACAAAAATGGCACATAATAATGCAGCTAACCAGTTAGTCTTGAAGGGGACAACAACAATCGGAGTCGTCTGCAAAGACGGCGTAATCTTAGCCTCAGACACACGGGTAACCATGGGTTACTTTGTCGCGCACAAACAAGGCAAGAAAGTCTACAAAATCGACAACCACATAGGGATGACGATCGCTGGCAGCGTCGCAGACGCGCAGAAAGTCATAGACATTATAACCGCCAACGCCCAATTGTACCGCATAAACCTGAATCGACCCATGCCAATCCAAAGCGCTGCCCGCATGACAAGCAACCTGCTGTTTTCGGCAAGGGGTTTGATGGCACAGATTCTAGTGGGCGGCGTTGACGACAGCGGACCACACCTTTACAACCTAGATCCCTTCGGTAGCTTAACCGAGGACAAGGTTACGAGTACCGGTTCGGGTTCTCCGTTGGCCATTGGCGTTTTGGAGGATAAGTTCAAAGAAGGCATGACTGTGGAAGAGGCGCTCCCAATTGTCGCTCGCGCTGTGAATGCGGCCATGAAGCGTGATGTGGCAAGCGGCAACAACTACAACATCATCGTCATAGATACAAAGGGTTATCGTGAACTCTCTGAGTCTCAGAAGAAGACTCTTTTGTCAAAAGGAAGCTAGGTCCAGTGGCGCGTCAACAAGAAAAAGACAAAGTTGAGATTACCCAATATATTCTGCAGCATGTCCCTAAAGAAGCGGAAGTTACCCGCATCGAATACGAAGGACCCATGCTCAGCATCTACACCAAGAAACCCGAAATCCTCGTGGAGCAAAGCACAGTCATCGCGGAAATCGTCGGGGTTATCCGCAAGCGCATCGTGGTTCGTCCTGACCCTTCTGTTCGAATGCCTGAAGTCGAAGCGGAGCGGATTGCGAGAGAACTCATCACGAAAGAGGCAGAAATTACTGACATCAACTTCGACCCAAGCTTGGGCGAAATAATCATCGAAACGAAGAAACCTGGGCTTGTCATCGGCAGAAACGGCACGGTTCTACAGGAGATCATCAAGAAAACCAAGTGGCGTCCGCACGTTTTGCGCAGCCCACCCATAAAGAGCAAAATCATCACTAACATGCGACATTACCTGCACTCGGAAAGCGCTGAGCGGGAGCGGATTTTGCGTACCATCGGCGAGCGTATCTTCCGACCAAGAACCTATGATGTCGGAGATGTGCGTTTGACGGTTCTTGGTGGCGCCGGGGAAGTGGGCAGGTCCGCGTTTCTTTTGAAGACGCGTGAAAGCAGCGTTCTGCTGGACTGTGGTATTAATCCTGGTTCGCAGCGTCCGTTTGAGTCTTTCCCGCGGTTTGATACGCCTGAGTTCCAGATTGACTCGCTTGATGCTGTCGTTATTACCCATGCGCATTTGGACCACTGCGGTTTGGTGCCGTTTCTCTACAAATACGGTTACGATGGTCCCGTTTACTGTTCCGCGCCTACAAGCAATTTAATGACTATGCTGCAGCTGGACTACTTGGACGTGTCAGGCAAGCAGGGCGTTACGCCATACTACGACCAGAAAGACGTTCGCGAATGTGTCCTGCACACAATTCCACTGCGCTACGGCGTCGTCACGGACATCGCACCTGATATCCGCCTGACGCTACATAACAGTGGACACATATTGGGTTCTAGCATGGCTCACCTGCACATCGGCGAGGGCTTGCACAACATCGTTTACACGGGTGACTACAAGTTTGGGCGCACGATGCTGCTTGAGGCTGCGGCGAACGAGTTTCCGCGTGTCGAAACTATCATCAGCGAATCCACGTATGGTGGCTCAGACGATGTGATGCCGACGCGCATGGAAGCGGAAGAGCGCCTTACCCGCGTGATTAACGCGACTTTGGAGCGCAAGGGCAAAGTTCTAATTCCCGTTCCTGCTGTGGGCAGAGCGCAGGAAATCATGCTTATTATCGATGGGTATATGAAGCGTGGCATGATGAAGGAAGCGCCTGTTTTCATCGAAGGTATGATTTCGGAAGCCACGGCGATTCACACGGCTTACCCAGAGTACTTAGGCAGGGAAGTGCGTCACAGCATTCTGCATGAGGAAGTCAACCCGTTCCAAAGCGACTACTTCACAATCGTAGAGCATCCGAGCATTCGGCAAGGAATCATTGAAGGTGAACCCTGCATCGTGCTGGCCACAAGCGGGATGCTTGAGGGCGGACCAGTTATCGAGTACTTCAAGAACTGGGCAGACAACTCTGCGAACACAATTATCTTCGTTTCTTACCAAATTGAGGGTACGATGGGAAGGCGAGTTCAGAAGGGCATAAACGAAGTCACCATGATGGACAACGAAGGCAAAATGGCTGTGGTCCAGAGCAAGCTGCAGGTCGAATCAATCGAGGGCTTTTCGGGTCACAGCGACCGAAGGCAACTTGTTGGGTACTTGACGAATTTGTCGCCTAAGCCTGAGCGGATTTTCCTAGTCCACGGCGAAAAATCGAAAATCCACAACCTAGCCAATTACATTCAAAATAAGGCTGGGATAACCTCGGTCGTTCCCGAGGTTATGGAGACGTTTAGGCTGCTGTAGGTAGTGGCTCGTTTTTGGCTGGTGCTTTTTCGCGCCAGATTCTTATTTTTGGCGGGCAGATGACGATGCGTTCTTCGCCTAGGCGCGCGATGTCTCCGCCGATTTCTTCGGTGAAGCTGTAGAGTTCGTTTACGGCTTGGGAAACCTCGACAATGTTCTTGTTAGCAAGAGCGGTGATTTTAAGAATGAGTATGTTTCCGTTGCGGACGTCTTCCTTAATCTTTTCCAAATCAGCTAGATCGCGTAGTGGCATGGCTTTGAGGTAGGTTTTTGCGGCTTGTTCCTCTGACTTGTCTGGTTCGGACGTTGGCTGCGCTGCTTGCGCGGGCGCACTTTCAGGTTGAGGCGTAGCGTTTGAGGCTGCTTCTGCTGGTTTTTCATCCATTTTAGGTTCCTCTTCCTTTTTGGGTCTACGGAATAACCCCAAATACAGCAAACTTTTCCTCTCTAGCAGCCTTATATGCTGTTTGGGCAGTTAAGCGTTTCCCAATTTAGAGAACAAAAACCGCCAGTTGACCACACTCGAGCAAACAATTCAACCCAGAGTCAAGGCGCAAGCGCTTTTTTTGGTCCCTGTTGCGACTCTTCTTCTATACCCCTTATTTATGGTGCAAATTGCCGTTTTCGTGGTTTTGGGAGCGCCCCACATGAAGTAGGCTTCTTATGCCTGAAGAAAAGGAAAAGTTGAGGTGTTGCCAGCTTTCCCGGTTTCTCGTGGCCGAAGACCACAATACAGCGGGGAACGGAACGCGGTTTAACTTCTGAGTTCGGAATGGGATCAGGTGGAACCCG
>JGI20214J51650_10003279_pt1 | contig 10149 bp, 9 predicted proteins | sample WetSurMetagenome_FD_51650 | JGI IMG/M metagenome (IMG submission 51650)
GCTTGTGGAAGGAGCAGCGGAGACCACCGCGTCTTTACTGAAGGTGTTCTCCGGATATTGGTCTGATAAAATAAAACGACGAAAACCGTTTGTCTTTGCAGGATATGGGCTTTCTTCCCTCACAAAACCGCTCTTCGCATTTGCGCAAAGTTGGCCGTTTATCCTTTTTTTCCGGGTGATCGAACGCGTAGGAAAAGGAGTGAGGGACGCTCCACGAGACGCAATTATCGCAGAGTCAGTGGATGCATCGATCCGAGGAAAAGCATATGGGTTTCAACGGGCAATGGATGGCGTCGGTTCTTTTTCTGGTGCGATTATCGCAGTCATCCTCCTCCCATTATTTGGATATCGAGAACTCTTCCTAATCGCATTCTTCCCTGGTGTGCTTGGCGTCTTGTGTATCCTTTTCATTAAAGAAAAACGAAGCCAGATCGCTCCTCAGAAGCGACCGGCGACACCGTTTCGAGTTAGTATGAAAAGATTGCCCCGGAATCTTCAAATATTTATTCTAATTTCCACTTTGTTTGCGCTTGCGAACTTCGGATATGCGTTTCTCATCCTTAAGACAAAGAATATTGGATACTCTGATACTGACGCACTCATCCTGTATGTCTTATTTTATGTAATATACACCATATGTACCACCCCTGCAGGCATACTTTCCGATAGAGTGGGGAGAAAACCTGTCCTCGTGCTCGGATACATGATTTTTGCAGCAACCTCGGTGTGTCTGCTGTTTACCTCCGCTCTTCCCTTATTGGTTTTTGTTTTTATTCTCTATGGGATTTTCTTTGGGTTTATCGATGGAGTGCAGCGGGCGTTTGTTGTAGATTTGGCACCCCCTGATCTGAAGGGTACTGCTCTTGGAACGTTCCATACCGCGACTGGGTTGATCGCTTTACCTGCAGGTATTATAGCTGGCGCACTATGGGACACATTCTCCCCAGAAGCGACGTTTCTGTTCGCTCTTGTGCTCAGCCTCTGTGCTCTCCTGTTGTTTGTATTTGTAAAAAATACAAAACAAGGAAGTACAACTTAATAGGGAGAATATCATTAGTTCTCTCTGAGGAACAAATCTTTAATTAACGTGAATCAGTTTACCTCCCTGTGGGGTACTGTGTTGAAACAGGTCGAGATATCTCGGGATAAAATTGGTTTTTTAAAATCACTTGACACCGAAGAGTTCATGGAGAAGGAAGAAGATGAAGTCCGTAGATACGCTCAGCGAACCATCCAAGAGCTGATCGAGCTTGGGAATCAAGCGACCGCTGATCTTTTGGAGCTTCTTCAGTCTGAATTTACTTGGAGCTGTTATTTTGCCTTGACGATCTTTCGTGAAACAAAAGACCCACAGGCGGTTACCGCTCTTATCGCGTTTTTAAAAAGAGAATCTGACGATGCAATGGCAAATGAAGAAGCAATGTTTGCGCTACAGGATATCGGTGACCCATCGATTACCCCCCTCATCGAGGAGCTTGACGAGGCGTTTAATAATAAAAAATACAACTCATATCTGGTGGGTGGATTGACTGGGATACTGGGGCCAGAATCGTACGAGTTCATGGTGAAGATCACCAAGGATTTTATCGGCAAACCATGGCGGTACAAAGGATGGTTCCGTATTGAGGATTTCACCTATAATTTTGTGAAGCAAGGACGGTCCGATGCGATCCCCTTACTTCAGCAGATCCTTGAGATGAAGAATCTCACGAGTAGCGAAAAGCACGAGCTTGAGGAAACCATCAGAGCAATTCAGGATCCCGCGGGGTATGAAAAGGAAATCGAGAAAATCGAAGAAGAGATCCTAGATGCTACCAATCCCCCGGATGTGTAAACGAAGAGAAGACAACCTGGGTAAGAATCTGGTGGCTCAAGATGGGACATCTATTATAATTTTATATTGAGAAGAATATTATCAGTAACTCTATATATTGGCAACGATATTGATTTATCTGGAGGGAACCGTATCAGTTCTCAAAAACCAACGCTCAGAATCCTTGCTGGAAAGAAGATTGATGAGTGGGAGAAGTATGTCCTTCAGACATCGACCGGTCAAAGGATTCTTACGGCGTTCTACCGTTCCTCCCTGTATCATTTTTTTTCCTTGAAAGTCAACGAGTTTCTCGATGTCAAGCTCATTGAGGAGGTACGGAAGCATCCGCTTCCGAGACATATTGCGATCATCATGGATGGGAACCGCAGATTCGCAAAGGAGCTGGGGTTATCCTGGGAAGCAGGTCATATCTTCGGTAAAGAGAAAATCGAAGAGGTGTTGGACTGGTGTTTCGACCTTGGTATACGAGTCCTGACGGTGTATGCGTTCTCTACTGAGAATTTCAAACGAAGTGAAAAAGAGGTCAAGACCTTGATGACCCTGCTGAAGCAGGAGCTGGATTTAGCGAAGGAAGACTCACGGATTCATAAGAATAAGGTCCGCATCCGGATCATTGGAAAGCTGGACTCCCTGCCTAAGGACATTCAACAGTCTGCTCAATCCATCATGGAGTTGACCCAATCGTATAAAACCTATCAACTGAACATCGCACTCGCATATGGGGGTCGAGAGGAGATCATCCAGGCGATCCAGCGGATGGGCAGTGACATTAAAAAAGGGAAACTCAAAGTAAAGGATATTTCCCAGAACACGGTCTCTTCCTATCTGTATACGAGTGGGTTACCGGACCCGGATCTCATCCTTCGAACCTCTGGAGAAGAACGTATCTCGAACTTTCTGCTCTGGCAGCTGGCGTACTCTGAGCTGTATTTCTGTGACGTATATTGGCCTGCGCTTCAAAAACGGGATTTCTTACTTGCTATCCGGACCTATCAACGGAGGAAACGACGGTACGGGAAATAAATAAGGTCATTGTTCTTCGTTTGTTTCTTCGGTGTCGATCAGGGATTCATCATTCTCTATTTCTTCTGCGATCTTTGAGAGTTTTGAGAACTGACAAGAGAAGAAATACGAGATGAGCCCCAAACCGATACAAAGGATGGAGAAAGCAAGGATGGTGCCGTTCAGATCCTCATTCAGGTTTAAGGGATTGGCCACGAGTTCAATGATGTATAGAATGAGGAGGATGCCTCCAAGCAGAAGGAACAATTTACTGAAGAACCCTGTTTTTAGATCATTATGCGCTGAAAAAATATGTTTCTTAACCATTAAGTGGTCCTGTTCCACCGGCGAGTTTCAAGGAACTTTCTACTTTGCTTTGCAACTCGGTGAGCCGTTCTCTGCTTCGTCCTTCTTGTTTTTCCAAGGTTGTTTTCCGTAACTCTAGGGATTCTTTTGTGGAGGCCAATTCTTTTTTTATGTCACTTTTCCCTTTCGTCTTAATGAGTAAGGCACCGATACTTTTGTAGATGGGTGTTTTTTCAGTCACCGCTTCGATTTCCTTTAAAGCTTCCTCTGTTTCTTTCAGTTGGATCTCCACCTGTTGTCGTTGTTGTGAGATCATTTGAAGCTGTGCTCGCGCTTGTTGTAATCTGTTGATTTGATCCTGTAGTTGTGGAGATATTTCTTCACCTGACATGCTGTTTTTCTCCTTTTCTGGGTGGTAATAATCGTCTCCTTCTTAAACGTATTCATTCTCCAGGTGTTTTTTCCGTAAAAACACCTCTCCTATTAATAATAGAAACTATTATATAGAATGTTGTAAATATACAAAGACACATATTATTATCCTTACTGGAGGATTAAATCATGATGAAGAACGATAAAATCATCGTAGTCGTCGGAGTAGCTATCCTTATTTTTGCTGCAGTTGGAGTGTATTATTGGGTTCCACAAAAAGTAACGGCAGAATCAGTGAAAACAAACGATTTCCTTGATATCACCGGTGATCTTAAAGACATGCCTGATTCTATCACTGTATCTTCTTCAGATCCTTTTTATCCACTCATCGCAACACCATTAGCGGTGAATTATGATGAATCGGGTGAGCAGACGATTATCCCACTCTACGTCATGGATTATAACAACCCATCAACCGCCGTCATCCGACTACAAGAACAATTAGACCGCAATAGTAATGTCGAAATGATTAAAGATTCAGAATCCGTAAAAAACGCATCCTTACGGATTGCAACGACCTACTGGGACAGCAGCCAGGCTGCCTTAATCATCGAAGACGACGAACAAGGATATACCTTAGGAGTCATCGCAACACCGATTGCTTCGTATCTAAGAATACCTGTGATCATCACAGATGAAATAGATGCAGATGTGACTCGTGTTCTGAACGACCTTGGTGTTAAAAAAACCATTATCTGCGGAAGGAATCTCAAAGGGTTTGGTTCTGTGTTAAAATTCAATTCAGTCGAAGAGATCGCAGAGGCATCCATCGTAGTCGTTGAACAAAAACTGAAACATGAAATCGATTATATCACGTTAACAAATCCTATTGATGCATGGCCGCCACAGGTGTTAGACAGCAAGGAGTTCATCTTTGGACCGACCACGATTCCCACAGGTTCACAGAGCCAGCTTGTAAAAGCGCTCCGTGGAATGATCACCGGGAAAGGATCTGCCGTTTGGACCTTCACAATCCCTGAGGATTACAAATATGCATTGGTCAAATTCGAAGGAGTGAATCATGATGCTGAAAATTGTGATGATATGGGTGATGCTGTCACCTTCACCATGGGTCCTAATTTAGATGAGCTCCCCGCTAGTTTACAAAAATTCGAGATTGCCCCAGGTTCTACCGCTTCAGGTGGTATCGCTGAAAGAGATGAAAGCGGCAATATCATCAAAGATGTTCTATATTCTGAATCCGTTGTTTACGGCCGAGGCGGTGTCGAATATACAATTACTGCTGCTGGGAGCTGGTTAGTTAAAAAACAAGGTGAAGTATCTGTCCGGGTGGTTGTCGAAAAACTCGAAGACCCTGTGTATCCGATGATGAAAAACCTCTCATCGGTGGCACCCTATCTCACTGCCTATCATCAAGGTATTCTCTATGGGAAACCTGAGTTTGCGTTCACCGCTGATGATGATAGAATCACCGACGGTGGAGATACCTGTCCTGGTCTCTACGTGGGTGGAAAAAACCCGAAACTAGCCCCCATCTCAAATAAACATTTTTTCGATGAGATCCATGATCCATTGAATACCCTGCTAGCCTATATTGCTGGTATTCAAATGAATGATACGCGAGACCTCAAAACCTTACGGGATTACTATGCAAAAAAACCAGTATATATAGCATTAGTTGGTGATGCGACTGTTCTTCCGAATTATTTTTATCAAAATGAGGCGGAGCCTCTCGGGGACATCGATGGTGATGGTACGGATGATACTCCCTACTATGCCGGTGGTGGAACTCCCAGTGATGTACTCTATGGGAACATCGACCCGAAACAGTACGACTGGTCGAACATCGCGAACGACATCTATAGCGAAACCGAGGAGAAATATCCCTTTATAGAAAACATCGTGGGTCGGATCACCGGATGGGATTCACAGGATGCAGATGCATTGATCCTCAAAAGCGTGTACTATAATGATCTGACGAGCAAACGGGATACATGGAAAAACAACTTCGGTCTCCTTGTTGGGGGCGGTCAGGACTTCCAAAAACCATTAATCAGATACCTCATCTTCGGTGATATCCTGAAAATGATAAAACGCGGCGAACCCATGAAAGCGTTCACTGGGTACGCGGAGATGACCTATAAACGTGCTTCTCTTAAGGTTGTAGAACCCTTAGGGTTCAACCTGCAGGGTGCGCTATATGAGGAAGGGATGGTGAAAGGGCTCAGCGAGAACACCTTATCTGAAATTAAGAGCAGCAACCTCTTGAACAGGGCTCTCTTCGAAAAATGGCAGGTGCGAAGGATCGCCGGGGAAGGTAAAGTGAAAGGCACGGAGATTTTCGAATCCAGCAACTATTTGTTTGTGAATGGTCATGGGAACCAATATTTATTTGGTGTCGCCGGAAACGATATCGTCGCATCAGGTCTTGGTGGCCCACTCGTGAAGGCAATGCTTACGCAGACGCTGGTCCCGATCGCTGGTGGTTTCGTCGGACCTGGAGGGGATCTAGCCGCCCTCGGTGATTATTGCACTCGGACTGTTTCGAATATGAATCTTGGTCCTTCCTTTATGTGGTTGGAAAGCTGCATCTGCGGAAAACTCGATGGACAATACTCACGATCAAATATCGGTCAATCCTTGTTACATGCAGGAATCGCTTCTCTGATTGCCTCACCGACTGGATCAAACATCGGTGGTGGGTATCTTGAACCGAAAAAGACAAAATACGATTTGCCACTGCAGACCTACTTCAAATACATCAAAGCGGAAGGTCAATGGAAACGAGGGAATTTCCCTGATGCGCACTTCGGAGAGAAGATCTACGAGGATACCTGTTCAAATCTGGAGAAATTCAACTACAGCGTGGGATTGGCTCTGAGGAACGCGAAGAACAGTTATTTGAAAGCAGATGCCCCCTGGCTGCTCTGGTGGTCACCACCACTGGATATTTCCACGGGGGGTCTCCTAGTAGACCAAGCTGATTTATACAGGACGACCGCCTCAAAAGGCCTCAGCCCGATGCTGGAATCTAAATACGTCAGCTTCCAGGAGTATATCCTCTACGGTGACCCCGCGTTCAACCCGTACGAACCCTGTAACGAAGGAAAGTAAGCTGTTCCTTCTCTTCTCATATTCTTTTTTCTGAAAAAACTTGTCGTTATTGAAGGATGCCTGCGGATTTCATGTTCTGCAGATTCTCAGGGTGCATCTCAAAATATCTATGCACTGGCTCTAGGATGCTGTTGATGTGCTGTGCGGTTGCGTTCTTCAGATCCAGCGGATGGAGTCCCGCTGCGAAAGCGTTCTCAAGTTCTTGGTAGGTGGAAAACGATAGGTTCCCACCGAACTTTTCAGGCCGTTCGATTAGAAATTGTTTTCCTTCAAGGTCCGGGAAGATGACGAACTTGCATACCTCGAGAACTGGGTTTCCCTCGATTTGTTTCTCCGGGCAGTATGCCTTGCTGAGTTTCTTTTTCACAAGATCAGGGGCATCGTGGATCGAGATCATGGTCTCTGGTTTGCTTTTGCTCATCTTCGCTTCGATCGGGTTCATGCGTCCGTCTGCTTGCAGGCTTGTGAGGAGCGGCGTGTGCATCGCAACCGGAGCAGTCCGTCCTATCTTTTTTGCGACATCCCTCGCAAGCATATGGGCATGACGTTGGTCAGTACCTCCATAGGCGACATCAAGTTGAAGATAAAAGATATCGGAAACTTGCATTGCTGGATAAAACAGTTTAGATAGATCCTTTTCTGCTTCTTCCTCTCCGCGTCCCATGATGTCCATGGCACGTTTCACCCGAGCGACTGATGTTGCTTTTGAAGTCTTCAGTACCAACTCCCAGTATTTTGCGTCGTTGACATAATCACTTGCGTACACGAACCGTACCTTGCTAACGTCGACTCCCATCGCCGCGAAGCAATCCTGCATGTATCTGCCGCAGAGTTTGATTTTTTCGAGGTCTCCTCCGAGTTTATCGTTGATGTACGCATGCCAATCAGCGAGCAGCACCGTGAAATCAAATCCACAGGAGAGGAAATCCTTTATCTTGTTTGTGCAGATCTTCCAACCAAGATGCACCACTCCTGAAGGTTCAAACCCGATGTATGCTTTAGGGTTTGGTTTTTCTAATACTGTTTTGAGTTCTTCGATGGTGACGACTTCTTGAGTGTTTGCGATGAGTCTTTCGAGTTTATCCATGTCCTTGCACCTTTTTTTTAACGCGTGAGTTTCTTGACCACCTGATCAACGATCTTATCGGAGACACCAAGATAGTTCCGAGGGTTCATGACCTCGTCCAGTTCCTTCTTTTTGAGGAGTTTTACCACCTTAGGGTTCTCAAGTAACACGGAAAGGAGCTGTTTGTCGTCACTGACTGCTTTCAGAGAGCAGGTTCTGACCAGTTCATGGGCATCCCCTCGGCCCATGCCTTTCTCCACGAGTTTCGTCATGACTGCTTCAGCCATCGGCAAGCCTTTTGAGTTCTCCAGGTTTTGTCGCATCCGCTCTGGATTCACCTGCAGGTTACGGAACACCTTGTTCATCTGGAAGACGATCCAATCCGTCATAATCAGGGAATGAGGAAGGATGAAGCGTTCAGCAGAGGAGTTACACAGGTCCCGTTCATGCCATTGGATCGCGTTCTCGAACGCTGGGATGATGAAACTTCGTATGACACGGGCAATCCCACAGACCTGCTCACAGAGGATGGGGTTCCGTTTCTGCGGCATCGTTGAGGAGCCGACCTGTTTTTTCGCTTCGAAAGCTTCAGAGACCTCACCAAGTTCACTACGTTGGAGATTTCGGATTTCTGTTGCGAATTTCTCCATGCTGCTAGCGATGTTCGCAAGAACAGAAAGGAGTTCGATGTAGCGGTCCCGGCCGACAATCTGGGTTGCTGCCTCCTCTGTTCCGAGTTTGAGATCTGTCATGACAAGCTCCTGGATTTTCAGGGCATGTTTTCCCATCGCAGCTCCAGAGCCAACCGCACCAGACATCTTCCCCACAAGCAAGCGTGATTTGCATTCATGGAGCCGTTCCAGATGTCGGTCCGTCTCCATCGCATAGACTGCCATCTTCAAACCAAAGGTGATAGGGATAGAGAATTGTCCATGGGTTCGTCCTGCCATGATCGTGTTTTTATATTCCCTTGCAAGACCAACAAGGGTCATTCGTAGTTCTCGTACTTGTGCTTTGATGAGATCAGTCGCTTCAGCAAATTGTAAGGCATTTGCGGTATCGACGATGTCGTAACTTGTCGCACCAAGATGCACGTATTTTCCAGCATCACCGCTGCAGACTTCACTGAGTGCTTTGGTGACTGCCATGATGTCGTGTCTGGTCTCTTTTTCGATTTCGTTGACTCGTTTGACGGTGACGTATTTTACCGAAGCTTTCTTTGATATCTCCTCGGCTGCTTTCTTCGAGATGTTGCCAACTGCAGCATGAGCACGAGCAAGGGCTGCTTCGACATCTAAAAGATATTGGAGTTTGCTTGTCTCGCCAAAGACGTCTTTTATTTCTTTTCTCCCATAGCGAAAATCAAGGGGACAGACAGGGTTTTCCATAGGGCTTCCCACCATGAATCGTCTATGAGTTAATGTCTTTTTTGGGCCACGCTTCCTTACGAGATTTTTTCCAGTAACATCGCTAGTTCAACAGAGAGTGCTTTAATGCGTGGGTAATGACGCTGCAGTTTCCCAACCAATTCCATCAGCTGAGTCACCGTCCCCATGATGAGAATCGCCGCAGGGTTTTTCTGCAGCTCGAATGCTTCGCGTGGGATTGCGACCTCCCCTCCGAGCGACAGCATATCCTGTTTGATGATGATCGCATCTTGGAGAACAACCTGCTCCAATTTGATGACCTTAAAAACAGCTTTTGGAGCCATGATGTCCAGGCTCTTTGGGTCGCTTCCGATCTTTTGGATTTCCTTTTTTGCTTCTGAAAGGGACTTAATGGAGATGAATTGTGGACGATAGGATACCATCAGTGGAGGAAACAGAATCGGTCTTATAAGAATCTATGCCCATATCCTTCTGATGAAGGGGTCGTATCTGCTCGTCATGGAGCTTCAGAACGATACATCGGTAATTGTTGGAAAACTTGGTCCGATTCATTTTCAAAAAGGCCGTTATGTCTATGTTGGGTCCGCACTGAATGGATTGGAACAGCGGATCCAGCGGCATCTGCGAACCCAAAAGAAAGTCCATTGGCATATTGATTACCTTCTTCCATTCACAGAGGTAGTTAATGTTTTTTATAAAGAAAGTGGTCGAAGAGAAGAATGCAGGATTGCCCAAGCGTTTGAAAAAAATTTATCGAATATCACAGGATTCGGGTGTAGCGATTGTTCATGCAAGAGTCATTTATTTTATCGTTCACCATCAGACATCCATGGAATCATCGATTCCTTGGATATGAAGCCGTATCTTCTTCACACAAACCCTTAATATCATTCTCCCCATTGATGCTTTTATGGTTTCTATTGTTTATTTAACAACCGACTCAATAGAATCAGCAAAATCTATCGCACGCTCACTAGTGAAAGAAAAACTCGCCGCTTGCGTCCACATCCTCCCGAAGATCGAATCGATTTACCGCTGGCAGGGGA
>JGI20214J51650_10003280_pt1 | contig 10148 bp, 6 predicted proteins | sample WetSurMetagenome_FD_51650 | JGI IMG/M metagenome (IMG submission 51650)
GGGTATACATAAATAGGGTATCTTATAGCCAGTTCTGCAGCATTCTTCCATTTATGAAGAGTGTAGAGATTATCCTCTCCCATAACAAGACAAAACTCATTCCTGTTGTATTTTTCCTTAAGATATGTGAGGGTATCAATGGTGTATGACGGGACGGGCAGCTTAAGCTCTATATCGGAAGCTTTGATCGTATCACTGTCACCTACTGCCAGTTCAGTCATATACATACGATGATGATCGGCCAGCAGTGTGTCTTTCTTCTTCAATGGATTCTGCGGACTCACAACAAGCCATACCTGGTCGAGATCAGTAAACTCCGTAAGATATCCTGCAATGGCCAGATGTCCTATATGGACAGGGTTGAATGATCCGAAGTATAAACCGATTTTTGCCATGTGAGTTTTTCTTTCAGCTTTTAAGGAAAGATGATACTATGTTGTAAGCTTCCTTCTTAGCTGTTTCCAGTTCATTATTTATAATAACCGAATCAAACTCTCCAGCGAGTTTTAATTCCTCGCTGGCTTTTTCAACACGCACTCTTATCTTTTCACTTGAGTCAGTACCTCTTTTAACGAGACGATTTTCAAGTTCCTCAACTGAAGGTGGCATTATGAATATGGCGATAGCATCTGTTTTGAATTTATTTTTAAGTGTGATTCCACCTACCACATCCACATCGAATAAAACATGTTTTCCCACCGACCAGATCCTTACCAGTTCACTTTTGAGAGTGCCATAAAAAAGATCCTTATATACCTCTTCCCACTCAACAAATTCTCCATTGTCAATTCGTTTCCTGAACTCCTGAACTGTAAGAAAAAAGTAGTCAACTCCGTCTTTTTCATTTCCCCTGAGAGCACGGGTTGTTGCTGAGACTGAAAATGAGAGATTCAGTCCGCTGTCAAGCAAATGCTTTACAATTGTGGTTTTGCCCGCACCTGAAGGGGCAGAGATTATTACTAGTTTACCGTCCATTTAAGCGTATCGTGTTTCTGGTTTGTTTTTTATCGTTTATACATCTTGTACCTTGCACCCTGCAACCTGCAACCTGCATCTTAATTTATAACACGTTCAGCGTCTGTTCTTTGATTTTCTCAAGTTCGTCCTTCATCATTACCACAAGTTTCTGGATTGATGCATCATTGGCTTTTGAACCTATTGTATTTATCTCACGTCCGATTTCCTGTGCAATGAAATTCAATATTTTACCATTAGGCGATGGAGAATTGACAGTTTCGATGAAATAATCACAATGCGTCTTTAGCCTCACTTTCTCTTCATTTATATCGTATTTTTCAAGGTAAAAGATAATTTCCTGTTCGAATCTGTTATTATCGATCTTATCAGAGCCAATATTCTCCTGAAGCATCAACATAAGCTTTTCCCGTATCCTGGTTATCCTGCCGGCTTCATGAGTCTGAACACTTTCAAGAAGAGATAGTATTTTGCCAATACACTTATTAAGATCGGTCATTATGGAGTTTCCTTCTTCAATCCTGTAAAGGTCGAGCATGGTAATCGATTCGTTGATCTGATTCTTAACAATTTCCCATTCTTCTTCCGACATTTCCGGTTTTTCCGTTTTAAGGGTATCAGGCAGCTTCATGATAGCCGTAAATATCTGATCATCAAGGTTAATATCTAATTCAGAGGCGATATCTTTAAATTGATTATAATAATTTCTGACGGCTGATTTATTGATAACTGTCACAACTTCATCATCCAGCATATCGCAGAAAATTGAAAAGTCAATTTTGCCTCTGTCGAGTCGTTGACTGATCATATTTCGTATCTCAGGTTCCTTTTCCTTATATAACCATGGCAACTTAGTATTAAGATCGAGCTGTTTGGAGTTCAAAGACTTTATTTCAATAGTGACCTTCTTCTGCGGCATTTCTGCTATGGCTTTCCCATAGCCAGTCATGGATTTTATCATTGTCTGATTATTATTGATATTTTGTGAGGTGTGTAAGTTAAATATTTCCCTGTAAAATTACTAATATCCTCATCCAAACCTGTTGAATCAAAGATATTAAAGCTTTTCCAGAGCAATTGTGAAATGCCTCATTATTGGTGCTTCCCATGTTATTTTCACACCTCGATTAATATGGGCTCTTCTTTCAAATACATTTCTGACACTGGCGGCTACATATTCAATATGGTTATCAGTATAAACCCGTCTTGGGACAGCGAGCCTTACTAGTTCAAGTTCCGGATAACGATTCTGACGGGTTTCAGGATCTCTGTCAGCCATCAATGCGCCTATTTCCACTGCCCGTACACCCCCTTCTGTATATAACTCAATGGCAAGAGCCTGAGCAGGGAATTCTTCTCTGGGTATATTGGGAAGAAATTCCAATGCATTCAAGAATATCGCATGACCCCCGAAAGGCTGCAGTACCGGTATCCCGTATTCCTTCATTTTAGTTCCCAGAAGAGCAACCTGACTGATTCGAGATTCGAGATACTGAAGTTCGGTCCCTTCATATAGTCCCTGAGCCAGCGCATTCATATCGCGGCCCGACATACCGCCGTATGTTAAAAACCCTTCATATATTATATTGAAAGTAGAAGCTTTACGGAACAATTCTTCATCTCTGAATCCGATGAATCCTCCCATATTGACTATTGCATCTTTTTTGGAACTCATCGTCATTCCATCTGCATAGGAAAACATCTCCCTGGCAATATCCCTGATGTCTTTATCGGCATAGCCTTCCTCCCTTATTTTAATAAAGTAGGCATTCTCAGCAAAGCGTGCTGAATCAATTATGAATTTCACGCCGTACTTTTTTGATAGTTTACCTACTTCACGGATATTGGACATGCTTACAGGCTGACCTCCCGCAGTGTTATTTGTAACTGTAACGATGATGCATGAAATCTTTTCCGCCGGATTGGCTTTTAAAACATTCTCAAGTTTTTCGAGATCCACATTACCCTTGAATGGATGCCAGGTTGTAGTGTCGGCGGATATATCAACAGTGCAATCAACTGCCTTTGCCTTTCTGAATTCAATATGTCCCTTTGTTGTATCAAAATGAGAGTTTCCGGGAACTATATCCCCTTCTTTTACCAATACTGAAAAGAGAACATTTTCAGCTGCTCTTCCCTGGTGTGTGGGAAGGAAATAGTCGAAGCCGGTGATATTTTTAACGGCTTCTTTAAGATTATAATATGACGATGCTCCAGCGTAACTTTCATCGCCGAGCATCATGGCAGCCCATTGCCTGTCGCTCATAGCTCCGGTCCCGGAGTCGGTGAGCAAGTCAATAACAACCTGTTCCGACTTGAGGTTAAAAAGATTGAATGAGGCCTCTTTTATCCATTTTTCGCGTTGGAGCTTTGTACTTTGATATATAGGTTCGACCATCTTAATTTTAAATGGCTCAATATGTGGTAATTCCATAATTTATATTTTTAAGGTAACGTTCAGGTCCCCGGACTAGCCCAGGACTTTAGCCCCGCACTTAAGTCCGGGGTTAGATATATGTGTTTCAGAAAAATAATGCGAAGAAAAACCAGGCATACCTGATTCATTCTAAAGGAGATGAGAAAAGAAATCACGGTTTTTGATATTCTTGTATATATCAATGAGGCAATTTCCCGTTATGGTATGGCTATTCATCGTGATTTGAAATAATCATCACTGTAAAATTAGTAGTATTTTGTGATATATTCAACCCAAAAAATCTGACCGAAAAAAAGTAATCAATGAAAGTTTGGATCTTTAAATTAATTCTGGCAATAATTTTAATAAACATCAGTATTTCAACATTTTCTCAGGAAAATAAGGAACAGAATAGTAACAGAAACCTGGTTGTTGATTCCCTGAGAAGCAGCGGAGCCATCTTAAATGAGAAAAGGGTAAAACCTGAAATAGTTCTAACAAAAGGTCAATCGCTTTCATATCTTCAGAAAAAAATCCATACTCAATTCTGGCATAATGCAAATGATCCGTTGCGGCAAGCCTTTGCACAACTAATTTTTGAGGCTGAACATCAGCCAGTTGATTCACTTGAAAACATGCTCATGAAGTATCCGTATGATTCATTGTCTGTTCCATGGGACAAATTTTATATCTGGGAACCCATGAGGCTGAAAATACCGGTTATTCCACCAGCTCAGTTTGTAAGTCCTTCTGATACAGCGCATATTACAGATGCTGGCATAACAGAAAATCCTGATTCGCTGAATATCTTATCTAAGAATATTTCCAGCCAGGTTTTAAAACTGAATCCTCAGGCCCGGCTAAAAGATACCTCTATAATGGTAGTTATTGATACTTTGAAGGAGGTCAGTCCTAAATATCCCCGTTCACCAATTAAGTATTTTACACATCCTTTCCAGAGTGATTCAATTAAAGCTGCAGTTGCCACATTGATTAATTACCTTTCCGAAAGGGACTCATCAGTAATTAATATGACCGGTACAGGAAATGCAGTTACCCCGATTATGATAAATTCAAAATCCAAAACGGAGATACGATTCTGGCTTCAGAATGAATTTTCAGATTCCGTTACGGTATGGATCGGGAATCATGATAGAAATACTATTCGTTTGTCACTTGAACAGGGTGTCGCATTCAGAAGACCATCCGTACAGCGGAATTATGCAAAAGCAGGGGTGAATTCAGTGCCTGTTGACAAAACCACTCTTCAGGATATAAAAAATATCAGGCTTAAGACTCAGTACTGGAAGTATAAGTCGGAAGCGTCATTCGTCCTGAATCAGGCATCACTCACCAACTGGGTGAAAGGAGGGGAGAGCAGCATCTCTACGGCTCTTGATGTGACGGGGTATGCCGATTATAATAATAAAGCAAAAAAGATCTCTTCCAGCAATTTTGCCAGGATAAAGTTCGGTTATTTAAAGGCAGATGGTGAACGTATCAGGAAAAATATTGACCTGCTTGAAACAAACTCAAAGCTGAATCATAAAGCTTTTGGGAAGTTTGACTTCAGTGCTATTATGCTTTTCAAAACACAGATTGCTGTAGGGAAAAACTATCTTCCCGGAGGTGCTAAAGATGGGAGCGACTCTTCGCATACTGTTTCGAAATTCATGAATCCGGCTGTTCTTACGATAGGTATTGGTCTTGACTTTAAGCCAAATAAAACTACTTCTATCAACCTTTCCCCGCTTTCTTATAAAGGTACTTTTGTGACTGATCCTGCTTATATAAATAATACATATTATGATGACAGAATCGATCAGACACTTTATGGCATTGAGAAAAACAAAAAATCATTGAATGAGCCCGGAGCTAGTTTTATGATCACTAATGAGTTCAAGCCAATTGAGACCATTACTTTGGTGAACCGTTTGCAGTTATTCACTAACTACCTTCATAATCCTCAGAATGTTGATGTTGACTGGGAAATGATAGCCACAGCCAGGATTAACTGGTTTACTGATGTAAGGTTAAACACTCATCTGGTATTCGATGATGACACCAAAACTAATTCCAAAGACAGAAAGACTGGCCTTATAAAAAAGACAGCAAGGATCCAGTTCAAAGAACTGCTTGGATTTTCTCTCTCTTTCAGATTTTAATCCGCTAAAGATCTTTCTGGTATATTCTGAATTTCTTGACGACTTTACAACCTACTCTTTCATATTCACCTCTCATCTTGGTATTTGTCTCAAGAACCAGATGACTGTCGAGGGTATCCATCTTATGTTTAATACCTGATTGAAGTATTTTTACTCCCATAAGTACATCAAGGCCTTTTCCCCTGTATTCCTTTTTAACTCCCCCAAGCATCATGATCAGTTTTTTTGATCTTTTTGATTCCTGCAGGATTTTAAAAATCCCGAATGGCAGGATTTTCCCATTTGCCCGTTTTATGCCTCTGCTGATATCCGGCATCCCAACGGCAAAGCCTACTAATTTACCGTCCGCTTCAACAACTTTTATAAAGTTTGGATCGAGAATTGGCAGATATCTTGCTGCAAAGTCAGCTTTTTCCTTGTCGGTAAGAGGAACGAATCCATATATTTCAGCAAATGTCTCATTCATTAGCTCGAGTACTTCGATGATATATGGTTTTATTTCCTTTTTGGATGCGAATTCTATGATTTTGTATTCCTTACTGTTCTCAAACCTCGCAAGCACTCTTTCATAAACCAGAGGAAAAGCTTCAGGTATTTTACCGAGGTAATCAACCAGGTCGACTTTCTTTTCATAACCTTCTTTCTCGAGCAGTTCAGGCATGTATTTTGAATTATTGGGAGCGGTCATGAAGAGCGGATACTCAAATCCTTCAATCTGGAACCCCTGCGGATCCTTATCAGAGAATCCGAGCGGGCCGATTATTTTGACCATTCCGTTCTGTCTCAACCAGTCTTCAATCCTGGTTATCAGCGCATGGAACACTTCTTTATCATCATAACATTCCATGAAACAGAATCGTCCGTGCTGTTCTTTGTTAATTTCGTTATATCGTTTATTTATGATGCCCATAATTCTTCCTACTGGCTTGTCATCACGATATGCTAAAAGAAGCAGAGCATCAGCATACTGGTATGATTTATTTTTCTTCTTATTATATAATTCCCATTCATCCATATAGATCGGAGGAAGCCAGTCAGGTTCGTTTTTGTGAACTTTGTCAGGCAAGTAGATGAAGTCGCGACGGTCTTTTNTGGTAAGTACCTCTTTGATAACTAATTCCCCCATAGAATAAATTTTTATATTGGAAAGAAACAAAAAAACTTTTATAAGAACAATTACTTGTTAAATAAATTTCATTTTATGCATTGTGAATGATAATGTCAGTAATTACGAAGATAGCAAAGAGGATACTGGCAACACCATTGGTCGTTCCGAATGCCAGTGTTACTTTGCTTAGGTCATCATGTTTTACAATGCTATGCTGGTATATTAATAATCCCGAAAAAACTGCAGCTCCTATCCAGAAGAGTATTCCTACATGTCCATATATACCTGCTGCCACAACAAGTAAAAAAGATATTATGTGGACGAATATTGATATGGATAGTGCCTTTTTCCTACCTGTAGCGGATGGCAGTGAATGAAGCTCATTCGACTTATCAAACTCATCATCCTGGAGAGCGTATATAATATCGAAGCCGCTTACCCAGCTGAGAACTATAAAGGAATAAATAAGTGGCAAGAGATTGAATTTTCCTGTAACGGAAATGTAAGCTCCAATGGGAGCCAGACTTAGTCCCAGACCAAGAATAAAATGACAGAGTGCTGTGAATCTCTTTGTGAGACTGTATCCAAAAATGACCAAAAGTGCAACAGGTGACAGGAAGAGAGTGAGCTTGTTTATAAAAGCTGTGGTAAGAATGAACAGTAAAGCATTTATTACAACAAACACGGTGGCCGACTTAGCACTTATAACGCCGGCAGGAATTTCGCGTTTTTTAGTCCTTGGATTGAGCGAATCAAAATGCCTGTCAGCAATCCGGTTGAAACCCATAGCGGAATTACGCGCGAAGATCATGCAGAGTATTACAAGAAGCAGAAGCTTTAAACTAAAAGAGAACTCCGGTCTTGACACCGCAAGTGTAAATCCAATCAGCGCAAAAGGCATAGCAAATACAGTGTGACTGAACTTTACCAGGGAAAAGTAGTCTTTTACGGAATTCAGTGTTTTAATCATTTATCGGGAATCTTCCTGTCTGTTTCGAAGCATCGTAAACCATGGTAATATCACCCTGATAAGTTCCAACTTCCTTATCATCACTTACCTGATCTGAGCACTTAATTCGCTTTCAAAAGCTCTGATAAGATTACTCATAATCTTGTCGATATTCTTGTCAGTCATGGTTTTGAGATCGTCCTGGAGAATAAAGCTGACCGCATACGACTTTTTGTTATTGCCCAGGCTGTCGCTTTCGTAAACATCAAAGAGACTAATCTCCTTAAGTAAGTTCCTTTCAGTTTTCAGAGCTATATCCCTGATCTGGGAGAACTTAATACTCCTGTCGAGTAACAGGGCAAGATCGCGCCTGACTGAGGGATATTTTGGAAGTTCATGAAATTTAATCTCATGTGTCTTAATTATTTTCAGAAGCAGATCCCATTCAATATGGCCCCAGTAAACATCCTGTCCGATATCAAATTTTGCGAGGTATGATTTTGAGATCTTACCTGCCTGGGCAAGGATTGCGTTTTTAAACTGCCATGTTACCGACTCAGTATAGTATTTTTTATCTGATTCCCCTGTTGCCAGATTATCCGTATTTACACCCAGCCGGGCAAGGATCATTTCAACAAATGATTTTATATTGAAAAAGTCGGAAGTGTTGGTAATGCTATTCCAACTCTTGGGGCTTGTACTTCCTGAGATAAAAATATCGAGGGATGTTTTCTCGGTATAATCGGATGCGACGGGATGTTTATTCTCAGACTTATTATAAAAATAGCAATTTCCGAATTCATATAATTTGAGATCCTGGTTTTGTCTGTTTATGTTCCAGATAACAGAGTTTAACCCTCCGAAAAGCAATGACTGGCGCATTGCATTGAGATCTGAACTCAGGGGATTTGCAAGTGTTACAAGCTGTTTCCTGTCAAAATCCTCACTCTGATCATACCATGCAGAAGGACACAGTGAATTGCACATAATTTCTGCAAAGCCTGATGAAGAAAGAAGATCAGAAATTGTGTTTTTGACCTTTTCCCTGTCTGGTTTTTCAGGATAAGACAATGTGGAGTTCACATGCATATTCACTTCCACATTATTATAACCGTAAATTCTTAGAATCTCTTCTATAACATCTGCTTCCTGCTTAACATCGACACGGTATGTAGGAACACTGAGTTTTAAATTCTCAGAACTTTCATGAATGATATCAAAGTCGAGAAGAGATAATATCTTCTTAATGGTATCTGGTTCTATTTTCTTCCCGATAAGCCGGTTTACGTTATCGTAATTAATATCAACCTGCAGCCTGACGGCAGGATTGGGGTAAATATCGGTTACCTCAGATGAGATGCTTCCTCCGGCAAGTTCCTTAATAAGCATGATGGCTCTTTTGAGAGCCCAGACCGTAATTTCAGGATCGGCTCCTCTTTCAAACCTGAATGATGCATCTGTCTGCAATGCATGCCTCTTGGAAGTTTTGCGGATTGTAACAGGATTGAAATATGCGCTCTCGAGGAAGATTTTTTTTGTTGAGTCACTAATTCCCGATTTGATTCCTCCGAATACGCCCGCAATACACATTCCCTCCTTTGGATTGCAGATCATCAGATCGCGTGATGAGAGGCTTCTTTCTACATTATCAAGGGTGATAAACTTGCTTTTATCCGGAAGGTTCTTAATGATGACTTTTTTGCCGTCGATTTTGTCGGCATCGAAAGAATGCAACGGTTGTCCGACTTCATGCTGAACAAAGTTGGTTATATCAACAACATTGTTAATCGGGTTGAGTCCTATAGCTCTGAGTCTGTTTTTCAGCCATTCGGGGGATTCGCCGATTGTTACTCCACTGATTGTAATTCCGGTATACCTTGGACAATCCGCAGCATTTTCAATAATAATCTCATACGGATTGTTGTTATTATCTGGCCTGAAGTTTTCCACAGAAGGCAGAGATGCTTTTCCTTTCATTCCTCCATTGAGATTCAGATATGCTGCAAGGTCGCGGGCAACTCCAAAATGGGAACCACTGTCTATTCTGTTGGGAGTGAGGCCAATCTCAAAAACTGTATCACTTACAATTTTAAAATATTCTGAAGCAGGAGTGCCTGGTTTTGTATCTGGATTAAGGACCATTATCCCTTCATGGGATGTGCCAAGTCCAAGCTCATCCTCAGCGCAGATCATGCCCTCAGACAGTTCACCCCTGATTTTTGATTTTTTGATCTCGAAACTTTCATCCCCCTTATACAGAATAGTACCAATTGTTGCAACAGGTACCTTTTGTCCGGCTGCCACATTTGGTGCACCGCAAACTATCTGTAAAGGCTGGTCTCCGCCTGTATTGACTGTAGTTACGGAGAGTTTGTCGGCATCGGGATGTTTTTTGCATGTGAGAACTTCACCAATTACCACCCCCTGCAGACCTCCCTTTACGGAAATCCATTCTTCCATTCCTTCAATCTCCAGACCGATAGCTGTTAATATTTCAGAAACTTTAGCGGGTTCAAGATCGATTTTTAAATATTC
>JGI20214J51650_10003281_pt1 | contig 10144 bp, 9 predicted proteins | sample WetSurMetagenome_FD_51650 | JGI IMG/M metagenome (IMG submission 51650)
TGGAAATACCGAACTTGCGGCGCACGGTTTCACATTCAAGAAGGGTCAGAACCTGAGTGACCCCGAAACGGCTTCCCTGAAGGTCAAGAAGATGAAGGAAGGCTTCACCGATCCCTCCCTCTTTTCGCATGCTCCGGTCCGCAATGCTGAAAGGAATTCTACGGGCATCCTGTTCCGGCGTGTCAAAGACACCCTGGACGTACGGCGCATAGGTTTCCACATCCGGCATCATCACGAGAATGTCCTTGGGCAGAAGACCAGGATCTTCCTCGAACATCCGTAGCAGTTGATCATGGAGAACTTCCACTTCCCGCATAGGACTGTGGCACGAGTGAATCTGGATAGAGAGATCGCCCGGTGAAATTCTTTTCTTTTCCTGTCTCTCCTGGAGCTTGAGAATATCCGACTGAATAGAGCTCAGGAGATTTTCCTCTTTCGGTTCTTCGTAGAATGAGAATTCCTCCACCTCGAACTCCTGGATTATCTCGAAAAAGTCCCTGCCCAGCGCGCCCATGGAGGCGAGCAGGGAGTTTCCCTTTTCCATGTGGAGTTCCCCTTCGGAGGCGGTCTTCGCCGTTCTTGCTCTTTTCTTCATTTCCCAGGTGTCAAGAATATCTCCCCAATACTCCATGCTCGGGTTCATGAGGAATAGGTTCACCTGGGCGATCTGCGACAAGAAGGCAACCACCTGAACATGAAAGCGAGGCAGGGCCGAAATCCCGAACACGGAGATCCTTTTTGCAAACCCGGGAGGCGGGTCAGCGCCCCTTTCCATGACGGTGAAGAGTTCTTTGACCAGTGCCGCCCGATGTTCGTGTTCATGACCTTCCACCAGCTCCCGCCACAGCATCGCCTGCCAGTGCCGGGCTTTTCCCTTTTCCCACTGGAACGTCATTTCAGGCCGGAAAAGAAGGTACTGGTCAAAGAGATCGGCGATCCGCTGCGAGAGCTGGAAACGTTTGAGATCGCTCCGTCCGGTTTCGAGATAAATTCTCAGAGGCTCAAACGCAGGCTCCTCAATGAGTTTGGGCAAGAGCTTCATCACGCGCCAGGTCATGACCCCGGGGTCAAAAAGATTCGGTTTCGGCAGGTTTTTGAGGACACTCTGAAACATCTCCCGGACAAAGGTGTTGGGGAAAGGGAATCGGCAGTTGGCGCAAACTCCATGACGCTCTGCGAGCTGCAGACATATCCAGCGCTCCATTCCCTTGCTTTGAACCACAATGATCTCCGGATCAAAGGGAGACGGCAGGGTTCCCTGGAGCACGCGGCCAAGTTCATCAGCCAGGATCTCTAATCGGTTACTGGTAAAAACTCGGAGGTTGCCCATGGGTGGAGAAAGTCCATTATTCGTTATCTGTTATCCGTTCACTGTTATCCGTTCACCGTTGTCCGTTGTCGGTGGTCCGCAGTCATATATCCGCCACCCTTGTCGGCGGTCGGCCGTCGGCGGTCCGCAGTCGTTTTCTCAGCTCTCATTATATGACAAGTGCTATGAGCGAAGGAATAAAATCGATGCAATGGCCAGTGCCATGCCCAGGATGCGCGTTCTGCTCAGCTTTTCCTTGTAAACTATCACCGACAAAAGCACGGCGATCACGAAGTGCAGTCCTGTGATGGAAACAATGATCGACAGAGGTCCAACCGAGAGAGCCGCCAGGAAGGTGTAAAACCCCACGAAATTGATCAAGCCCATCAGAAGCCCGATGCTGATGGCGTCTTTGCGGCTCCCTCCGCTCCTCTCTTTACCTGAGGTCCTGATAAGGGCCGCGGAAAAAAGGGTCCCCAGAAAATAGGAAAGCGCCATGAACCCCAGCTTGTTGGAGTAAACGGCCGCGAATTTGCTTGAGATCGAGGCCACGCTCCCGGAAATCAGAGAGACAAAAACCAGGAAAAGCCCCTTCCTTATGCTCCCCAAAGACCCCTTCCGTTCTTCGGCGTCCCTCGTCAGGATCACGATGACCACTATCGCGAGAAGAATGCCCAAGACCTGGTGCAGCGACACACGGTCATGAAGAAACAGGACGGAAAAGAGGACCACGACCACCATGTTCAGACGGATGATGGGATAGGCCACGCCGGAAGGAAGGTGCTTCAGCGCTTCGATGTGGGTGATGGTGCCGAGGACAAAAGAGGCACTGTTGATCCCTGCGGTCAGGAGAAGCATCCTCGCATCGGTGAGTGTTTCTCTACGAGAAAGGAAAAAGACGACGCTCAGAACCGTGACCGTAGCCATGAAGGAAAAGGTCGTCCATGCGGTGTCGCACTCTCTCTCCGCAGAGACCTTGTAAAGAAACCTCTGCACCCCCATGAGCACGAGCGCAGCGATGCTGAGGAGATACCAGTTCTTCATCCCCATGACCTGCGTCCTATGATAACGCTCACGATGAGACTACAATTCTGTCTCCATTTCAAGCACTAACTCTCGAGGCAAACCTGAGGCGCCCGTTCCCCCTCGTTCGCCCTTCGATACCTCAGGACGAACGAAAGAGCCGTTCATGGTGAGGTATCGAACCATGAACACAGTGGCGCCAGGGGGATTTCTGCGAAACCGTCAACGCTTCTTGATCATAAAAAAGCCTCCACCCAGTAAGAGATGCTGAATGGAGGCTTCGTGGAAATTCTTCGGAGGGGTTTTAGTTCACTGCATCCTTCAAGGCTTTCCCAGCCACGAACTTGGGCACGTTCTTGGCCTTGATCTTGATCTCTTCGCCGGTCTGAGGATTTCTTCCAGTCCTTGCTTTCCTCTTGTCGACTTTGAAGGTCCCGAAACCCACCAAGGTCACTGCGCCTTTTTTCTTCAGAGCCTGAGTGACGGATGCGAAGACGCAGTCTACTGCCGCCTGGGCCTCTTTCTTGGTGCTCACTACCTTTACGACATCGTTTACCAGATCCCCCTTATTCATGTTTCAATCTCCTTTCTTAAATGGTGAGTGGGTTGTTGTTTGCGCTGGCACAGTCTATACAAGTTTCTACAGATTTCAACCTAAAAGTTAAGGAAAACATATTCCGCTCAACGCAGCGCTCATGCGCGTAAAGACCCTCCTTCGCACTATCGTTGACGTTTGGAGACACTGCTGTCGATCAAGAATTTCTCCAGTGCCTCATAAGGCACGGCCCCCACAAGAAGCTGCCCGGTTAGAAAGAAAGTGGGCACCGCCTGTACCCCCATTCTGTAGGAGCGCTGCCAGTCGGCATCCACAAGGTCTTTGAAAGGTCTTTCTTCAAGGACCATTCGAGCTTCCTCTACGGGCAGACTCAGCGAATCGGCAAGAACCAGGAGTTCAGGGAGTTTTCCGATGTTCCGGCCTTCAGCAAAATAGGCCCGGAACACGGCATCGTGATACGCCTGGCCTTTGCCCTTGGATTCGGCCCATTTGCCGAGCTCCTGAGCGAGCCTGCTGTTGTAGGTCTTGTCTCGGGGGCCGAAGGGCAACCCTTCCTCTCGTGCCACTCGCATCAGGCGAGCCTTTACGCTTTCGAGGTCGATACGACCTTTGAAAAGCTCCTGCAGAGTCATTCCCTCTTCCGGGACCTCAGGATGCAGAGGGAAAGCTACCCATGAAACGCGAATGTCGTAAAGCTTCTTAAGCCGTTCAATACGCCCGGTAATGAAGTAGCACCACGGTCAGATGTAGTCGGAAAAGATTTCCAGAACAACGGGTTGGCTCATCTCCCTACCTCTCTTTGTGTTCAGGGACAAACGGCGGGACGTCCCTGGTTTCACTTCTTTGATTTGCCTTTGGACCCTGATTTTTCGGTCTTCTCGGACTTCTCCGTCTTTTGTTCCTTGTTCCTCTTCTGCGCAAGGTTCAGTTCAACAGAGCTGTCCTTTTTGAGGGAATGAAAGGCATCCGACCCCGGTTTGATCCCCAGGTTCTTCGCCGTCACCCCCCACCCCTTGTCCTTGTTCACGTCGTATTCTTTGACCACTACGGAAAGCGGCTTCTTTAGGGAAGAGGCAAGCCACACGCTGACAAACACATCACCGAAGGGCACCCTCATTTTGTAGACCAGGTCCTCGATCTGAACCTTGGGGATGGCGTAAGAGATGCTCAACTCTGAGACGAACGCATCCACATGCACTCCGGCCTCGACATTCAGGTTGAACAGGACAACATCCAGGTCTTTGTCCCCGGTGTTCGGTGTGTACTTGGGTGCGGGTTTGGCGGCGGACTGTGTGCTGGTTGTTGATTTGGAGCTGGCCTTGGGACTTGCGGCCATGGCCCATGGAGCGGTCATGAACGCACCGAGGATGATCAGTCCAAGAATCTTCTTCATTCTATCCCCTTTCAGTGGCGCTGACGGCTGAAGCTGGGCAGATCATACATTTCAGTCGAGAAAAGTCAATCCTTCGACTGCTCCCTGCTCTCGCATGGGGCTTGCTCAGGATTGACCCTGAGCGCAGTTTGAACTCGGTCGAAGGGTCAATCCTTCGACTGCCCCCTGCTGTCGCATTGGGCACGCTCAAGGTTGAGCCTGAGCAAAGCCGAAAAACAGCTTACGAGAAAGGCATAAACTTGTCACTCGTTACTCGTCGCTCCTAAGAAACCTGTTGTCTCAGGCATCTAAAATCCCCTCTGTCTCCCCTTTATAAAGGGGAGGACCTGTGCTGATTTCCCCCTTTCGTAAAGGGGGATGAAGGGGGATTTTGGGCGCTTGCCGTCAAACCAAGTTTCTTTCATAGACGCCCCCGCAGCGAAGCGCCGGGGTATGAATGCTTGTCACTTTCTCCTGTCACCGCCCCTTCTCAATGACCTTGACCAGCGTGTTAGCAGGCAGGTTTTCGTTGAGCTGCATGCCGTTGAGCAACGCGATGTCATCCAGATCGTCCTTGGGGATTCCCATGGACCGAAGGCTGCTCTCCACTGTGCCCGCTGTCTTGGTGGAGCGGAGGCGAATCCGGTCCGGCTTCACGTTGATCTGCTTCGGGTCTGTGAGTTCCTTGAACCCTTTCATGGTCCTCTCAAAGGTACTCAAGTATTTGTCAAAGGTCGGCGGTTTGGAGAGTCCATNAAAATAGAAAATCGATTTGTCCCTCTGGATGAAATAGGACACCACCCGAATCGTCCCGCTCTCTCCTCGCACGTCGCTCACAATCCGCTGTGCTGGAAAACCTCCCACCTTGATCGAATCCGAGGCGAGCACAGATGCCCGATAGGCCTGGACGAACTTCGCAGCCGCGTCTTTTGGGGACGGAGCTGTAGCCACCGAGAAAACGATTAATCCGTCCTTGCTCTCATTCACCATCAGGACCCGGGAGGTGGTGTTGTCCGCCTTCCAGTTGGCAGGGACAGGGAACTGGAACTTCATATCAGGATGGTAGAATATTCCTTCGTCCACATACCCCTGCCGGGGATCCTCCCCATAGACAAGGCCGTCGATGTGCTTCAAGTATGCGTCCCGATTGACCTTGGGGTCTCTCAGGCCCAGTTTTTGCTGCCACTCCCTGGCCTCTTTTCGGACAGCCACCACACGATCCTCGGGGCTGGGATGAGTGGAAAACCACCCCGGCAGTCCACTTCGGTCAGAGCCAGGATTCATTCGCTCCAGGGTTTCAAAAAACGCGGCCAGCTCCTGGCCGTCGTAACCTGCTTTGCTTGCGTACTCCACGCCCAGCTCGTCCGCCTGCCTCTCGTTGTCTCTGCTAAAACTCAGGAAAAGCATCCCAACCCCGACCTGGGCAAGCCCGGATACCACATCGCCCAAAAACAATCCTCCCACCGCCAGCCCGACCTGGGCGAGCTGTGCCTTACTGTATTGCTGAGCTGAATGCCGGGCCGTGATGTGCCCGAGTTCATGGCCCATGACCCCTGCAAGCTCGGCTTCGTTATTGAGATAGGCTAGAATGCCTCTTGTCAGGTAGAGATAGCCTCCGGGCACGGCAAAGGCGTTGACGACCGAGGCATCTACGACCTCCAGCTTGTACGGGAGATTCGGCCTATGCGAAAGCCCGGCAAGATGGTGACACATGTCATTGAGATAAGCATTCAGCTTTTGATCCTCATAGACACCGTATTCTTTTCGCACCTCTGCGTCGGTTTGCTTTCCGAGTTTGATTTCATCCGATTCGCTAAGGAGCATGAGCTCCGGTCCGCCGCTCACCGGGTTGGTCGCACAGGAACCGGATAACAGGAAAAGGATCAAAACCACCCCTAACGCAATGCCCCTGGAGCATTTGCTTTTCATGATAGTTTTCCCCCCTCTCTCAGCCGCAGCCGAGCCTCGAAAATCGCAACGGTTTGGCTTTATGAAATGGATGGCTGAGGCCATGGGGGTCTCTCTAAAAACAGAACAACGAAGAAGCCACATCGAAGTGTCCAGCTTTAGGCCATGGGTGAGGCGGGCGGAGGGCTACCGGGGAACTCGCCATCTGCAATCCTGCAGGCAGGTGCCGGTGAAACCTCGCCGCCCGCCTTCGCTGCCGTTTATCCGCATAGTCTTTCCCGCACACTCTTCGTTTTCTGTTTTTAGAGAGACCCCCATGGCCTTTTCTGTGATTATTTCATAAAGCTAAACTGCTACCGAAGGTTCAATTCATCCTAGGGCAGCGGATGTCGCAAGTCAACCCTTCCCCTCCAGACCACGGGTTTTGCCTTGATTTGATTCCATCTGTCCCATACAATAGCTACTGAGCAGGAAGAAGATGTTGAACCTCTTGATGATCCTTGAGAAACGAAGCAAGCCCTTCTGGTCATTCGTGGGGTTTGCGCTCATCCCGCCAGTAGGTATCCTTGACTTTCTGACGGGCTATGAGATTGCCTTTTCGTTGTTTTACTTGATTCCTATCTCTCTACTCACTTGGGTCGCAGGCCGGCGGCTCGGAATCGCGGCCTGTTTGGCCGGCGCCATTGTGTGGCTTATTGCTGATTTGATGGCGGGCAGTTCATACTCCCATCCTGCTGTCTATGCATGGAATACTCTCATCCGACTCAGTTTCTTTCTTATCGTCACCTTGCTGCTGTCTACATTACGAAGGTCGCTGGAAATCGAAAGAGAATTTGCCCACACAGACTATTTGACAGGTGCGATGAATTCACGTTTCTTCTTTGAATTCCTGCAGATGGAGATCGACCGTTTCAGGAGGTACCGGCGTCCATTTTCTCTGGCTTACATCGACCTTGACAACTTCAAGGACGTAAATGACCGGTTCGGACATATGGCCGGTGACCAGGTTCTGCGCACCGTGGTCAGCCATACTAAGAACCGCTTGCGAAAAACCGATGTGGTCGCTCGGCTTGGTGGCGATGAATTTGCGGTCCTTTTGCCGGAAACCAACCAAGAATCCGCGCAGGCTGCCATTTCTAAAATTCAAAGCGGCCTCTTGCAGGAGATGCAGAAAAGCCGTTGGCCCGTAACTCTCAGCGTGGGCGTATTGACATGCCTTGCCGCGCCTCCTACAAGGGACGAATTGGTCAGAATGGCTGATGACTTGATGTACAGCGCAAAACGTGAAGGCAAGAATGCGATCAGGTTTTCAACCTATTCGGGCTAGTACCGTGCTGGATTTTATTGGCGTTAGAAACCTGAATCATGGAGCTTGAAAATGAGTTGAGGAGCCGGGTACAAAATCCATACTTAGCAGGATCCTGAAAAAGACTGTAATAGCAGGTTGATCAAAACGCTCAGGGACAAGAAGGCAAACTACTGGACGAAACGATTTTACAGGAGGACACCGTGGCGATTAAGATCGTTAGGCTTGGCAGTCCCAGAGAACCCGACGAGGGACTTCGCGTCGGCACCGTACGCCGNCCGCCCAGAGGGGTGCGCAAAGAAGACTTTGCAGCAAAAGACTTTTTTGATGTTTGGTTTCCCAACTTATCCCCGAGCGCCGAATTAGTGAAACAGGCACAGTCTGCTGATGATCAACGCTCGTGGTCGGCCTTTAAGAAAAGATTTCGCGCTGAAATGAGCCGTCCAGATAGCAGCAAGGAGCTCGACTTGCTTGCTGCACTTTCTCACCAAACCAATATGTCTCTTGGGTGTTACTGCGAAAATGAAGAGAAGTGCCATCGATCCGTTCTTCGAGAGCTGCTTCTGGAACGGGGAGCCGATTTGATTTGAGGATGAGCGAGGGAGAAAATTCCCCTTCCAAGCGCCGTCTTCAACGAGCATCACCGGAACCGAGTTTCAACTACGAATGTTCGGGAGAATTTATGGCTATTGTTCTGTGGGAAAAGAAAGACACGGTTGCCGTTCTCACCATGAACAACAGGGAGAACCGCATGAACCTCGACTACGCGAACGCCATGATCACGGCCCTCGATGAGATCCTGGAGGACAAGGAGATCTTTGCCGTCGTGATCGCCTCAAGCGACGAAAAGAACTGGTCGCAGGGTATCGACCTGCAGTGGCTTATGGAGCGACGGGCAGCCGACGATCTCCAGGCCATCCGGAGTTTCGTTTTTCGCATGAACGACCTCTTCAAAAAGCTGCTCCTCTATCCGATGCCGGTGATCGCGGCCATCAACGGACACGCCTTTGGAAACGGAGCGCTTCTCTCCTGCACCTGCGACTTCCGCTTCATGCGGTCGGACAAAGGGTTCTTTTGCTTTCCTGAAGTGGATGTGAGCATCCCCTTTCTTCCAGGCATGATCGCCTTCGCCAGAAAAGCGATTCCTGAGTACCAATATCAGGAGATGGTCTACACGGGAAGGCGTATCACCGCTTCCGAACTTGAGGAACATCACGTCATCCGAAAGGCCTGCAAGGATCAGGACGAACTCATAAAGGAATCGGTGAACTTTGCCAGGACCTTTCAGAAACAGCGCTGGATCTTCGGCGAACTGAAAAAACGAATGTACAAGTCCATCATCCAAACCCTGGACAAGGAGGATCCGGAATTCATAGAGTTCTTCCTTACGGTCCAGAATTGAGAGGTCTTGCCAGGTCAAGCAATTGGGCCGCATTCCTGCCTGCGATCTTCTCTTTTTCTTCGACCCCCAGATAAGGCAGGCTCATCAGAAAACGAAGTTCTTCGCTCTGGTCTGTCCAGGGGCTGTCAGAGCCAAAGAGAATTCTTTCAGCAGGATGCTTTTTCACAAATCGTTCAAGGACATGAGGAGCCATGACCCTCAGCACAAAAGAGGTGTCCAAGAAGATGTCTCTGCCCAGCAGGTGTCTTTCCGTTTCATCGAAGACCGCCTCCCCTCCCATGTGTGCGACCACCATGCGAAGTGACGGGAAATCCCTGTGAACCTTGGCAAGCCTCTCGGGTGTTGAATGAATCGGGTCAGGCAAACCCCGGTCCAACCCCGCGTGAAAGAGAATGATCATCCCCTCGGCCTGAGCCGCTTCGTAAAAGGGGTACACCCTCTTCTCGTCGACAAAGAATCCTTGGTAATCCGGATGGACTTTGAAGCCTTGGAATCCTCTCTTCTTGACATCCTCCACCTCGTCGACCGCATCCAAACGATCAGGATGCATGGTCGCAAAGGGCATTATCCGGCGGTTCCGGAGGTTCTCAAGCCACTGATGGGTGGATTCGACCATCTCCGGCTTTGTGGCAACGCTGCAGACCACGGAGAGATCTATGCCCGCTTTGTCCATGGACTGAACAAGTCCCTGCTGAGTACCGTCGCTAAAACAAGAGATCCCTGCCCGGCTTTGAACAGCTGTCAGGGTCTTTGACGCCGATGACTCGGGGTAAATGTGAGTGTGGAAGTCGATGATCAAAGGACGTCCCGGCAAAGACTGAGGAACTCAGTCCTTTCACAGTCTGCCTGCCTTGCTCAAGTACCGCTTACTTGTCAGGTTCGATAGGAATAACAACGATCGGCACAGGGGAGTTCTTCAAGACCTTCTCGGCCACGCTCCCGAATCGGAAATGAGCCTTAGCCCCGTGGCTGGCCATGACCACCATGTCGATCTTTTCCTGCTTGATCAGCTTGAGAATCTCCTGGGCCGGGTCTCCTGAGGCAATGTGCTTGACGTAGAGCGGGCACCCCTGCAAATATTTGTCGCAAATTTCATCAAGTCTTTTCTTTGCTGTCTTGCTTTCCCATTCCCGGATCTTGTCAAAATGGGACTTGTCAAAGTCCCCGTACCAGGGCGGGTGCTGGGCCAGTTCCTGCATGACGTAGAGCACGTGAACCTCTGTCTGGTATTTCTGACTCAATGAGGTCACATAGTCCAGCGCTTTCTC
>JGI20214J51650_10003282_pt1 | contig 10144 bp, 9 predicted proteins | sample WetSurMetagenome_FD_51650 | JGI IMG/M metagenome (IMG submission 51650)
GGCCTCTCGGAGAAGCGTCCGGAATTTGCAGAGATCGCCGAGACCCTCGGGGTCCGGCCTGAGGAAATCGCGGAGATGGAGTTGCGGATGAGCAACAGAGACCTTTCCCTCGATGCCAGCGTGGGCGAGGACGGAGAGTCCACGCACATGGACTATCTGACCTATGACGGGGAGGATCAGGAAACGGCGCTGATCCGAAAAGAGGAGATGGAACTCGTCCAGCACAACATCACGGGGGCGCTGACCGGACTCAATGAAAAGGAGATTTTCATCATCCAGAACCGGGTGATGGCGGACATCCCCCTGACCCTGCAGGCGATCGGCGATCGCTATCACATTACCCGGGAACGGGCCAGGCAGATCGAAAAACAGGCCCTCCGGAAACTGGCCCAGGCCATTCCCTATTTTGGGACGGAAACCAAGCTGATCGAGGCCTAATTTCGTTTTTTGGAAACGATCGTTTTCATTCGCCGGTCTCCAGAGCCGTGACGATCTCCCTTAATTCACCCAGGTGCTCCAAAGTGAAATCCGCTGGACAGGTACAAGGATGCGAGAAACCGCGGTTGGTCAGAAAGGCGGTGAGCGCCCCCGCGTTGCGTCCTGCTTCGATGTCGAAGACAAAATCGCCGACGACCAGGATCTGCGCCACGGGGACCCCCAGGATTCCGGCGGCCGCCAGGATTCCTTCTGGACTCGGCTTGGGGTTGTAAGGATCGTCGCGGGAGAGGATGACGGCGAAATCCGCCGACTGAATTCGCGCGAAGTTAGCGAGGGTGGTCCTGATGGAGGCCATACTGTTGCGGCTGATGATTCCGACCTTCATGCACCGCGCGCGCAGGAATTCAAGCGCGTCTTCCGCCCCGGAATTGGGGTGCGATTGCCGTGCGGCCTCGGCCTCGAATGCATCGAGGATTTTATGCGCCTCGTCTCGTTCCGCCTGCGAAGCGATGCTGTTGATGAATTCCAGAACCGGACGCTCCCGGGGGCAGCCGACGGCGTCCCGGACAGCGCCGAAGTCCAGGGAACCGGGTGCGGTGAGCGTACCGTCGAAATCAAACAACACCGCCCGGATCAACCTTGCTGAGATCGGCCTATTCATGGGCTGAAAAGGATCTGCGAGACCGTCAACCTTAATTCCCTTCGTCGGCGCGGGTCAGGTTCTCGAAACGGGTGTATTTTTCCTGAAAGGCCAACTTGACGATGCCCGTCGGCCCGTTTCTCTGCTTGCCGATGATAATTTCGGCGATTCCTTTTTCCGGGTTGTCCTCAGACCGGTTGTACACCTCGTCCCGGTAGATGAACGCGATCAGGTCTGCATCCTGTTCGATCGCCCCGGATTCCCGGAGATCCGCCATTTGCGGGCGACGGTTGGTCCGGTCCTCCACCTTTCTGTTCAACTGCGACAGGGCGATGACCGGCAGGGAAAGTTCCTTCGCGAGGGCCTTGAGCGAGCGGCTGATTTCAGAGATTTCCTGCTCCCTTGAGTCCTTGTAGGCGCTTCCCCGCATGAGTTGAAGGTAATCCAGGATGATGAGCCCCAAACCCGCCTCCGCCTTGAGGCGCCGGGATTTGGCCTTCATTTCGATCACGGTGATCGCCGGCGTATCGTCGATATAGATCGGGGCGTCCGAGAGACGACCAGCGGCGGTGGTTAGTTTCGGCCAGTCGGTCTCCCCGAGAAACCCCTTGCGGAGACGCTGGGAGTCCACGCGGGCCTCCGCTGCGAGCATGCGCGTCGCGAGCTGTTCCCTGGCCATTTCAAGGGAAAAGATAGCGACCGGGACGCCCATCTCCAGGGCGGCATACTGGGCAATGTTCAGCGCAAAGGCGGTCTTTCCCATGCTCGGACGGCCGGCGATGATAATCAGATCGGATTTCTGGAGGCCCGAGGTCAGGTCGTCCATTTTATCAAAACCGGTTGCCACCCCCGTGATCAGCTCTTTTTTGGCAAAGAGCCGCTCGATCGTTTTGAAGCTGTCCTTGATGATGTCCCGGATCGGGTAGAAAGAAGGGCGAATCTTGTTTTCAGAGATCTCGAAGATGGCATGTTCCGCGCTGTCGAGGAGATGATCGACATCCATGCTTGCGTCATAGCTCTGTGTCAGGATTTCGGTCGCTGTCCCGATGAGCCGGCGAAGGATGCTCTTCTCCTTGATGATCTTGGCGTAATAGGTGATGTTGGCCGCCGAGGCGACATTGTCCACCAGAGAGGAGAGATAGGCCGTTCCCCCCACCTGTTCCATCCGTTTCTGATCCCTGAGGATGTTACTCAGGGTGATCAGATCGCAGGGTTCGTTCCGGTCGGAAAGCTCGATGATGGCGGCAAAGATCTTCCGATGGGCATCGCTGTAGAAATCGGTCTGATCCAATACCTCCAGAACCGCGTTCAGGGCCATATTGTCCAGCAGAATGCCTCCCAAAACGGACTGTTCCGCTTCGAGGTTCTGGGGAGGCACCTTGTGGAGAGAGGCGTCGATGTCTTTCATGCAAAAATCCTTGCGGAATACCGGTTATTACAATCAGGATTCGGCCACGACAACGACTTTGATTTCGCCGGTCACGCCAGCGCTGAGTTTGATCCGGACGGGAAATTCGCCAAGCGCCTTGATCGGTTCGTCCAGCAGTACACTCTTTTTACCGATCTCGATCCCCTGGGCAGCCAAAGCGTCTTCAATGTCCTTCGCACCCACGGAGCCGAAGAGTTTCTCCTGTTCGCCGACACGGCGGGCGATTGTGCAGGTCACCGCACTCAATCTCGCGGCCGCTTCCTCTGCCTGTTTCTGAATCTTCTCCGCCTGTTGCATGATCCGTTGCTTTTCGTGTTCAAAAACCTTGAGATTCCGGCCATTCGCCTCTGTGGCAAGCCCTTTGGGAACCAGGAAATTCCGGGCATAACCATCCGCAACCTTGACCAGATCTCCCGCCTTGCCGAGAGACTCCACATTCTCCTTTAAAATGACCTTCATGATGTTCCTCCTTGAGGGATGCCGGCAACGGCTGCCGTCATCCGGATTGATTATGCTGCGGGGACGTTTCCAATTCCTCCGATCCGTTTCCGGAAATCGACCCACATGTCAAAAAGACCGAAGGCGATTACGATAATGAGCATATACTGCTGAATCAAAAGCAAACCATAAAACAGCCATCGGACAATCATCGGGACCCGCTTCTGCCGGAAGAAGAAAGCAACGATGGCCAGGCCCTGGAACAGGTAGATCAGACCGCATATAATCAGAAGATTCATCCCGACGACGGTAATCGCTTCCATGGGGACCAACAGCATTCCCCCGGAGGCGATCAGGATCCAGACGAGACGTTCCGGGGCCTTCCATGCGGTCAGATCGCCGAAATCGCGAAAGGCGACGCCATGAATCCGAAAGAGCAGACGCCCGGCAAGCAGGTTTACCCAAACCGTGAAAACCGCGCCCGACAGGGCCAGGGCGGGAAAGATCCCGGCGAAAAGACGGGTGATCTGCGGGGCGTTCTCCCGGATCAGCCGGACCTGCTCCTCCGAGATATTCAACTGTTCATATAATTGGATGTTTTCCTGGACGATCCTCGCCACATAGAGTTCCACCGTCTGCCACGGGGCGATGCCGGCCCGGAAGGAATGATAAAGAACAAAGCCTGCGCCACAGCAGAACAATGCCGACGAGACCAAAAGAAACGTCTTTTCTATGGTGACATGTCGTTTCAGGACCTCTGAGAACAACACGCCCGTAAAACCGATCATAAGCAGAACCGGCAGGTTAGCACGTTGCCCCGAAAGACCGAGAATTCCGAATGCCGCCAGGTATGAAACGGACAGGACCATCAGTCCCTGCAGCCGGCCCAGACGGGAGCAGTAGTAGAGAACCGGCAACGGCGTGAGGACGACGACGACCGGACCGACAAAAGGAATCAGGGCCACGAAGAGAAAGGTAAACGTAAGGATCGCGACGGCCCGGATCGTGCCGCTATGAAAGATAGGACCCTTTTCTCTTTCCAAATTCCAAACCCATTATGTACAATGCCGGCTGAAAAAAAGGACTCCCCATCGATATATTCCAGTCCCCCTCTCAGGACAACCGCCGAATCGTTTGATTGTATCCTTGCGGAGCGGGGAATATATGAATCCTGAAGTAATTATTCAGAAGAGAAAACAGTCCAATCGGTTTTCCTTCCGGTGGAGACGGGGCAGCCATGGAGTGAAAACATCGCCACGGCTGCCTCACCTTGTTGTTTATCCTTCAGACACGACAAAAGGCAGCAGGGCAATCGTCCGCGCCCTCTTGATGGCCACGGTCAATTCCCGCTGATGTTTTGCACAGTTTCCCGTAATCCGACGCGGCATGATTTTGCCTCGTTCCGTTGTGAAATCCCGGAGCGTCTGCGTTTCCTTGTATTCAATCTTCAGGTTCGAGTCCGTACAGAAACGGCAGAATTTCCTCCGGTGAAAGAACTTTTTCTGCGGTCTGGTCCCTCTGCTGGGACTCTTGGGTGCGGGTGTTATCGCCATGATTAATGATCCCCCTTCACGTCTGTCGTCGTTTCTTCCGAATCCGGCTGTTGAATCTCCGCTGCCACCGGTATGGGATGTTCCACCGGAGCGACGGCCGGAGGTGTTTCGGGGGCAGCCGCTTTGACCTGCTCCTTGTTTTCCGTTTTCTGAGCAGCCTCCGCGATCTCCATCTCCAAGGCCGCAATGTCCACCGTCTCATCCTTGAGAACGGTCATGAACTTCAGAATCTTGTCACTGATTTTGAGATTTCTTTCCACTTCATTGACGACCGCACTTTTGCCTGCATAGTCGATCAGGATGTAGAATCCCCTGGCCTGCTTCTTGATCATGTAGGCCAGTCTCCGCTTTCCCCACCGTTCGACCTTGACGAGGATGCCCTTCTGGTCTTTTATGATGGCGCTGTACCGGGCGATGAGGCCGCTCAGTTCATCCTCGGAAAGGTCAACATGTGCGATCAATATGGTTTCGTATCTCCTCAATGCTGTTTCCTCCTTTCGGCTCTATAGCCCGGACTCCAGATCCGGGCAAGGAGAGTCCCTCTGTAAAATGGGTTAAGTCTCTATAACAAGTCTTCCTGAAAATCAAGACTTTTGTCCGCTTGGTAGGCGATATGGGACTTGAACCCATGGCCTCTGGTTCCGGAGACCAGCGCTCTATCCAACTGAGCTAATCGCCCCCTGAAATACAACTGCCGGCGCAAACGCATGGTATACGCTGTTCATACTACGGGCGGGGCGAATATTCAACCCTTTTCCTCGCAGTCGATCACCGTATCATGCGGCGGCGGTATCCATGCCATCAACGGTGAGCCATGTCAATCTCTTTTCGCAATCGGGGTTGAATTTGTCCATGGGAACTGATAGGTATACTCAGGCTATTTCAGGATGCGGCTATGTCCCGTACAGGAAAACTCTTCGTGTTCATGGTCATCTGGATCTTCGGATCCGTCTGGCCGACCTGCGCCTTGGCGTTGAACCAGATCCTGAACATCCGCCACTGGGTGGCTCCGGATCATACCCGGGTCGTGATCGACACGAGCGAGGATGTCCCGTTCACCGTCGAAAAAGGGGAGAAGATGATTGCCGTCATTCTTGAGGAGACGGCTCAGCCTTCGCATCTTCCCCCCGTAACGATCCTGAAAAAACCGGGGCTGGAGGGGATAGCCATTTCCTTGAGCCCGCGTTCCGGGGTGCGCGTGGAGCTGTCCTTCCCCGGCCTCGTACAGACCACGGTTTTCAAGCTAAAACCCTTTCAGGACAAGCCGTTCCGTGTCGTTGTGGATCTCATCCTGCCGGATGCCGCGAAGCAGGAGAGTGAGGCCCGGGAACGGATCAAGGTCACGCGCAAGGCCCGGGTCGTCGTGATCGATCCCGGCCACGGAGGCGATGCCCCCGGGGCAGTCGGAAAAAGGGGGACCCTCGAAAAGAATGTCGTGCTGACGATCGCGAAAAAGCTGCGGGATATTCTGAATGGCAAGGAAGGTTATCGCGCCTTTCTGACCCGGGATGGCGACTATTATGTATCTTTCAAGAAAAGGCTCATGATTGCGAGGGAATACGGGGCGGATCTGTTCGTGAGCATCCACGCGGATGCCGTCAGAAACCGGTCGGTCGGTGGCAGTTCGGTCTACTGCCTCTCCACCGGGGCTGCGACAAGCGAGGCGGCGAGAATCCTCGCCAGTAATGAAAACCTGGCCGATGTCGTCGGCGGGGTTCCCAACGGAGAGGGAAGCGAGGCATCCGATCCGATCATCCTCGACATGTTTCAGACCCATACCATAAACCAGTCCAGAAATTTCGCCGATGTACTCCTCAGAGAGCTGAACGCGACGAATCGTCTGAAGTTTGCAACCGTTCAGGAGGCGCCTTTCCTGGTGCTCAAACTTCCGGAAATTCCGTCGATTCTGGTCGAAACCGCCTATATCTCCAATCCGATAGAGGAAAAGCTTTTGCGGAGCACGCGCTTTCAGACGCGGATCGCGGAGGGGGTGGCCCGTGCCGTTTTCGATTTCCTGCCGCCCATCCCGGCGGGAAACGCAACCGTTTCCACCGGAAAGGACGAAGAACCTGCGTCACGGAATCCATCCGTCGGGGAAGAGAAGGGGGTGGTCAAGCGGATAGTTGTCGGGAAACGCGACACCGCTTCGGAGTCCGAAAAGACCTATCGGGTAAAAAGAGGCGATACGCTCGGTGCGATCGCGGCGAGACACGGCACAACGATCCGTGTTCTGATGGAACTCAATCACCTCGAGCGCCCGGACCCCCTTTATATCGACCGGAAATTGGTTCTTCCCACCCCCGTCAGGACCTACCGGGTGAAAAAGGGTGATACACTTTCTGGAATTGCCGCGAGACACGATACAACGATCCGCGTTCTGATGGAACTCAATCACCTCCAGCGTCCGGACCCCCTTTATATCGACCGGAAATTGGTTCTTCCCACCCCCGCGGCAATGCAGAATAACGCTCAATGAGATAGGATTCCTGCCCGGATCACGAGGACAGGGCAGCCTGAATCTAAAACAGTTGCGCCCGCCAGTGGTGGAACTGGCGGGCGAATCTGTTAGAACATGACCCCGGCGAAGTATTGCGATCGTCGGGAGAAGGGGNCTATGGACCCTCGGGCGCTATCTCCCCGAGGCAAGCATTTACTTAGCTTTCTTGGGCTCCGGCCTTTTGTAACTCAGTGCGATGAGGAACCCCACAATCAGAAGCCCCGCCGCCACATAGAGGGCGATCCCCTTGAGCTGGGCGAATACCAGCGGTCCGATGACACCCGCAACCGACCACGCCGTCAGCATGATCCCGTACACCCTGCCGATATAGGCCGGACCGAAGGAGTCGGCGGCAAAGGCCGGCATCGTCGCGAATCCTCCGCCGTAGCACGCCAACAGATAACAGGCGATGACGGTGAAGATCAGCTGGCTGCTGATCTGCGGTAGAAGAATATAGAGGATGGCCTGCGTGATGAACATGATCATGAAGATGTTCTTCCGGCCGATCGCGTCGGAGAGCCAGGCCCAGAAGAGACGCCCCAGGCCGTTGAAGATCGAGGCGATGGCCAGGATCGTGCCGCCGGCCAGCGCCAGCGCCTTCGGATCGGTGATCCCCTGGGTTTTGCCGACGATATCCTGCGCCATCGGGGAGAGCTGCGAGAGCAAACCCAGACCCGCGGAGATGTTCAGGCAGAGCATGGCCCACAGCATCCACCACTGCGGGGTCTTCTTGGCCTCGTCGAACGTGAAGGACTGNGCGGCGGAGGCCGTCGTCTTGGGCGGCGTGAAGCCTGCGGGAAGCCAGCCCTTGGGGGGGTTCTTGTAAAACTGAGCGGCCGCCGTCACCAAGATCAGGAAGATGACTCCCAGGATGTAGAAGGTGGAGGCCACTCCCATACTGTTGACCATCCCCGGGGCGATCTTTCCCATGAAGAAGGCGCCGAAGCCGAATCCCATGACCGCCAGACCCGTCACCAGACCCCGCTTGTCCGGAAACCAGCGGATCAGCGTCGCGATCGGCGTCACATAGCCGAAGCCGTTCCCCAGACCAGCTATTATTCCGAAGCCCAGATAGAGCAAATAGATATTTCCGAGCTGGTCCGCCAGACCCGCCAGGAGTGTCCCGATCCCGAAAAGAATTCCTCCCAGCGTCGCCACAAAGCGGGGACCCCTCTTGTCCACCAAAGCGCCCCCGAANGCNGCNGCNATCCCGATCATGCCGATGCAGATCATGAAGGTGACCTGCGTCTGCGTTTCCCCCCAACCNTGCGCCGTCATAAGCGGTTTCTTGAACACCGACCACGCATAAACCGTCCCCAGGCTCAACTGCATGATAATGGCGGCTATGGCGATCCCCCAGCGCTTGCTTTCCAGTCGTTCCTCTGGCATATTTTGTCCTCCTCCATTGTGTCCGATGATTTTTAATCAAACCCCGGCGCCGCCGGGGAACGCAAACGATCCAATTACTTTTTTTAGGCCGCCTCCACCCGGACGGCGCAGACCTTGTACTCCGGAATCTTTGCTATCGGGTCGAGCGCCGGGTTGGTCAAGAGGTTGACCGCCGCCTCGTGGAAATGGAAATTCATGAAAATCGTTCCCCGATCGGAACGGGTGGTGATTTTCGCCTTGGCCTGCAGCGTGCCGCGTCGCGAGGTCACCTTGACGGTCTGACCATCCGCAATACCGAGCTTCTCCGCGTCAGACGGGTTGATTTCGACGAGGGATTCGGGACAGCGTTCCATGGATCCCTTGGAGAGCCGCGTCATTGTACCGGTATGGTAATGGTAGAGGACCCGCCCCGTGGACAGCATGATCGGGTATTCGTCATTGGGGAGTTCAGCCGGCGCGATATACTCGATCGNGTGGAAGAGTCCGCGTCCCCGGCTGAAACGGTCCTTGTGGAGGAAACGGGTTCCCGGATGGCCGGTATTGGGGCAGGGCCACTGAATCCCCCCCTTCTCGAGACGCTCGTAGGTGATCCCCGCATAGCTCGGGGTGACGGCATTGATTTCCGCCATGATTTCTGCTGCCGAGGCGTAGCCCATGGGATAGCCCATTTTTGTAGAGATACTGGCAATGATCTCCCAGTCCGCCTTCGCCTGCCCGGGTGCCGGAACAGCCTTCCGGACACGCTGGACCCTTCTTTCCGTATTGCTGAAGGTGCCGTCCTTTTCCGCAAAGCAGGCGGAGGGGAGGACCACATCGGCAAGTTTTGCCGTCTCCGTTAGGAAGATATCCTGAACGATAAGGAGGTCCAGGTGTTTCAGAGAAGCCTCAACATGGGTAAGATCGGGATCGGATACCATCGGGTTTTCACCCATGATATAGAGCGCCTTGATCTCCCCTTTGTGGGCGGCATCCAGCATTTCCACAATGGTTTTTCCCGGTTTGGCCGGAAGCGTCACATTCCAGACCTTTTCAAACTTGGCCCGCGCCTCGTCGTTCGCGACGGGCTGATAGGCGGGCAGCACGTTGGGGAGCGCCCCCATATCGCAGGCGCCCTGGACGTTGTTCTGTCCGCGGAGCGGGTTGACGCCGCCGCCCTCGATGCCGACCATGCCGCAGAGCATTGCGAGATTCGCAACGGATTTGACGTTGTCCGTCCCGGTGGTGTGCTGCGTCATTCCCATGCAATAAAGGATGGAAGCCGCGTTTGCCTTAGCATACAGGCGCGCGGCCGCCGTCAGGTCTTCCGCGGGGACGCCGGAGATCTCTTCGACCCGCTCGGGCGTGTAGGCGGCGACGGTCTTCTGAAGCGCCTCGAAACCCTCCGTGCGGTTTTCCACATATTCCTTTGCGAAGATCCCCTCGGTGATGATGACGTTCATCAGACCGTTCAGGACGGCGACATCCGTTCCCGGTTTCTGCCGGAGCCAGAGCGTTGCATATTTGACGAGGTCGATCTCCCGGGGGTCGATCACGATCAATTTGGTGCCGCGTTGGCGAACAGCCCTTTTAACACGGGACGAGATGACGGGATGATTTTCCGTCGTGTTGGTTCCCGTCGCCAGGATGACATCGGTGAATTCGATCTCCTCGATGGAGTTTGTCATTGCACCGCTTCCGAATGCGGCGGCCAGACCGGCCACCGTCACGGAGTGTCAGAGACGGGCGCAGTGATCGACATGGTTGGTGCCGATCCCCGCGCG
>JGI20214J51650_10003283_pt1 | contig 10143 bp, 9 predicted proteins | sample WetSurMetagenome_FD_51650 | JGI IMG/M metagenome (IMG submission 51650)
GNCGCTATGGATGTGGCCAGCGCGGCGCTTTACCTCGCCTCGGACGAAGGGGCGTTCATCAATGGTGTGGCCTTCCCGGTGGATGGCGGCGTAACGGCATGGTGATCAAAACATCATTCATTTCTGCCTGACTGCCACTATCAGGAGAACGGAAGAGAGGCGCCGCGGAGCCAAACGGGCGTCCAACCAGACCGGAAAGCAATAGAGACGATTCAGCCATACAAAGAAAGTAACGAGAAATCCAGATAACGTTGCCCTGTTCCCGCGCCGGCCGTGACGTTTTCCAAGATGGAAACGATCAAAAAGCCGGATCAGGGAGATAACCGACAGCATCGTAATCTTTTCGAGTGGCCCGAGCACTTTTTGAATCTCTACCGTTTTTAATCCCACATCTTCAAGATTCGCTTTCATTTCAATCATTTCAAAGCGGCGGTAATGGTTAACGAAACGGTCATCGCCGGCAAAATAACAGTGTCGGTGGGGAAAAGTCAGGATCAATGAACCTCCCGGTTTGATCATTGTTGCTATCTCACGTAGGGCCAGTCGATCCTCCGGCAAATGTTCAAGCACTTCGGAACATATGACCTGCGAAAACGAACCGTTTTTGAAGGGGAGGTGCGTGGCATCGGCAACCACAAAATATCCAAAGCCCTGCCGTCTTTTCAGCGTCTCAAGGGCCGCAAAGGAGAGTTCGGAATAAACGATCCGCTCCGAAGCCTCCACCATCGGCGACAGACCACTTCCGACCTCCAAAATCAGCTCCCCCATCTTCGATTGCAGGCATTTCCGCACAGCGCGACGCCGCAGCAGATAGTTGTAAAGATAATTCTTCATCAATACGTAGGCATCATTCGCAAAGAAATCTTCAAATCGATTGCCGCTTGACGGATTCACGGATTCACCGGAAAAAGTCTGGTACGGATGATCCCCATTCTGGTCAGACGGAAACAGAGCGCTGTCCAAAGGCAACCCAAACCATAGTAGATACTCCGACGCAGGTTGATCGAGGAGGCTTCTGTAAAATATTTCGTAGGACAACTCACTTCGGCAATTGTATAACCCTGCCAGATAATCTGCGCGAGCATCTGATTGTCGAAGAGGTAGTCATCCGAATTACCGGCCATTGTGAGGCTTTGCAGCAGTTCGCGCGAGAAGGCACGATATCCGGTATGATACTCGGAAAGCTTCGCACCCAGCAGGATATTTTCGATCATCGTGAGAAAGCGGTTAGCAATATACTTCCAGACCGGCATCCCTCCCTTCAGCGCGTATCCTCCCAGGATCCTCGATCCGAGAACGCAGGGATAGAGGTCGTTTCCGATCATGGCCGCCATCGCCGGAATAAGCTTAGGCGTGTACTGATAGTCAGGATGGACCATGATCACGATATCTGCCCCTGCCTCCAGGGCCATCCGGTAGCAGGTCTTCTGATTCGCGCCGTAACCTTTGTTCCGTTTATGGACAAACACATTCGTCTGGGGTAAACTTGAGGCGATGACCGAAGTTTCATCACAACTTGCGTCATCCACAAGAATAACCAGATCGACGATCTCCTGTTCCATGACCTCATCGTACGTCTTCTGAAGCGTCTTGGCCGCGTTGTAGGCCGGCATGACGACTATGATCTTTTTGTCCTTATACATGAATCTTCTGATATCCTTAATGCTTTACTCAATCAAGCCTTTTTTCACGACGCTCTTCCCTGGCGGACGCCAGAGGAAATCTCTCCATCGTAAGCCTGGCTTCGATCTGGAGATTCCCCGTGACATAGAGCGAATCATCACAGATGCCGAAACCGCAATCATGAAGCCGCCAATCACAAAGCAAGGCCGGAAAACAGGGATACAGGTAAATAATCTGTTCTGTGCGATCGATGGACCTTAATCGATCAGGTTTCATTGATGGGCTCCAACCCTTCCGTCCTTGACCAGTCTTTCGAGATTTTGTTTGGCAACAACGTACCCGGGTTGCAACTCCAGAGCCTTGGCGAAATGGGCGGCGGCCTCATGAAATTCATTCTTATGAATCAGTGCTATGCCGAGGTTGTTGTGCGCATCCACGAGATCTGGCTTGTATTTCAGCGCTTCTCTGAACCCGGCTTCTGCCTCCGCAACCCTTCCCTCATTAAAAAGGATTATGGCAAGATTGCAATGAGCTTCCGCATAATCCGGTTTGATCCGCAGGGCTTCCTGGTAATGGAGCCGCGCTATCCAATAAACATCTCGTTTCAGCCAAACATTTCCGATGCCGAGTTGAGCGATGAAATTATCCTCGGTCACCTTCAGGGCGTAATTGAATGCCTCCTCGCTGTTTTTCCAATGGGGCAACTGCGCCCATGTGGAAAATGAAAAAATCAGGATCAAGACAACAGCGGCTATGGGCAAAACCCGGCGGCCGGTCTTCGCTCTCATGAGGTCAGGTATTCCCCAGGCGATCAGGACGAAGATTCCAATCAGCGGAACGTAGGCGTACCGATTGGCCATGGACTGAAAGCCCACCTGGATGATCCCGATGACGGGGAACAGTGTGATAAGATACCATAACCAGCCCGTGATCAAATAAGGATGTTTTTCCCGTTTATGCGCGACGAAAATCGTGATGGAGATCAGGAAAAAGAAAGCCGCAACGGATTGCCAAATTGGGTGGCCCGTCGTCGGATAGGGGTAAAAGATAGCCAGATCCACCGGCCCGATCATCTTGTCCAGATAGGACACGAGGGCGAAGAGTATGTTTCCGATCCGCCCCGAAAGCGGAAAATCCGCGATGGATTTGACCGCACCTCCAATTTTGGCCGCATATATTGTAATCATGGACGAGCAAAAGGAAAGAAAAAAGAAGGGTATTTTTTCTTTCAGAAGAAGCCGCAAGACGGACCAGTTGCCGACCGTGTTCACTCCCCCCTCGCCATTCCATCGTTTCACATGTGAAAGACGACGCAACGGCCAGTGATCGATGAGCAGAAGAACGAAGGGCAGGGTCACCAGCATCGGCTTGGCCGTCAACCCCAAAGCAAAGAGAAAGAGGGCCTGCATATAACGCAGCCATCCCGATTTCTCTACATACCGGACATAGGCAAACAGGGTCAGCATCCAGAAAAAAGTGCTGAGAAGGTTTTTACGTTCGGCGATCCAGGCCACGGATTCGATGTTCAGGGGATGGACCGCGAAAAGGGCCGCCACGGTGAGGCATTTCCACGTTTCGCCGGTCATACGCCGTAAAACGAGAAACAGCAGAAGGGTATTTAGGATGTGCAACAGGAGGTTGCTGACATGGTACCCTACGGCGTTCAACCCGTAGAGTTCATAATCGGCCATCAGGGAAAGCCATGTCAATGGGTGCCAGTTGGTCGTGTAGAGGGTTGTCAGGGCCCAGGAGATTCCCTGCCGCGAGAGTCCCTTCTGAATATCCGGATTCTCAAGCAGATACAGGTTGTCGTCCATGGCGATGAATTCATAACCGGTGACCGGCCAGTAAAGGACCAGGACAATCGCGGCCAGCAGAAGGATAGCTGTAATACCATGGTATTTCTCACGTATGATGGTTGTCTCTTTCGGCATCCGATCAGCCTTTGCCGCCATTGCTCCGTCCGCTGCGGTGTGATGGGATAGCGTCCCCTTCACGGACTTTTTCCGGTTTTGAGAATCTTTTGAAGGTTCTCACGGGCCTCGGCATAATCCGGCTTTTGGCGCACGGCGTTTCGAAATTTAAGAACGGCCTCGTCCACCTCTCCCTTAAAAAACAGGGCGATGCCGCAGTTGTTGAGCAGTTCCGGATCGTCTTCTACATATTCCAAGGCCTTCAGATAAAGGGGAAGGGCTTTCTCGATCCTTCCCTGACGCATTCGGACATCCCCGAGATTCTTCATGGCCTGGACATAGTCCGGATCGATCTGAAGCGCCTTTTCGAGCATGGCGCCCGCCTCGTCCTGTTTTCCTTGAATCATCAGCAGAAAACCAAGGCCGTTATACGCCTGTTTGAAGGCCGGCTTGATCCGGATCGCTTCACGATGGTGCTTCTCGGCGCCCGCGAGATCCCCCGCTTTTACCATCCCCTCGGCCAGGATATGGTGCGCCATGAAGTTTTTCTCCGTATGCCGGAGGGCATGGCTGAACAGAGTGGCGTTGTCTTTCCAATGACCGACCTGAATATGGGTCAGGACGACCAGTGCAACAAGGGTGGCCATTACCGTTACCGAAACGATATCCCGGATCGCATTTCGTCTCCGACTGTCGCCTAGGAGATCCCCTGCGCCCCATGCCGCCATGATGAAGACGCCAATCAGCGGCAGATAGGTATAGCGGTCCGCGATCGCCTGCGAACCCACCTGCACAAGGCCGATGACCGGTACCAGCGTCCCCAGATACCAGAGCCAGCCGACAAGCAGATAAGGCCGGCGGTTCGAGAGAGAAACCGCGATAATCGTTATCAGTATGATCAAAACAATGGCGGAAAGCAAGTGTCCCAGGTGCGGAGGACCATGGTACGGATAGAAGATGGAAAGCCCCGCGGGCCAAAACGTTTTCCCAAGATAGGCCACATAGGACATCGCGGCATTGGCCAGACGGTCATCGAGAGATATTGCCGAAAGGGCGACTACGGCATGGTCCTTTCTCTGGACAAGGTAAGTAATGATGCTTCCGGCCGCGGAAAGAATAAACAAGGGCATCTTCTCCCACACCAGGCGGGTCCAGCTCGCTTTCCCACCGGCCGCCCGTCCGAGCGGCCACCAGTCCAGCAGCAGGAGGACAAACGGAAACGTCACCACCATCGGCTTCGACAACAGGCCGGACACAAAAGATAAAACGACCCAGAGATAGCGGACGAGACCGGGACGCTCTGCATACCTCGCGTAACACCAGAGCCCCGTCATCCAGAACAGACCGCTCAGGACATCCTTCCGCTCCGCTACCCAGGCCACGGACTCCACATGGAGCGGATGGATCAAAAACAGTGCGGCCACCAAGCCGCTGCGCCACAGCGAGGCCGTCATCCTGTTCAAAGCGGCGAATAACAACAGCCCGCCAAACAGATGCAGAAAGACGTTCGTCCAGTGGTATCCGGCGGGGTTCATCCCGAAAAACTCGCGATCCAGCATCAACGAAAGCCAGGTCAGAGGGTGCCAGTTGCTGACATGGGAGGTGGTCGTGAACGCCCAGACCACCGCCTCCCCGCTCAAGCCCCGCTGCACCCGGGGATTCTCCATTACATACTGGGGATCATCAAAACGAATAAAGTCATTTCCAACCACGCCCTTGTAACAGACGAGAACCGCAATCGACAAACCGATGCCAATGAGGATCTTTAATCTTGCAGTCCCTGTGATCGACATCACACTCCTTCCATGCATCTTCCTACACCGGCGTCTGGTGATTCGCATAAAAAAAGGGCGGGGGGATCCCCCGCCCCGTAAAATCTAATGCTACATTCAGTTAGGGCGAAATAGCACCCGCAGCTGTAATAGTGTAGGTGGTGGGCGAGGCTGAAAGGGAATTGACCGATGTCATGGAAAGACCGGTTTGCGTGCCGTTTACGACCGTGACTGTTACGCCGGTCGTGGGGACATAGCCGCCATTGGGAGCACTCGTCAGAGCGGCAAGGTCTACCGTAGCTGCCGGGTAGTCGGTGAAATAGGCCTGCGCCGCCGTGTATGCGTTCTTGAGGTCCGCTTTGGCCCCAGCGTTGTAGCCCTTTGCCTTGTATGCGGTGAACTGCGGGATGGCGATCGCCGCCAGGATGCCGATGATTGCGATGACGATCATCAGTTCGATCAGCGTGAACCCCTTTTTGTTTTTGTTGTGCAATGTACTCATCATTTCTATTCTCCTTTATTTGGGTTGTTTCAATTTACGTTTTTTTTATGATGGCCTTATGGTTAAATCAATGTATTTTTTCCGCAACCACCCCCTTTTCTAATCGTTGTCTTGATAGTGTTTCAAGCTGTTTTCTTTATAAAAGCAATGATCGTACCATAATTGTTAATCCCATAAACGATAAGATCGAAATCTCATATGTCCAGTCATTCATAATGTTTATCATGGCACATTCGTTTCAAGGATCTATCGGATGTCTTGATATGGGTCATTTTTCACGGCAGTTTTCCTTCATTTTCACGGGTTGCTCCGTGATTTTTTCATATCCCTCTCGATTCCACTTTACGCCTGATGGCCTTCATGATAATTATTTTTACTATTTTTTCCACACGAAGGAAGCCATGCAGACAATACTCGTTGAACATTTCGTAACAGTTTTGTTTTTATCTGTTTGGTGTCTGATCACAACGGGTGTTGGCCGGCTCTGTCTGAGCGCTTCCGCCATCCGCGTTGCTTCTCGAGGAGAAGGACTTTTCCTCTCTGCCGGCATCGGAATCGTTATCACCGCCTACGTCGTCTTCGTCCTGGGCGTCACAGGATCTCTTCATTCCTCCGGCATCCACCTTGCCCTGATATCGCTTGCTTTTTTTTCTGTGGCGGGCTGGTTGCGCGCTGTCCTCACCGAACCCGCTTCGTCCTCAGAACGTTCCTCATGGGATATCCTGGCAGCGTTTTTTCTGGGGCTCCTCCTTCTGGCCGGTTTTCTCCTGGTCCTGACCCCGGAGACAGGCAAAGATGCATTGATTTACCACCTCGCCGTGCCTAAACTTTATCTTCTTCATCATGGATTTTATTTTATCCCCGGAAACGTCTTTGCCGGCTATCCTCACCTGGGCGAAATGCACTATCTGCTGGCACTTTTCCTTCAGAACGACATCCTGGCCAAGGCGATGAATTTTGCTGTCCTTTGCGGCATTCTCCTTGGAATGGGTCTTTTTGCCCGATTCTTGCTGCAGGAACACGTCTTTCCCGCCTTCAGCATGCTGATCTTCCTCTCGATCCCCTCTGTCTTCGCTGCTTCCCATATGGCTTATAATGATCTGTTCGTCGCCTTTTTCACGCTTGCGGCATTCTATTCCTTCCTCCGCTGGTCCGAACAACGGATGACGTCCTGGCTGATCCTCTGCGGCATTTTTTCCGGCTCGGCCGCGGCATGCAAATACACGGCCCTCCTCCTGACGCCGCTCGGTTGCCTCGGCATTCTCTGGTTCGCCTCCCGCCGGAAGTCGGAAACCCGTCAGGCCCTCCGCCTGCTTGCGCTCTATGTTGCGTCGGCTTTGATCGCCGGCAGCCCATTTTATCTCAAAAACTGGATCATGACGGGAAACCCTTTCTACCCGTTCCTCTATGGGATATTCGGCGGCCGGGGCTGGGACGGCGATCAGGCGCGCCTCTACGATCTTTTCATTCAAAACCTCGGCATGGGAAGATCCATTTTGGATTATCTTCTCCTACCCTGGAATGTAAGCCTCCGGGCGAAAATGGACAGCCCGCAGTTTGACGGTGTTCTCGGACCGATCTTTCTTCTGACCCTTCCCTTCCTTGCCGGACTTCGCCGCTGGGAAAAGCCGGTACATGTGGTTCTGGTCTATGCCCTGTTGAGCTTTCTCTTCTGGGCCTCTTCCGCCCAACAGATCCGTTACCTGATTCCCCTATTCCCCGTTCTTGCCCTGGTCACAGGTGCGATCATGACCCGCTATCGAAACCGGAAGCGGATCTTTGCCCTTCTTTTATGTATTACCTCTGCGAGCCTGGCTTTCAACGGCTATTACATCATCCACGGATTCATGAAGAGTGCTCCCCTCCGCGTCACCGCCGGCATTGAATCCCGTGACGAGTTTTTATCCCGAACGCTGCCGCAATACCCAATGTACCGTTTCGTCAACCAGCATCTCCCGCCAAACGCACGGATATTTTTCCTCTACATGAAAAATTATACCTTTCTCTGCAACCGTGACTGCTACACGGATTCCATGTTCGAGGCATATACCCTCCAGGGAATCCTGCAGACAGAATCCTCCCCGGACGGGGTCCGTAGCAGGCTCAAAGCAATGGGATTCACCCATATTCTCTATGATGGGATTTTTCTTTTCGGCGGACCGAGTCCCCTTTCGGCTGAGCAGAAAAGACTCTTCTTCGATTTTCAGAAAAGATATCTGTATGCCGTCCGGATAGAAGGACCCTATCAGCTCTATCATCTGAAATAGTACTTTGAGATATTCTCTGTTGCGAGCCCTATTCATTTTCATGCTTAGTCATCCGGATTGTTTTGTGATATAGTTCAATAAGAACAAAAAAAGGAGGTTCCATGTACGAAGTTACCATCCGGAAATCCTTTTCCGCCGCTCATTTGCTCCGGGAAATCGGCGGCAAGTGCGAAGAGCTTCACGGACACAACTTCATCGTCGAGGTATCGGCCGCCGCCGATGTCCTGAATGAGGACGGCCTCCTGATCGATTTTCGCCTTTTGAAGCGCTGGACGGATGATGTCCTCGAAGGGCTCGATCATAAATATCTAAACGAACTCAAATGCTTCAAAGGCATGAATCCCTCTTCCGAACGGATTGCGCGCTTTCTTTATGAACGGATCGGTGAAAAGGCAAAACAGGCGAAGGTCTCCCTGAACCGCGTGACCGTTTGGGAATCGGAGAACGCCCGCGTCTCCTACAGCCCATGATTGACATCCAAAACCTGAAAGACGAACGGAATATCGATATTCAGAGGGTCGGCGTCAAGGGACTCAAATACCCCATCGTCGTTTTGGACCGCGCCCGCGGGACGCAGCCGGTCAATGCCACAATAAACATGTATGTGAATCTCCTCCGCCGCTTCAAGGGGACGCACATGAGCCGCTTTGTTGAGGTCCTCAACGAAATCCGGGAGCAGGTGAACGTCCGGACCTTTCACAGCATCCTGGAGAAGATCCGCGAAAAATTGAATGCGGAAGCGGCGCATATTGAGATAGAGTTCCCCTATTTTATCGAAAAAACGGCACCCAAATCGGGAGCGAAGAGCCTGATGGAATACCGGTGCCGATTTTTGGGGACCAGCGAAGGCAGAAGGATGGATTTCATCGTGGGAATGGAGGTCCCAGTCACGACCGTCTGCCCTTGTTCCCGGGAAATAAGCCGTGCCGGTGCCCACAACCAGCGGAGCATCGTCACCGTCATGGTCCGGTTCCGTAAGTTCTTCTGGATTGAAGATGTGATCAGAATAATTGAAGAATCGGCCAGCGGCGAGGTTTATTCGTTGCTAAAGCGCGTCGATGAAAAATACGTCACCGAGAGGGCTTACGACAACCCGATGTTCGTCGAAGACGTTGTCCGAAACGTAGCAGGGCGACTCGAAGGGGATCCCAACTTCACATGGTATAAGGTGGAGGCGGAGAATTTCGAAAGCATCCACAACCACAGTGCCTACGCCTGTGTGGAGAAGGAATAGCCATGAAAAAAGAAGAAACAGATCAGTTTTTCAATCTTTACCGCCACGGATTCATCCGTGTCGCCGTCTGCACCCCGAAGGTCAAGGTGGCCGATACCAAATTCAACGCGGAAGAGACCATCGGCCTCGCCCGCGAAGCTGCAAAACGGAGAGCCGTTTTTGCCCTTTTCCCGGAACTGGGGCTTTCGGCCTATTCCAATGATGACCTCTTCCAGCAGGATGCGCTCCTCCAGGAGACCATTTGTGCGATCGAGCGGGTCGCCCGTGAGACGGCCTCGCTCAATTTGATCCTTGTGGTCGGCGCCCCCTTGCGTTTCAACTGCCGGCTGTTCAATTGCGGAATCGTTCTCTATCGAGGCCGGATCGCCGGGATCGCCGTTAAATCCTATCTCCCCAATTACCGGGAGTTCTATGAGTGCCGCCAGTTCAGTCCTTTTGAAGAGGCACTCTCGAAAACTGTCAGCCTCTGCAATCAGGAGGCAATCCCCTTCGGCGCCGATCTGCTGTTCGATGTCGTCAACATTCCTCATTTCCGCTTCTTTTTAGAGATGTGCGAAGATGTCTGGGTCCCCATTCCCCCTTCCTGCTTCGCCGCACTGGCGGGGGCAACCGTCATCGGAAATCTCTCGGCCTCTAATGTAACGATCGGAAAGTCGGAATACCGACAGAGCCTGACGGCCAATCAGTCCGCCCGCTGCATCGCCGCCTATCTTTACGCTGCCGCAGGCTCCGGAGAATCGACAACGGATCTTGCCTGGGACGGTCACGCCATGATCTGTGAAAATGGCAACCTTCTTGAGACATCGGAGAGGTTTTCGGATAGATCACAAAT
>JGI20214J51650_10003284_pt1 | contig 10140 bp, 9 predicted proteins | sample WetSurMetagenome_FD_51650 | JGI IMG/M metagenome (IMG submission 51650)
CGGTGTTCGGTGTGGAACTCCCTGCGGCGGGAAAGAAGCTCCGCGAGCTCTGCAATAGCATTGCGTTCATGGAAGAACACATTCTCCATTTCTATTTCCTCGCCGGAGCGGACTTTGTTATGGGGCCCGATGCGGACCCCTCGGTTCGCAACGTCATCGGCATCATTGGCAAGATTCCGGAGGTGGCACGCCGGGTCATGACGGTACGGCATACAGCGGCAAGGATGCTGGAAATCATATCGGGGAAGTCCATCCATCCCGACGCCGTTGTCCCCGGTGGGTTCAGCAAGCCCCTGTTGCCTTCAGAACGTGACCAGGTCCGCAACATGGCGCAGGAATGTCTCGAACTGGCAAAGTTCTCGATCGCCTTTGCCAAGAAGAGTGTCTTTCCTCAGTATCTCGACACCGTGAGCGTACTAGGCGTTATCGAGACGGGCTTTCTGGGTACGGTGAACGAGAACGGCGCATTGAACCTGTACGATGGCAAGCTCCGCCTTATGTCGCGCGATGGCTCGGTTGTCGACTTTGTCTACGATCGGTACACCGAGTTTATCAGCGAACACGTCGAGCCTTGGAGCTATATGAAATTCCCCTACGACAAGCGTGCGGGACACTTCTCAATGGATGCTGCCCGGCCAAGCGGCATCTACCGGTCGAATACGCTGGCCCGCATCAATGTATGCGACCACATTGAAACGCCGCTGGCGCAAGCGGAACTTGAGGAATTTCGAAAGCTCTTCGGCAGGCCGGCACAACTTACACTGCTCTACCACTGGGCGCGACTGATCGAGCTCCTGTACAATGCGGAGAATGTACTCCGCTTGCTCGACGACCCGGACATAACCGGCGTCGAGACCAGGAGATCAGTTGAACCCCGCGCTGCACGGGGTGTGGGATGTGTGGAAGCTCCCCGCGGCACACTGATCCACGATTACACGACCGATGCGAACGGCATTCTTACAAATGTAAACCTCATTGTGGGCACGACACACAATAACGCTCCTATCAACATGTCGGTCAGGCAGGCCGCGACCGCGTTTATCAAGAACGGCAAGTACGACCAGGGTATCCTGAACCGCGTTGAAATGGCGATCCGCGCGTATGATCCCTGTTTTTCGTGCGCCACGCACGCATTCGATAACACAGTACCGGTGAAAATTGAGATCTACGATCATCAGGGCCGTCTTCTTGATTCGATCGTACACTGAAGGAATATCACAGTTGGAAGGGTCCCCAACACGGAGGACTAGTATGGAATCAACAACCTGCGATCTTGCGAGGCCATACCTGGTCACTGCTGACCAGTGTGCGGCCTTTCGGCGGGACGGGCATGTGCTTCTCCGAGGAGTAGTCACACCAGAGGAAGTTGAATACTACCGTCGGCTGATTGCGGAGCTCGTCGACAAACATGCGAGGATCCGCGATGTGCGTGTGGCGCCGAACACTATCAAACCGCTGCTGGAGTATGTGGCAAATGCCTGGCAGAAGAGCGACGAGATCAAGGAACTCGTTTTCGCGAAACGGTTTGCCCGGATTGCCGCCGAGTTGATGGGCGTCAGGGGCGTGCGGCTCTACCATGATGAGGCGCTCGTCAAGGAGCCGGGAAGCCCCCCCGCCCCATGGCACAAAGACCACTACAGCTGGCCGTTGGCAACGCATCACACGATCAAAATGTGGCTTGCCCTCGTGAATATCCGTCCGGAAATGGCGGCGATCCGCTACGCAACGGGAACCCATCGCGCGGGGCAGTTTCCCGAGGTCCCTCCTTCGTACGAATCGGACGAACTGTTCGGCCGCATCATACATGACCACAAGATACCGGTCGTGACGTACTCCATGCAGGCAGGGGATGCGTCGTTCCATTCAGGGGAGATTCTGCACTCTACCTTTGCGAACAACAGCGGCACACCGCGGGAAGGATTGGCAGTAACATATTTTGCTGATGGCACCCGGGTGATGACACACAATCATGAACATCGTCTGGCTGATATGGCGGAATTCCTTCCGGGCCTGGCGCCGGGCGATCTTGCGGCGAGCGCGGTGAATCCGTTGTTGTATGCATCAGATGAAGCGTCGTGATTCCGGGTTCCAGGCGGCTCTTCTGCAGGAAACAGTGGGANCTCTTTGGCCTCAAGTTGGATTCTTACATGACAATACGCCTTATTGTGGTTCAGCGCGTCCCGCTGTACTATGCATTCATGGTACTTTTCTAGCAACGCTACACACACGACAACACAAAGGGAGGCACTATGGGTTTACTCGACAATATCGCAGGCCAGGTACTCGGCGGAGGGGGTGGTCAGACGAATCTGCTCAACGCGGTGATGGGGATTCTTGGCAATCAACAGGCGGGAGGCCTTGCGGGCGTGGTGAAGCAGTTTGCGGGAAAAGGGCTGGGCGATATCGTCAACTCATGGGTGAGTACCGGTCAGAATCTTCCCATAACGCCGCAGCAAATCCAGCACGGACTCGGCGTCGACACGATCACCCAGCTGGCGTCGAAGGCCGGCCTTTCCCCGGATCAGGTGACATCACATCTGTCAGAGCTTCTCCCCACGGTTGTCGACAAGCTTACGCCGAATGGCAAGATTCCCCAGGGGGACATCATGTCCCAAGGAATGGAATTGCTGAAAGGCATCTTGAAATAGCCGCAGTGCGATATGCGGAGTTGTGCAGAGGCCGGGTCGTTGACCCGGCCTCTCTGTTGTGCACCTGAACAAAACGGGCACCTGGATACCGGCCATCGGACCGAGGGCCCATGCCAAGGCAACCTGGAGCGAGGAGGCTCACATCCAGGGTTCGTCGCCGGAAGGGCCGTAGATGGATGGGACCTTTGCACCGACCAACCTCAGGTAGACGGAGAACTGGCCGCGGTGATGGATGCTATCGTTCAGCATCAGCCAGAGCATGTCTGCCCGACGGACCTCGCCCATCTGTTTCGGCCCTACGGGGGCCGTGACTTTCGAATTCCAATCCGTCTCCGACATGGCCTGCACCTTTGACACCATTTCCTTGTGTTTGGCTTCGTATGCCCTCAGCACGTCGCCGTACGTTGGGAATGAAGGCATCGGTCCGCCGAAATCGATCTTCCCTTTCACGATCCCGTCGACGACGCCGAGTTCCTGAATGAAGACCGTTGCGATCTCCGTTGCGCTTCTCGCCTTTTCGGCGGCGGGTTTGAAGTTGGCTTTGTCAGCAGGCATCTGCTTGAGAACCTTCAGCGTTGTGCCGAATTCCCGCTGCCAGTTGTTCAAGAACATTTCNTTCTCCGTCATAACAGTCCCTTGTGTTTGATGATGGTATGTGGTTTGCTGTGCATCATTGAATAGTCTACTTTCAATTCCGTTACTGGCCTTGACGCCCCGCTAGGGGAGTGACGAGAGTTTCTTGTTCAGGAGTTTTTTCTCAGGTTCAGAACTTGTGAGCTTTCCTGCCGTGGTGATGAAATGGCGGGCCTTCTCGAAATCACGCGCTTCCAGATAGAGCTGGCCGAGAATGGCGTTGACCAGGTAGTGCCTCGACGCAAGAGATTCCCACCCCTCGATTTTGAAGATCTCGTCAATTGCAGCTTGAGGCCCATGTATCCGGGAGAGCACGACCGCCCTGTTGAGCTTCACAACCGGGTTCTTCTTCAAAGTAAGAAGCGCGTCGTACAAACCGGCTATGATCCGCCAGTCTGTGTCCTCGAACCGGGGAGCTATGCAGTATTGGGCGGAGATGGCTGCCTCGATATGATACTCGGATACTTCATCTCCTTCGCTTGCCCTATCGAGATAAACCACGCCACGGCGGATCAATTCACTGTCCCACGTGGAACGATCCTGGTCTTGAAGGAGGACGATTTCATCCCTGGGATTCATCCTGCTCACAAACCGTGAGGCGTGAAAGCACATCAGTGAAAGCAGGGCATACGTGTTTGGGCGGTTGCCGGCGGGATGCTCGGCCAGGAAAAGACACAACCGCATGGCCTCGGCACACAAGTCCTGCCGGATAAGTTCATCCGCCTTTCCGGAATTGTACCCCTCATTGAAGAGCAGGTAGAGGACAGTATGTACCATGTCGAGCCGCACCTGCAGATCCCTCCCTACCGGTATTTCAAACTTGATATCCCTTGCTCTGATGTACTGCCGCGCTCTATAGAGTCGCTTGTTGATGGTTTCTTTGTTCGTAAGCAGGGCATTGGCGATTTCCTGAATTCCGAACCCGGAAAGCGTGCGGAGCGTCAACGGCACCTGCATCTCAGGGGGGAGAAGGGGATGACAGCATGTGAAAATCATCCTGAGCTGGCTATCGGCGATTTCATCATCGAGGAACATTTCATTCACAGTGCTTGCTGCGGCGTATTCCGACTTCAGAAGGTAGGAGATGTCTTCTGCAAATTCGACGTGATGTTTGTTTCTCCTGATGACGTCGATAGCCTTGTTCCTCGCGGTGAGCATCAGCCAGCCTGAGGGATTGGGAGGCGTCGGGTTCAAACGCCATTCCTGGAAGGCCTTGATGAACGCCTCCTGCACAACATCCTCCACGAGAGCAAGGTTGTGAAGCCCGAAGAGACGCGTTAGTGCAGCGACCATCCTTCCCGATTCGTGCCGGAAGAGATGTTCAACCAGGGATGAAACGGAGGTGTACGGCACCCTCTCCATATCACATCGACAGCTGTTGTACTTCCCTGACTTCGACGACGCCATCGTAATCGAATATCGGGCAGTTTTTCGAACTCTCGATTGCATCTGAGAGATCGGTCGCTTTCATCATCAGGTATCCTCCCACGATCTCCTTGCCTTCGACGAACGGCCCATCTGTCACGACCCTTCGAGTCCCCGTGATTACCGATCCTTCCGGGGAGAGGGGTTGTCCGGCTATGAATTTCCCCTGTTTCCCCAGGCTTTCCATCCAGGTTTTCCATTTCATCATATGTTGCTGAAATTTCTCGGGGGACTGCTGGGCGGCGGTCATGCCTTCCTCGCCCCCCCTGAACAGAAGAAGAAACTCTTTCATGGCAACTCTCCTCAGTGTATGGTTGGATGCGGTGCTCTGTAGTCTATAACGAATGAGGGTGAGGAAACTGGACACGCTGTTCAAAATGAGTTCTGGTGATTTATGGCCTAGCAGATTCAACACGGCCAGGGAGTCTATGGTTCGCCTCCGTTTGCCCCCCCACTGACACATGGGTGGGCCGGAACCTGCCTTACGGAAAGACCGGCAGAGGTATTTTCAGCGAAAAATGAACAATAATGATTATCTTATCAGGTCGAGCGCAAGTTTTGGCCGAATATGCTGTCAAATAGTCTAGAAGCTACATACCCCGAATGGACGATCTCGAGATAACTGCTAAACTCAAACGTGGAGACAACGATGTTTTTCCGATTGTCGTGGGAAAGTATCAAAAGCTGGTGCTGAACTGTTCCTACAAGTTCTTGAGAAACCGGGAGTCGGCGGAAGACCTTACGCAAGAGGTGTTTTTGGAGGTATGGGAATCGATACACACATTCAGGGGGGATTCGCTCTTATCCACATGGATCTACCGGATTACCGTCACAAAGGCTTTGAATCACATAAAGCGCCTTAAGAGAAAGAAGCGTTTTGGGGTGATTGTGGATCTGTTCCAAGGCGGTGAGTCGGAAGAGCAATTGTCGTTGCCGGAACAGATGGGCCCCGACAAAGAGCTTGAAACAAAAGAGAGGGCAAGGATCTTGAACTGGGCGCTTGACAAACTGCCGGACAATCAGAGAATTGCCTTCACGCTAAGCAAGTATGATGAGTTGAGTTACAGGGAAATCTCATTGATCATGAACACGAGCATTCCATCAATTGAATCCTTGCTTCACAGGGCCAAGGCAAATCTGAAGAAGAAACTTCACAGGTATTACAGCGAGCATCTATGACGGGTAATCATATGAGCGCAGCAGATGAACGTCACATTGCAGGCGAAGTTGAAAAGACGCTTCGCGCGTTTGACAACGACGTGGCTCTCGGAGAGAATCCTTTCCTGGCAAGCAGGATACAGGCCGAGATGAACAGCCGCGTGATCAGTCGTACAGAAGGCTTTCGTTTGCGGTTCAATTTGAGATATGCTATCGTGTTGCTCGTTCTTCTGATAAATCTGATAACCATAGTCCATTTTGTTGACTGGAGCAGTACAAACAACCTGCATGAGAAGCTGGTCACGGAACTTGAAGACGATTTCGATATCGACCAGAATCAAAGTGCCTTTTGAGTGAGAATGGCATGGACTGGATAACTCAAAACAAATTCAGGAACTGGCTTCTCGTTGTTCTCCTGGCCAGCAATCTTCTGACCGTTTCCATTATCTGGATGCAGACAGCAAGAACAAGAGAACCGCAGCGCGACGAACGAGGGTCCCGCGCGTCCGAATCGGTGAATCTTATGAAGAAAGCTCTCGATTTGGATGAAGGACAGGCAGACCGGGCCGCGCAGATACTTGCCGACCGTCGCGAGCAATCGAAGAAGTACGAGGATCGACTGTCCGAGCTCAAAAAGGAACTGGCGGAAGGACTTTTCAAGGGGAATCCTGACACGTCTTCTGCAAATACTGCAGCGATGGAGATTGGCGCCCTGCAGGCGAAGGTGGAAATGATACGCTTCAGCCACTTTCAAGAACTGCTGGCAATTTGCACAACGGAACAGAGGGAGAAACTCAAGCCGATCGTGATTGAAGTGTTTGGCCGGAGACCCCCGAAGGATGAATCCGGGGAGGGGAAACGGCCCCGAGGCGGGCGAGAAGAAGGAAATCCCGGCGGCGAAAACACGGGCAAACCTCATGGGGAAAACCCCGGGGTTCCCCATGAAGACAACCCTCAGGACCTGCGTGGAGACAACGGCCGGACTTCGCGTGATGCAAAACCCGAACCCCCTTCTGTGGACGAGAAACTGGCGAAATACTCTGAGAGATTGCGCCTTACTGAGGAACAAGCACACAAGATCCGGTCGGTCTTGGCGGCTACACGGAAGAAGGCGGAAGCGCTGCGAATGCGGGTAGATCCGGATCGGAATGAGATCCAGGCTGAGAAAGAACGAATCAGGAAGGAAGAGGACGAAAGTGTCTTGCAGCTTCTCAATGAGGAGCAGAGAGCTGAATTTGCCAGAATGATAGCAAAACGAAAACCATAGATGCTGCACGAACAGCACCTGCACAAAGCCTTTCTCACTCCCTAAAAAGAGAGAAGGGCTTTTTTGTGTGATTTCGACCTATTGTGACGCCCCCCCCTGCCGCAAGTTTGACCCCGGAATGTTGTCCAACACAATGAAGAGATATATCTGTCATTTGCGTTGGAGTCTGAATGAGAAGGATGTGTTTGCCGGGGATTCCAGTGATCTCCCTGCTGTTGCTGAGCGCGCACAACAGCTTCGCTCTTCGGGCCGGCATTGATACGACGGCATTTGTGACGGATCAGATTCTTAGCCGCCCGACAGACACATCCATCACACTTACGATTGTACCGACCGATACCGTGCAGTTGTATTGCGAGTATGGAGCGGAACGGTTGGTCTATCCGCATCGAAGCGATACGGTAACTGTTGCACCACGGGTTCCTGCACGAATCGTCATGGATGATCTTGTCCCCGATACGCGGTACTACTACCGAATGAGGTACAAGGGGATCAACGAGAATCAATTTCGCAGTGGTGATGAGCGGACGTTTTGCACGCAGCGAGCAAGGGGAAGGACTTTCACGTTTACGATAGAGGCGGATCCACACCCATACGACAAGAAGGGGAGCCGCACGCTTTGGAAGATTGCCTTGCAGAATCAGCTCAAGGACAGCGCTGATTTTCTTGTTGATCTCGGTGACACGTTTGGCGACGATCACAACCCCTTTACAATCACCAGTGAGGAAATACGACAGCTGCACCTTGAATGCCGTTCTTTCTTCGGCATAGCGTGCCATTCATCGCCGTTGTTCCTCTGTCTTGGCAACCATGAAGGTGAAAGTGGGTATTACCTGCTTCAGACACCGCCGAACAATCTCGGTGTGTATGGCACACGCTGGCGACATTTCTACTATGCAAACCCGGTTCCCAATGGATTCTATTCAGGCAACACGGCCGCAGAAGAGTTCGGCATNGGACTTCCCGAGAACTACTACGCCTGGGAATGGGGTGACGCGCTGTTCGTTGTTCTCGACGCGTACCGCGGCTATACGTCGAGCGCAAAACCACGCGGGTGGGATTGGACCCTCGGACAAGATCAATATGATTGGTTCAAGAGAACNCTNGAAACCAGCACCGCCAAGTTCAAATTTGTAGTTGCACACCACACGCTTGGAGAAACCCGCGGCGGAGCGACAACNGCAAGACTGTTTGAGTGGGGAGGCTACGAAGCGAACGGCACCACATGGGGGTTTGCAGCAAACCGGCCAGGATGGGCAATGCCCATCCACCAGCTCATGGTAGCGAACGGTGTGAGTATCTTCTTCCAGGGGCATGACCATCTGTTCGCAAAGGAAGATGTTGACGGCGTTGTCTACCAGGAAGTCCCCATGCCTTCTGATTCGACCTATATCATTGGGGTCAGAGACAATGGCGATGCATATACCGGTGTNACTCTTGACGGGTCNGGACATCTTCGGATTACAGTATCATCATTTCACGTGACCGTTGAGTATGTCCGCGCATGGCTCCCGGCGAATGAGACGGCAGACCATACGAATGGCGAGGTCGCATACACCTATACGGTGTTTCCCGTAGCAACTCCTGCCGAACTCAACAGCACACTGCCGGCGGAGTCCATACTCGAACAGAACTATCCCAATCCATTCAATCCGACGACGACAATAGAATTCAGGGTCGGAGGGTGGGGGCAGAGCCCGGTCAGGCTCTCCGTGTACGACGTGCTCGGGAGGGAAGTGGTATTGCTCGTCAGCGAGCGCATGGACGCCGGGACCCACCGGGTCAGTTGGGACGCTTCCCATCTGCCCGCCGGTGTGTATTTCTACCGGTTGCACGTGAACGGGAGTGTGGACACTCGAACTGCGGTTCTCCTCAAGTAGGAAAAGGAATGGTGCTCTTGCGGAAAACGAAAATGCCATGGCGGTGGGTGTGCGTTGCATTGTGTCTCCATTCCCTCCCTGAGGAACTTTCCGCTCATCAACATGTGGGGATGAATGATTCTGTGACGTTTGTTTGCAGAGAACTTCTTGGACGCCCCACAGACTTCTCCATAGCGCTCAACGTGTGCACTGACCAAGACGTGGAGCTCTTTGTCGAGTACGGCACGCAGCCAACCGTGTATGATCGTCAATCCTCCGTGCAGCGTCTTCAGGGAGGCGTTCCCACAACCATCACGCTTTCTTACCTGACCGCCAATGCCAGATACTACTACAGGGTGCAGTATCGCAAGGTTGGCATCGAGGGGTACACCGCCCGGGAAGAGCACACGTTCCAGACAGCTCGCTCACCGGGAAGCCCGTTTGTGTTTGCCATCGAAGCCGATCCACACCTTGATGATGCCACTAGCCCTGATCTCTACAGGCGAACTCTTGCAAACATCGCCAGCAGCAACCCTGACTTCCTGATCGATCTCGGCGATACGTTTATGTCCGACAAACTGCCGGTCATCAATCAGCAGGAGATCACATCCCGGCATCTTCTGCTCCGGTCATTCTTCGACACGTTGGGCCATTCAGTTCCTCTCCTGCTCGTGATCGGGAACCACGAGGGTGAGCTTGGATGGCTCCTGAATGGTACGCCCGACAATACGGCAGTATGGGCGTCGAACATCAGGACACTGTACTATCCAAACCCGTCTCCGGATGGTTTCTATTCAGGCGACACAACGCGCGCGAGTTATGTGGGGTTGCGGCAGAACTACTATGCGTGGAAATGGGGCGATGCACTGTTTATTGTTCTCGACCCGTACTGGTATACAACCAGGAAGCCCGGGGCGAGCAAGAACATGTGGGACTGGACCCTCGGCAAAACACAGTATGACTGGTTCAAACACACGCTTGAGAGCGTCTCCGCCGGCATCACATTGGTCTTTGCGCATCAAATTGTTGGCGGGAATGACACTGAAGGACGTGGGGGGACAGAAGCGGTTCCCTACTACGAAATGGGCGGACTCAACAGTGATGGCACGTGGGGTTTCGAGGCGAATCGCCCGGGGTGGTCCACACCCGT
>JGI20214J51650_10003285_pt1 | contig 10138 bp, 8 predicted proteins | sample WetSurMetagenome_FD_51650 | JGI IMG/M metagenome (IMG submission 51650)
ACTCTGAGGACTACTTTTTCGGTGTATTGCCTAAGTACTCTAGTGAATTCCACGATGGTTTCAGGTGGATAAGGTCGGAGTGTCTGGAACCGTTTGTCTAATGTGTCATTGGGTATGAATTGTTGCAGCGCATGGATTTTTGAGCCTTTTACCAGTTCGCCGATTGCTGCGATGTCTTGTGCTGTGACGATTTCTGGGACGACTGTTGTTCGGAACTCGTAGAGGACTTTTCCCACCTTAAGCAACTCCATAGACTTTACCAGGGGGGTTGTGTCAGAGACGCCGAGTTGCTTGTATTTCTCAAGGCTTGTCTTCACATCCATCGCAACGTAGTCAACATAGGTTAAGCATTGCTGCAGCGTATCTGGGTAGAAGCCGTTTGTATCAAGCTTCACCAGAAAACCGTGCTCCTTAAGTTTTGCTAGAAACTTGGGAAGCTCTTTGTGCATACAGGGTTCGCCGCCTGTAACGACGACTGCTTCCACGAATTTCTTCCGGCTGTCTAGTATATCGAGTGCTGCGCCTTCTTGTAGAAACGGCGGCTGAGGGTCAGTGGCTATTTTCCAGTTGTGGCAGTTTGGGCAGCGCAAGTTGCAGCCGGGTGTGAAGAGCACCGAGGCGATGCGGTCGGGGTAATCGGCCAAGCTAATTTTTTGTAATCCACTGAACTTCATGTACACGTTTCCTCTATGTTGTTATAGGTGCCGTGGACATTACGGTGGAACGGTCAAAGGTTTTGCGCATGGCAAATTCTGCTTGTTTACCATCGTTCCATTGGTCGACCGGGCGTAAGTAGCCGACGACGCGGCTGTAGACTTCGCTGGTTATTCCGCAAACTGGACAGTGTGCGTGTTCACCGCTTGTGTAGCCATGTGTTGGGCATACGCTAAAAGTCGGTGTTAAGGTGAAGTAGGGGAGCTTTGAGTTCCAGCTGACTTTCTTGATGAGTTCTGCAGCGGATTTCCAGCTGTGCAAGCGTTCGCCTAGGAATATGTGGAACACTGTGCCACCTGTATAGAGTGACTGCAAAGTTTCTTGATGCTCTAAAGCGTCGAAGAGGTCGCCTGAGAAGTCCACGGGCAACTGTGACGAGTTAGTGTAGAAGGGTTCGGCTTTGTTGGCGACGATTTGTTTTTGGTTGGCAAATATGATGTCGCGATAACGTTTCCTGTCGATACGTGCCAATCGATAGCTTGTGCCTTCCGCTGGTGTAGCTTCAAGGTTGTAGATGCTGCCTGTTTCTTCTTGGTAGTCGGCGAGGCGTTTGCGCATAAACGAGAGCATTTTAACTGCGAAAGCTTGCCCGTCTTTAGTGGCGATGTTTTGACCCAGCAAATTGATGACTGCTTCGTTAACGCCCACTATGCCTATGGTAGAGAAGTGGTTCTTCCAGTACTTGTCATAGCCATCTTTGACGTGACGCAGGTAACGCTTCGAGTAGGGGTACAATCCCTTCTCAGTGAAGCCTTCAAGCACTTTGCGTTTAAGTTCTAAACTGGCTTTAGCAGTCTCCATCAAAGTGCTTAGTCGCTCGAAGAATTCATCTTCATTCTTTGCAAGGTATCCGATTCTCGGGATGTTTAATGTGACGACGCCGATGCTTCCAGTAAGTGGGTTAGCACCGAAGAAACCGCCACCTCGTTTGCGTAGCTCACGGTTGTCGATGCGCAGTCGGCAGCACATGCTTCTCACGTCTTCTGGCTTCATGTCGCTGTTAACGAAGTTGCTGAAATAGGGTACACCGTATTTGGCGGTGACTTCAAAGATTGCCTGCGACACTGCCGAGTCCCAGTCAAAGTCCTTAGTGACATTGTATGTTGGGATTGGGAAAGTGAAGACTCTACCTTTTGCGTCGCCTTGCTTCATCACATCAGCGAATGCAATGTTGAACATCTCCATCTCTTTAGTCATTGCACCATATGTGTCGCCGGTGACTTTTCCATTGTAGATTACGGCTTCATCTTTCATGAAATCAGGAACGTTGAGGTCCAACGTGAGGTTGGTGAATGGGGTTTGGAAACCGACACGTGTGGGAACGTTCATGTTAAAGAAGAATTCCTGCAAAGCCTGTACGACGTCTTCTTGTTTGAGGTTATCATACTTTATGAAGGGCGCAAGGTATGTGTCAAAGTTGCTAAAGGCTTGTGCACCTGCCGCTTCTCCCTGCAGAGTGTAGAAGAAGTTCACAACTTGTCCCAATGCAGTTCGGAAGTGTTTGGCGGGTTTGCTCTCGATTTTACCTGATACGCCGCCGAAACCTGACATTAACAGGTCGCTTACGTCCCAGCCGACGCAGTAGGGTCCCAATACGCCTAAGTCGTGTATGTGGAGGTCGCCTGAGAAGTGAGCAGCCGCTATCTCTTCGGGGTAGATACGGGCGATCCAGTATTTGGCGATAACTGTAGATGAAAGGTAATTGTTTAAGCCTTGTAGGCTGTAGCTCATGTTGCTGTTTTCTTTAACCCGCCAGTCTTCAAGCTCAAGGTACTGATCCACCATGTCTGATGAGCTTAGTAGCGCGGCAAGTTCGCGTGTGTCGGCGTGTTGCCGGCGGTAAAGGATATATGCTTTCGCGGTTTGGGCATGACCGTTTTCGATGAGTCGTTTTTCTACTATGTCTTGGATCTCTTCTACTGTGGGAACTCCATCGTCACCGTAGACTTTGTTAAGATCCGCTACGACTTGGTCGCTGATTTGTTTAGCGCGTTCTTTGTCTTTTCCGCCAACTGCTTTTGCAGCTTTCCAAATGGCTATTGTAATTCTTTCTTGATCGAATGGTTCTAATTTACTATCACGTTTTAGGACAAACTTCATTGTTTTTTCACTTCTGAAATTAGTTTTCTGAAATCGTCTGGTTCTTCAAACTGTTTGTAAACTGAAGCAAATCGGATGTAAGCTATACGGTCCACGGTTTTGAGGTTCTTCATGATTGAGTCGCCGATGTCTCTGGATGCAACTTCCTCGGTTCCTTTAAGCATCAAGTCTTGGCGGACTTGTTCAGCTAGCTCGTTGATTTGGCTCATGGTAACGGGGCGTTTCTCGCAGGCTTTCTGTAAGCCTCGGATGATTTTGTTGACGTCGAAGCGTTGCAGTTGCCCGTCTTTTTTGCGGACCATAAGTTCGATGGTTTCAAGGTATTCGTAGGTGGTGTAGCGTTTTCCGCATTTTATGCATTCTCTGCGTCGTCGTGTGGTGTTCTCTGGGGAGTCTCGGGTTTCGAGGGTTTTTGATTCTTCGGAGTTGCAGTAGGGGCATCTCATTATCTTACATACTCATGCTTTGTTATATTCGTAGTGTTAGCAGGCTTATTGTACACACTACATTTAGCGCCTATATAATTATTTTTTACATTAAAACATCAAACCACCCTAAAACTGCTATGATAACCCCATGAGAAATAAACAGAAAACGCGATAACAAAATAGTCAGAAATGCGGTTAAATGGGAAAAACAGCCGTTTTAACGTAAATACACTAGTTGGTTAAGGCTTGCGCAAATGTTATAATCAAACAGCGCATTCATCGGTAATCACCGCTTAAATTAAGCATCCCAACCCAAAAAACACAATGTAAGGTATGGATAATGCAGCCAAAAATCGTTCGTGCCAACCAACCGCTTGAATACTTGACTCTTGAGAGGTGCTATATAGCTGAAAACCACAGCGACCCTGCAGTTTCAATTGCACGCGCCACCATAAAACCGGGTGTCACCACCAAGGCGCATCACCTCAAAGAGGGCGTACAGGAAATTTACATAATAACCAACGGAAAAGGTATCGTAAAAATAGGCAACTTAGAGCCCACTGAAGTAACCGTAGGCGACGTAGTCGTCATTCCACCCCTAACTTCACAGAAAGTAACCAACACAGGCTCAACAGATTTAGTATTTTACTGCGTCTGCAATCCCCGCTTCACACAATCCTGCTACGTAAACGAGGAACCCGAAAAGTAGCGATATATATCCATACTCGAAATAGACGTTATAAGCCTATATAGCGATAAGTGTTGTGAGGAGAAAAATAAGGAGAAACAAAGGAGAAAGGAGAAGGCTCCTTACAATTCTCTTCGGGTTTAACTGGTTTTAAGGTCTTCAAAGAACTCGTTTAAATCAATGTTTGATGCGCCTGAGTCGTCTTTGAGTTTCTGCTTAGCCGGCGGCATCTGCATATAGAAGGGTATGCGTTTTGTCAAGCGATCTTGGAATGAGGGTTCAAAGGGGTTTTTGTAAAATACGCCAATAGGTATATGGTCGCCCCACTCCTGAGCTTTCTCCATGCCAGCGACTTTCTTCTTAAAAACTTCGCTTTCGTCGTGCACTAAGGGGTCGAAACCTGTTTCTTCGAGTCTATAGAGGCGAGATTGTGGTTTGCCATTTACATCTGGGCGGTCTGCACCCGAATACCAATCCTTGGTATTTATGTCATTGTAGGGTGGACAGGGCTGTAGTATTTCGACGAGTGCTAATCCCTTGTGCTGAATACCAGCGATTATTATGTTTTTGAGGTGGATTAAATCGAAGGCGTATGATCGTGCTGTAAAAGTGAAACCCGCGGTTATCGCCAGTTGGATTGGGTTTATCGCTTCGTTTATGTTGGGTTTGGGCAGCGATTTAGTTTGCATTCCAAGACGTAGTGTGGGTGAAGCTTGTCCTTTGGTTAAGCCGTAAACGCCGTTATTGTGCAGTAAATAGACCATGTCGATGTTTCTGCGTCCTGCNTTAACGAAGTGTCCTGCGCCGATGCCTAATCCGTCGCCGTCGCCGCCTACTCCGATGACTTCAAGGAGGGGGTTTGCGATTTTGATGCCCATAGCAAACGGTAAAAGCCTGCCATGCAGCGTATGGACGCCGTTAACTTTGACGAAGTGAGGCAGTTTAGGGGCGTTTCCGACACCTGAAACGATAACTGTGTTGTGGGGTTCGAGGTTAAGTTCTGCTAACGCCATCTGTACTGCTGCTAATACGCCGTGGTCTCCGCATCCCGGGCACCAGTCCACGTAGACGCCTGATTTGTAATCGGATGGTTTATGCGCCAAACGCTAGCACCTGCCTTTCGACTGCTTTGTTGTCTAATATAGCCTTGAGGGCATCGTGGACTTCGGTTGTCGTCATAGGCCTGCCAGTGTATTTGAGGATGTAGTGTGTGGGGTTGCAGCAGGTGTATTGGTTTATGACTCCGCCCAGTTGACCGGTGGCGTTGTCTTCGACGTCGATTACGCGTTTTTTACCCATAAGTAGGGTTTTGATTTGGGCAGAGGGAAACGGCAAAATCATGCGTACCTGCAGAAAACCCAAACTATAGCCTTCGTCTTTGAGCTGGTTTAGTGACTCTATTATTGCGCCTTTTGGTGAACCCCAGCTGACAACTATGTTTTCTGTGTTTTTATCGCCGAAGAAGTTGAATTTCATTTTTTCAGGCACTTCCTTGTCGACGAGTTCCAGTTTTTTGAGGCGTTTGTCCATCATTTTTTGGCGGATAAAGGGTTCGTCGTTTATGTTGCCCATTTCGTTGTGTTCGTCACCTGAGTACCATTGTACGCCCTTTTTGGTTCCAAGAAACGCTCTTGGGGAAATTCCTGATTCGGTGAATTCAAAGCGTTTGTAGGTTTTGCCTTCCAAATCTTTTTCACCCACTATTAATCCGCGGTCAATCTTGACTTTGGAGTAATCGAACTGTGGGTATGTTTGTGAAGAGTTAGCCATGCCTTTGTCTAGTAAGTGAATTGTTGGCATCTGATACTTTTCGGCTAAGTTGAAAACTTCGGCTGCGTCGTAGAAGCATTCCTCTATGTCGCCTGATGCAATTATAATTCTGGCGAATTCGCCGTGTGCTGCATGCATCGCGAAACGTAGGTCTTGTTGACTGTGGCGTGTGGGTTGCCCAGTTGAGGGTCCACCACGTTGATAGTAAGTTACGACTAATGGGACTTCATTGTTGCCTGCCCAGCCTATGCCTTCAGCCATCAAAGAAAAACCGGGTCCAGAAGTGCTTGTTGCTGCCCTTGCACCCGTTAGGCACGCGCCAGAAGCGCAGTTCACCGCTGCAATTTCGTCTTCAGTTTGTAGCACAACTATGGCTTCGTCGCCTTGGCGTGACTTGAGGATTTCATGTGACTCCAAATATTCGCTTTCGTCTGCGGCTGGCGTTATAGGGTAGTAGGTTTGTATTCTGCATCCTCCGACTACTTTGCCCATGGCTACGGCTTGGTTGCCTGTTAGGAAAATCCTTGGCTGCGTGGTTTCGTTCTTTTCAAGTTTATGTTTAAAGTTTGATACGTCGCAGTTATCTTGGGTGTATTGGTATGCGGTGTCTATGGCGACGATGTTCATGTCGGATATTTTTTCGTGGAAAGTGGCTTTGATCGCGTCTTCTACGAGTTTTCGGTCATACTTTAGGAGTGCAAAAGATACTCCGATGGTTAAAACATTGATCATCTTTTGCAAAATGCTTAGTTTTTCTATGTGGAGTTTGTCTCCGATCTGTTTAAGCAGATCCATGTATGGAACAGGGTAAATTGTTATGTTTTTTTGTTTAGCCCAATTTAGGTAGTCGTTGACGCTTTCGCCAACGCCGTTTTGTTTTTGCCATGTTCTGATTTGGCTTTTGTAATCCTCACCAAATGTAACTATATCTCTAAATACGTTGATTGCAAGGTCACGTGAATCGACAATTATGCCGCCTTCACTTACGACTTCGCCGACGTGACGCACAACTGTCTCCGCATCAAACGCGGCGAGCAAGTTTACGTCTGCAATGTTTGCAAGTGTGGGTTGTTTGCTTACGCGTTGATGGAAGTAGCTATGCAGCGTTTTGATGTTTGAGTGATATTCTCGTCTGCCAAAGACGTAGAGTCCTCCGTAACCGCATGCGCGCCCGAAAATGGTGGACGCTGTATCTACACCGCTTCCTTGTGGTCCACCGGCCATCCAGTTTATGCTGTCAATTACCATTTGCTGATCACTATACAATTTTTTTATGTGGCTGATTAACCGTCGCCTGTCACTTTACTGCTGCCTATACAGCAGGTGCAATTNGTTGTTTCGCCNCAATAGGGGCAAACACAACTGCAGNCGTCAATAAAGTTCCCGCATCGGCTGCAAAGTGGCAACNCTGTTTCGTAGATCCACTTCGCCTCTGCCACATACCTCTGTAATTAATAGGGAATTTAAGGTTTCGTAATAACGGCATGGCCACTAAGTTTGGGTTTTTGCCACTTTAACGTTGGATATTAAGAATGCAAACATAACCCTCTGGGAGTCAGCTAAACAACGTGAAGCATCTAAGCCAAGAAATGGGTTACTCCAGTAAGAATATACTGGACTGCTATAGCAGCAATTAGTAGCGCCATAACCCGCGCGATAACTAAACTGCCGGTTTTGCCAAGGAAGCGGTAGATGTTGTTCATATAACGCAGGACCACCCATGTGACTGCCAAAACCGCAACGACTGATAAGACTGCAATGTAGACGCCGTAGGTTTGAATGTTGAACATGGTTGTGGTGATTGCGCCTGGACCGACAAGCAGCGGCATAGCAATTGGGACTGCACCCATGCTTTCAGGAGATTCGAGATGTTCATGACTGCTGGTGCTTGAGATAAGAATACGAATGGATATTATGAGCAACAGTAAGCCGCCTGCAACTTCGAAGCTGTAAAGTGATAGCCCAAAGAGGTTAAGGATTTCTTGTCCAGCAAACGAGAATACAAGNAGCAAAATTAAAGCGACGACNGTGGCTACGTTAAAGATGCGTTTGCGTTGGCTNACTTCTATAGTGTCAGTTAAACCAACGAATATGGGTATGTTGCCGATTGGGTCAACGATTATGAAGAGTGCTATAATGGCTTTGAATAACTCGGATATGAAGTCCATGTGGCACTCTCCGCTACAAGTAAGTCAGAGTTTCTCGATAAATATGTAGCGAGACAAGGGTGTTTTGTTTAAGCGCTAAAATGAGGATTAGGTTAGGACTTTTTTCCAGCCCTCAACGTAATCAAGATATTCCTGCACCGGTTTTCCGCCGTAAGTTCTAAGTTTAGAAATTAACTCGGGTTTTGCGATGGCTGCTTTTTGGAAATCAAGCATTTCTTTTTCGCCGTCAACAAGATAGAGGAACCCTTCTAAGTCGTCGACTCTGGCGCAGCGAACTGCTACTGTGAGGATTTCGCTGGGCGATGGCACGTCTTGCGGGTTGTCGCCTGGACCATAGACATAGAGGCTTTCATACATGGGCTTTTTTAGCAGTTTTTTGAATCCCCGGGTGAGCATTTCCCAGTACCATGGCGTAGCATAGTTTTTGCTAAACATAACAACATTGAAAGCGTCAGCGATGCTTGCGAAGTCGTTGAAGTCTACGCCGTAACGTTCAAGGCTGCTTACGGGGTCTGGTTGGATGCTCATAACGAGGTCTTTTTTGACCACATCACGGATTTGCTGCATATAGTCTGTTACTTCTTTTCGACGCCACTCCTGCCAACCTAAACCGCTGTTTTTAAAGAGTTCCTGGCATCGTGGGCAAGTACAGTGGCCATGTTCGGCAAAGTATTGGCTGTTTAGCCAAATTCCCTTGGATTTACGGTCAACTTCAGCGATGTAGCGGAGTTGGTCTTCGCGATAAGCTGGTTGTGTGAAGCAGAGTACGCTCCAGTAGAAGTTGTAGTTGCTGTTACCAAATTTGGCTAACCCCAGTGGCGACTGCGAGACCCAGTCTGGATGTTCTTTTCCGGTTTGGGTGTCAGCGAAAACGGCGATGTTGCTGTACATGTCCTCGACGGGTTGCAGTCTGAGGCCTGTTTCGGGTTTTACTCGGTAAACGTGGAAATCGAGGCCTTTGGGTTTTTGTGCTTGAAAGATTAGTGAACCAAACTTCATTGGAATGCGCCTTTGCGGCAAAGAAGCGGCTAAACCGTTATAAGTTTTGCGCGGCAACATACGGCGAANCAAGTTTCTATTTTAGAGCTGTTTGTGGTTTACTTGACTCTTTCAAGTCGCAGTGAGTTTAGTAGCAGAAGCATCGTTAAACCGTCGTCGCCTGCAAGCACCGTTGCCAATAGCCCAGTGACGCCTATGAGGCCTAAAGCGCCCAAAACAAGTTTAATGACCAATGAGGCAGCGATGTTTTGTTTCGCGATAACCATCGTTTTTTGGCTCAGCTTAATCATATAGGGGATCTGTGCTAATTCGTCTTTGACAAGAACTATATCCGCAGATTCTAACGCTACGTCAACACCTCGGGCGCCCATCGCAATCCCTACGTCTGAACTTGCCAGTGCGGGAGCATCGTTTACTCCGTCACCGACCATAGCGACTAAACCGTTTTTGCCTTTCATGGCTTCGATGCATTCAAGCTTATCGTGAGGGAATAACTCGGCGTGGACATCGTCAATTCCTAAAGATCGCGCGGTATCTTGGGCAATTGATTCTGTGTCGCCTGTAAGCATTGTGGTTTTGATGTTTTGAGTTTTTAACGTTTTGATAGCTCTCAATGCGTCATCTCGAACTTGATCGACCACACAAACCGTTGCTAAACCTTGTTTAGCGACGGAAACGCAGACTGCCGTGTGAATGTCGCCTTCAGTGATCTCAAACGCATCCGTGCAGTCACAGCCCAGTTCATTCATAAACTCCAAGTTGCCGATAGCCACGTGCTTGTCGTTTACTAAGCCCACAATGCCTTTGCCGGGGACTTCAACGACGTCGGTTACTTTGATTTTGCTAAGATCAATGTTGAGTTCGATGGCTCTGCGAACAATTGCCTGGGCGATGGGATGGTTGGAGTACTGGTCTAGGGCTGCGGCGTATGTTATGGCTTCGACTTCGGCGCTGGTGAGGTTAACGAGTCTGACCTCGTGAACTGCCTGTCGACCAAGCGTCAACGTGCCGGTTTTGTCGAAAACCACGTGCTTAACTTTCGCCAGTTTCTCGATAAAGACGCCGCCTTTGATGACCACGCCTCGTTTGGCAGCAATTGTTATCGCGACGAAAATTGTTGCGGGAACTGAGATGATGAATGCACTCGGGCAGGATAGCCANTTTCTCGATAAATACGCCGCCTTTGATGACCACGCCTCGTTTGGCAGCAATTGTTATCGCGACGAAAATTGTTGCGGGAACTGAGATGATGAATGCACTCGGGCAGGATA
>JGI20214J51650_10003286_pt1 | contig 10138 bp, 9 predicted proteins | sample WetSurMetagenome_FD_51650 | JGI IMG/M metagenome (IMG submission 51650)
TGCGGAGAGAGGGGGATTCGAACCCCCGGTACCCTTTTGAGGTACACACGCTTTCCAGGCGTGCCAGTTAAACCACTCCTGCATCTCTCCCTTTGACCACCGTATCCGCCAACTGGCGGAGAACGTGGTTTAGTTATGTCTTATCAGGTGTCGAAAAACAGGGGCGCAAATTACAAAAATATTTTTACAAAATGCCCTGTTATGAGATTTCTCCTGCCAGTGAGATATTCAGAGACTGGACTACTTTTTCCCTTGAGGAATATCTACCAAGTAAATGCATTAGCTTTGTAACAGAAGCCTCAGATGTAATGTCTTTTCCGCTTACTACACCAATTGCGATCATCATCCGGCTGGTCTCATATAGCCCCATTTCAACACTTCCGCCATGGCACTGGGTAACGTTAAGGATAATTCCTCCGTTATCGATATATCGTTTAATGTCATCTATGAACCACTGGTAAGTGGGTGCATTTCCCGATCCGAATGTCTCCATGATGAGCCCTCTCAATCCTTCTGTTTTTGTTATAGCCTGTACGAGTTTCCTGTTTATCCCCGGAAATAGTTTAAGGATGGCAACATTTGTATCGAACTTTTTATGGACAATAAGCTTCTGGTCTTTCGCAGAATAACTGATCAGGTTATTAAAGTATTTCAGATGTAATCCTACTTCTGCCAGTGGATGATAATTAGGAGAATAAAATGCATCGAAATGTTCGGCACTCATCTTGGTTGTCCGGTTACCACGGGTCAGTTTATTGTCGAAATATATACAGACCTCGGGAACTGCAGGCAACCCATTTTCCTTTGCTGCAGCTATCTCAATTGCTGTTATCAGATTTTCCCTTCCATCGGTGCGTAAAAGCCCTATTGGCAATTGTGAGCCGGTCAGAATAACAGGTTTGGCCAGATTTTCCAGCATAAAACTTAACGCTGATGCTGTATATGCCATGGTATCAGTTCCATGCAATATCACAAAACCATCAAAATCATTATAGCTTTCTTCAATGATCTCAACCATTTTAACCCAGACTGACGGATCGATATTAGATGAATCCTTAACCGGATTAAATGATATTGAGTGGAGGTCATATCCGAATTTCCTCAGTTCAGGCACATGATCTGAAATATGACGAAAGTCGATCGGGACGAGCGATCCGGTTTCAGGATCATGAACCATTCCTATGGTTCCTCCTGTATAAATGATGAGTATAGATATATATTTTTTATTTTCCATTATTTTGTTTTACAAATTGAATAGTCCGGTTGAGTTTGCAAAAGTAATATTTGCTACTTCATCTTCACTCATTCCGAAAATTTCACCCAGTTTTTTATTAGTAATGCAGATATATGAACTCTCATTTCTCTTTCCTCTGAAGGGTACCGGTGCAAGATAGGGGGAATCAGACTCGAGTATCAGATTATCAGGTCCGATCTCTTTTAAAATTTTATCGAGGCCAGAGTTTTTAAAAGTTACTATTCCACCGATACCAAGTTTGAAACCCATACTAACGGCTTTCTCGGCATCAGCAATGCTACCTGAAAAAGCATGAAAGACTCCTTTTAAACTTTCCCCTTTAAATTCATCAAGGACTGCGAAGACTTCCGGGAATGAATCCCTTGAATGGATCACTACCGGCAACTCTTTTTCAAGCGCAAATCCAATCTGTCCTCTTAAGGCAATAAGTTGTTCCTTAAGATAAGTTTTATCCCAGTAAAGATCAATCCCGATTTCTCCGATTGCAACGAATTTACTTAAAGGAAACAGCTCTTCCAGTTTCCCGATCTGGGAAAGATAATCTCCCTTTACTGAAGTAGGATGTAGGCCGATCATAGGGAAACAGATACCCGGGTATCTGTTTCCCGCGGCCATCATACGGTCGACAGAAAGAATATCAATATTAGGCATCAGCATCTTAACAACACCGCTGCTGACAGCCCTGTTTACTGCTTCATCCCTGTCATTATCAAACTCCGGAAGGTAAATATGTGTATGTGTATCAATAAGTTGCATCACACAACACCTTGTGCAATCATGGCATTGGCAACCTTCACAAATCCTCCGATATTGGCACCATCAACATAGTTTATAAAGCCATTTTCTTTAGTCCCAAACTTAACACAGGTTTTATGTATGTTTATCATTATTGTCTGAAGTTTTGCATCAACCTCTTCGCGTGACCATGGTAGTCTCATCGAGTTCTGCGTCATCTCCAATCCTGATGTAGCCACACCTCCTGCATTGGCTGCCTTGCCTGGTCCGTAAAGTATCTGGGCATTCAGGAATACTTCAACTGCTTCCGGGGTTGAAGGCATATTTGCACCTTCTGCAACACAGATGCACCCGTTTTTGACGAGTAATTTGGCATCCTCTTCATTTATTTCATTCTGGGTTGCGTTAGGCAAGGCAATATCGCATTTAATAATCCATGGTCTTTTTCCTTCAAAATATTCAACGCCATATTTCTCTGCATATTCCTTTATCCTTCCCCGTTTGATATTCTTAAGTTCCATTATGAAATTAAGTTTTTCGGCATCGATCCCTTTCGGATCATAAACAAAACCGTTTGAATCGGATGAAGTAACCACTTTCCCTCCAAGTTCAGTAACTTTTTCAGTAGCATACTGGGCAACATTTCCCGAGCCAGAAATGCATACAGTTTTTCCTTTAAAATCATTGCCTCTGGTAGCCAGCATTTCCTGGGCAAAGTAAGTTACTCCATAACCGGTCGCTTCCGGCCGTATAAGAGAACCACCCCATTCAATGCCTTTACCCGTAAGTACACCTGTAAATTCGTTTTTAAGGCGCTTGTACTGTCCAAACAGATAACCAATCTCTCTTCCACCAACTCCGATATCACCTGCAGGGACATCAGTATCTGCACCAATATGACGAAACAGTTCCGACATAAAACTCTGACAGAACCTCATCACTTCATTATCTGATTTTCCTTTAGGATCAAAATCTGAACCTCCTTTTCCACCACCCATCGGTAATGTTGTCAGACTGTTTTTGAAAACCTGCTCAAATGCAAGAAATTTGAGAATACCAAGGTTTACAGTCGGATGAAGTCGGAGGCCGCCTTTGTAAGGACCAATTGCACTGTTCATCTCAATCCGGAAACCGCGGTTAATCTGAACCTCTCCTTTGTCATCCAGCCATGGAACCCTGAAGATTATTGTTCTTTCAGGTTCCGCAATTCTCTCAAGGATCTTTGCATGTTTATACTTTGGATTTTCTTCGATGAATGGTATCAGTGATTCTGCTACCTCCTGAACTGCCTGATGGAACTCATTCTCACCAGGATTTCTGGCTTTGATCATAGCCATGAACTGTTGAACTCTTGGATCCATAATTGACACATTTTAGTTTAAAAAGTTAATTGGAATGCTAAAAATATAAAAACAATGTCAATTATTCTTCAATATATGAAGTAATATGTTTTATCTGATGGCTTGAAGTCCGGAGTCCGAAGTCCGGAGTCCGAAGTCCGAAGAAAAAGATTTATTGACTTCCGGCTTCCGACTTCTGACTTCCGACTTATTACTACCTATCCGATCCTGTAGACATTTCCCGGGTAACACTTCACCATGTCTTTAAACTCCATCTGCAACAGGATGGATGATAATTTGTGTACCGGAATTTCAAGAGTTCTGCATATAGTGTCGATGGTGAGCTCATTATGTTTCGTAAGCAACTCATAAATCAGTTTTTCAGTATCATCAAGGTCACAAAACAAAGTTCTTTGCACCGGGGGGTTTGATTTTTCTCTTTTCCAGTTAAGAAAAAATTCTATATCATCAGAACACTCCGTGAGAGCGGCTTTATTATTCCTGATAAGATTATTGCAACCTGCGGACCATTGATCATCAGGTCTTCCTGGTACAGCAAAAACATCTCTGTTGTACGAATTGGCTATATCGGCTGTTATGAGCGCTCCACCTTTGATTCCGGATTCAATAACCAGAGTGGCATCTGACAGCCCGGCGATGATCCGGTTTCTTTTCAGAAAATTATTCCTCTCAGGGAGGGCATCAGAAATAAAATCTGTCAGTAATCCTCCCTGCTTTACCATTGATCTGGCAGTTGATGCATGAAGGGATGGATAGGTAGTTTTAAATCCGTGTCCCAGAACTCCGATAGTCTGCAGGTTATTTGCCAGAGCTGACTTGTGTGATGCAATATCGATTCCGTATGCAAGACCGCTGACTATAATAAGATCAGGATGACCAGCCGCCAGACCTCCTATAATCTTATCGCATAATTCTTTACCACGGGTNGAGGCGTTGCGTGTTCCGACTACACTTAAAATCTTGGCAGAGTTAAGATCACTGGTGCCCATAAAGAAAAAGATGACCGGGGAGTCATCGCACTGTCGTAACCTGAAAGGATAATCATTATCAAGATAGAAAAAAGTTCTGATGTTATTTTTCGTTACATATTCGACTTCCTTTTCAGCAGTATCGAGATATGACCTGTCGCTTATATATTTTGCAAGACCTGATCCAATTCCCGGAATTTTAATAAGGTTCCTGTAGGGCTCATGAAAGATAGCCTCCACGTTTCCAAAATGAGAAACCAGTTTCCTGGCATTAATATCACCTATACGTGGAATAAGACCTAAAGCAATTTTATGCTTAAGTAATACTTCTGGCATAGCACAAGAAATTGAGACAGTTAAAGATAAAAAAAAAGAGCCAGATAACTGACTCTTTTTATATTCAAAAATTCCTCAAACAAGTTAAAGTTGCTTGTTGCTGGGTGCTAGTTGCTGGTTCTAAACCTCAACCTCATTGCCTCACACCTCACACCTCACACCTCACACCTGCTTTAAATAACCCCCATGTCGAGCATTGAGCTTGCAACTTTCAGGAATCCTGCAATATTTGCTCCTTTAACATAATCGACGTAGCCATCTTCTCTCTTTCCGTGTTTAACACACTGGTCATGTATATTGACCATTATCTCATGCAGACGCTGATCAACTTCCTCTGCATTCCATCGAAGCTTCATTGAGTTCTGTGTCATTTCGAGGCCCGATGTGGCAACTCCTCCGGCATTAACTGCTTTGCCCGGAGCAAACAATATATTGTTTTTGTGGAATGCCTCTACAGCTTCCGGAGTACAACCCATATTTGAAACTTCAGCAACAAGCATTACACCATTCCCGATAAGTTTTTTTGCATCCTCACCGGTAAGTTCATTCTGTGTTGCACATGGCAGAGCAATGTCAACCTTAACTTCCCATGGACGTTTACCTTCATGAAACTCAACACCTTCAAAAGCGTAAGAATAGGGTTTTACTATATCTTCGTTTGAAGAGCGAAGTTCGAGCATGTAATCAATTTTCTTGCCTGAAATTCCGTCCGGATCATAAACGTAACCATCAGGACCAGAGATTGTAACAACTTTACCACCAAGCTCGGTTGCTTTAAGAGCAGCACCCCAGGCCACATTGCCAAATCCTGATATTGATATTGTTTTTCCCTTGAATGTTTCATTTTTAGTAGCAAGCATTTCCTTTGCAAAATAGATACCGCCAAAGCCTGTTGCCTCCGGGCGTATAAGTGAACCACCCCAGTTGCTTCCTTTTCCTGTAAGAACTCCTGTATGCTCACCCGTAAGTCTTTTATACATGCCGTACAGAAAACCTATTTCACGTCCGCCAACGCCGATATCGCCTGCAGGTACATCAATTTCCGGTCCGATGTATTTCCACAATTCAAGCATAAATGACTGGCAGAAACGCATTACCTCTGCATTTGATTTTCCTTTTGGATCAAAGTCAGAACCGCCTTTAGCACCACCCATTGGAAGAGTGGTAAGTGCATTNTTGAAGATCTGTTCAAATCCAAGGAACTTCAGGATTGAAAGATTTACACTTGGGTGGAGGCGAAGGCCACCTTTNTATGGACCAATAGCATTATTGAACTGAATACGGTATCCAAGATTTACTTTGACATTTCCTTCATCGTCAACCCATGGAACTTTAAAAGTTATTGCACGATCAGGTTCAATGAGTCGTTCAATTATGTTTGCAGATTCAAACTGTGGGTTTTCGTTATAGACCTCTTCAATTGATTCCAGTACTTCTCGTACAGCCTGTAAATACTCAACCTCTCCGGGATGTTTCTTTTCGAGGTTGTTTAAAATTTTATCTACGTTCATTATGTGATGGTTTAATTATTAATCGTATTGAAAAATTGGTTGCCCAAATTTGAGGCTATTATGGATCATTTAAAATGATAAAACTCATGTTATCAAATGATAACCTTTACTACTGTGATGTGAACGAATCTAAAGACCGGATAAGCTTCGCTCTCTCTTCCTTTGTGAGAGCACTTATATAAACAGGTGGGTATTTTGCAACCCCTTCCCTGAAGTTCTGGAAAAGAAAGATGCTCTTTCTGAGGCCAAAGAGACCAGACTCAATTTTATATCCCGAAAAAGAAATTTTGTCTATCTCAACTGAATTCTTCTTCCCGCCTACTAATCCTGAGGTAAAATACCGGAAGACAATCTTTTCTGAATCATCAGAATAAAAGACATATTGATAATTTAGGATCATTGGCAGAAAAGCAATGAAAAGATAAATTGCCACAAGAATCAATGTCCAAAAAGTATCGCTCATTCCCAGAAGAGGAAACTTTATTATTTTTCCTACGTAGGTAAGGGCAATATAGGCAAGGAAAAGAACAGTAGCTCCGAAAAGCTTGATCCTTAGACTGATAATTGTTTTACTGTTATCGAAGGTCATACAATTAAATTTATGTAAAAGTAGTAAAATTATACCAATGCCGGTTTTGGATTTGTCATTCCCTTTTATGAAATGATTACCTTTTTGACCTGAAGAACTTCAGGAGCAACTCCCTGCACTCTTTCTCCAAAACTCCTGATTCCACTTTTGTTTTAGGATGTAGGAGCGGACCTGATATCTTCGTGTATCCTTTTTTTTCATCTGCAGCTCCATAAACCAATCCAGCAGCCTGGCTCCAACCTATTGCTGCAGCGCACATTGCACAGGGTTCAAGTGTTACATAAATTGTACAATCTGATAGATATTTACCTCCAAGCCAGTTTGTGGCTGCAGTAATAGCCTGCATCTCTGCATGAGCTGTCGGATCCTTTAATGTTTCTGTAAGGTTATAAGCCCTTGCAATAATTCTATCTTCACAAACTACCACTGCTCCGACAGGAACTTCCTGTTTGTCAAATGCTTTGTTTGCTTCTGCCAGGGCGGCCATCATAAATTGCTCTTCTTTTTTATGAGCCATAAATTTTCAAATAAGATCTAAAAGTATAAAGATTATTGGGAATTACCCTTCGTCGTCAGTCTGATAATTTTCTTACTTTTGCTGAAATTTAACAAGAAAGAGATGTACAGGACAAACACATGCGGTGAACTAAATATGAGTTTCATCGGTAAGGATATAATTCTTTGCGGTTGGGTTCAGAAATCAAGAGACCTTGGGGGAATGACATTTGTCGACCTTCGCGACAGGTATGGAATTACCCAGCTCGTTTTCAATATGGATACAAATCCTGAGCTTTGCGAAAAAGCCCGCAAACTTGGTCGTGAGTTTGTTGTACAGGCAAAAGGGAAAGTCAGGGAAAGAAGTAACAAAAATCTCAAAATTGCCACAGGTGAAATTGAAATAGATGTTTTTGAATTTAATATCCTGAACAGGAGTGAGATTCCCCCGTTTACTATCGAAGAAGAGACTGACGGTGGTGAAGAACTGAGGATGAAATATCGCTACCTCGATCTGCGCAGGGCCACTGTGAAAAATAACATTATCCTGCGCCATCGTGTAGCTCAGGAGGTGCGTAAATACATGGATTCTGTCGGCTTCATTGAAGTGGAAACACCCGTACTGATTAAATCGACACCAGAAGGAGCACGCGATTTTGTTGTCCCTTCACGAATGCAGCCAGGTACATTTTATGCTTTACCTCAGTCGCCCCAGACATTAAAACAGCTTTTAATGGTAGCAGGTTTTGATAAATATTTCCAGATTGTAAAATGCTTCAGGGATGAAGATCTGCGTGCTGACAGGCAACCTGAGTTTTCACAGATCGATTGTGAAATGTCGTTCGTTGAAAGAAATGATATTCTGGAAACATTTGAAGGACTGGCAAAATACCTTTTCCGACAGGTTAAAGGAATTGAATTCAATGAGCCATTCTTAAGATTACCTTATCATGAGGCTATGGAATTCTATGGATCTGACAAACCGGATCTTCGGTTCGGAATGAAATTCTGCGAATTAACTCCGATAGTTAAGGGACATGATTTTGCTGTCTTTGATTCTTCAGAGTATATCGGAGGTATATGCGCTGAAGGGTGCTCGGAATATACAAGGAAACAGCTTGATGAGCTGACAGAATTTGTCCGAAAACCTCAGATTGGCGCAAAAGGACTTATTTATCTAAGGTATAATACCGATGGGATACTCAAATCATCAGTCGATAAGTTTTATTCAGCTGATGAATTAAAACGGTGGGCTGATTTCATGAATGCAAAACCAGGGGACCTTATTATGATCCTCGCTGGTGATAAAAAGAGAACCCTGACTGCCCTTTCTGAATTGAGACTTGAAATGGGGAACAGAATGGGATTAAGGAAAAAGGAGACTTTTGTTCCGCTATGGGTTGTCGATTTCCCTTTGCTTGAGTGGGATGAAGAGACAAAACGATTCTATGCAATGCATCATCCGTTTACATCGCCGATACCACAGGATCTGGCTTTGATGGAAACAGACCCTGGAAAAGTAAGAGCTGACGCATACGACCTTGTAATAAATGGTGTTGAGATCGGAGGTGGCTCAATACGAATTCATGATGCTGCAATTCAGCAACTTATGTTCAAGGTATTGGGATTCACAAATGAAGAAGCAAATGAGCAATTCGGCTTTCTTCTGAACGCATTTAAATTCGGAGCTCCTCCTCATGGTGGTGTTGCCTTTGGATTCGACAGATGGGTTGCAATGTTCGGCGGTCAGGATTCAATCCGCGATTTTATCGCATTCCCGAAAAATAATTCGGGACGTGATGTTATGCTCGATACTCCATCGCAGATATCAGGCAAACAGCTTGATGAACTGCAATTGATTATAAACGTAAAGAAATAAGACCAGCTTTCTTACTGATCGTTCTGAACCTTGGTCCTGATAAGGATTACACCACCATAGCCTCTCGTGCCGTACATAGCTGCGTCAGCCCCTTTAAGTACACTTATGGATTTAACCTGGCCGGGTGCGATATTATCAAAACCGTTAACATAAACTCCATCGAGAACCAAAAGAGCCGGAACACTTCCCTGAAGATTTGACGATCCCTGGATTATGTATTCACCTCCGTTATACTTAACACCCGAAGTTTCTCTGAGGATCATCTCAGATATTGAGGAATAGGCGGCATATTTCTTATTACTCCCATCAATTTTTTTGACATCGGTAGTCAGGTTTTTCTGTTTGACATAACCATAACCGACATCTACTCCCTGATCCCCCGGTGCAACTGTCTCATCAGCTGGTTGCTGATTTGCCTCGGCTCCAAAGTCAATATTTATCTCGGTTCTTCCGTTAATTTCCTCTTCTTTAATTCCGAGACCAAATGTGAAGACTCCGATTTTTAAAGCATCAGGTTTAACTTTAATTTTAAAATTCCCTTTTGCATCGGTTACAGAACTTGTATTTTTACCATCAATCATAATGATAGCATTAACGATAGGATTTTTTCCAGCATCTAAAACAATACCTGTTATTAATATCTTTTTATTGTTTTTTTGTGCAGATATGCTGGTTATGCACAAAACAGAAAAAAGCAACAGGATGAATAATTTTAATTTCATTTTTACAAAATTTATATGATTTATAGCTTCTACTTTTCTCTTTCACTACCGTTAAGCAGAGTAATACTGATTACCCCGTTTGCTCCTCTGACCCCATAAATTGCCGCCTGAGAACCTGTAAGCACAGATATGGATTTTACCTCTACCGGATTAACATTATCGATACTCTGGACTATTACTCCGTTTATTACATAGAGGGGGTCACTGCTTCCAAAGAATGATTTCCCCTGTTGTATCTTCACGCTTCTTCCGCTTACTACCACTCCGCTTACTTCACCCCGGATCAT
>JGI20214J51650_10003288_pt1 | contig 10134 bp, 8 predicted proteins | sample WetSurMetagenome_FD_51650 | JGI IMG/M metagenome (IMG submission 51650)
TGACGGATACAATGATTTGAGTTTTGGGTTATTAACATTCTTTAATATTTCACCGGATTGCTCGCCAAGTAAAACCAATTCATTTGGAACGTTGCCGCTTTTATCAAACACTTCTTTAGGACTGTATTTATATGGATTAAATCCATTTGCTGTTACTGCACCATCCCAATGATATCTATAAAAATCATCTTCAATAGCAGGAGTTGTTGGGATTAAAAGAAATCTAACTGCAAACCCAATAAATATTATCCAGCCAATCCAGGTTGATGTTGATGGCAAATCTTTTATTGAAAGAACTGCAAACAAGAACAATACACCAATAAAAATTCTTTCACCGATGTATGGAATTCTTAAATCTTTTTCGGGATTTGATATTGAGGCAAGTGAAGCAGAATTAATTATTAAATAAACAGCATAAATTATTAAACCACTGCCAAGAATGATAAAATATAATTTTGCACGGGATTCTGGTTTGCTAAAGCTAATCACTTATATAGTCTAATAAATATGATGTGAAAAATTAACCGAAGTATAATGATATATCAAACATTAATTATCTAAAGTATTTTTATTATTTTGTTAGAAGCATATATCCAATTAAATAAAAATGAAAAGCTCATTGGAATTAGTTATATAAATGAAACAGATTTTCTCAACTGAAATAATCAGGCGCTTTGCAACTTTAACAACGCATAAGATATATTCGATGCCTATCGTGATTTTAATGCCGCACAGTAGATGTAACTGCCGCTGTGTAATGTGTGATATCTGGAAGGGCAATAATAATATTCAGCAGTTGGAAGAATCCGACATTTCGGAATTGATGGTTTCATTGAAAAGCTTGAATACAAAATGTGTTGTAATGTCCGGTGGTGAAGCGTTAATGCATCCGAATTTTTTCAGACTTTGTGAAATCATTAAGTCCAGATCTATAAGTATAATAATTTTATCAACCGGATTACTTTTAAAGAAATACTCAAGGGAAATTATAGATTGGACTGATGAAGTTATCGTTTCATTGGATGGTTCTAGAGAAGTTCATAATCGAATCAGGAATATTCCCAATGCTTTCGAAAAACTTAAAGAGGGTGTACTCGAACTTAAAAATCTTAAAAATTATTTTCGTATTACGGGTAGAAGTGTAATTCAAAAAGAAAATTTTAATGATTTGCCGAATATTGTAAATGCAGCCCATGAAATTGGATTGGACCAAATAAGTTTTTTAACAGCAGATGTAACAACTGATGCGTTTAATAGACCGGAATTATGGGATAATCAAAGAACTGGTGAAGTCAAACTATCAATTGATGAATTGGCGCAGTTTAAAGAAGTAATTGAATCACTCGTTAGAACTTATTCCGATGATTTTAAGAAAAAGTATATTGCTGAATCCCCGGAAAAATTAAGAAGATTTTATAATTACTATGCAGCACATCATAATTTAGTCGAGTTCCCGGAAATAAAGTGTAATGCTCCATGGGTTTCAGCAGTTATTGAAGCCGATGGAAGTGTTCGTCCATGTTTCTTTCATCACAAAATCGGAAACATAAAAGAGTCTTCCTTAATTAGTATAGTCAATTCCAGTGATTCAATTTCATTTCGGAAAAATCTGGATATAGCGACAAATCCGATATGCAAAAAGTGTGTTTGTTATTTAAATCTTTCACCCTTTGCTAAGTTGTGATGTTCCAGTGTAGTTGAAATTTATTTTATAGATAGATTATAGATATAATTCTTTTCTCCAAGAACGGATTTTTTTTGAATAAGTTCCCATTCGAATTTTCTATCCTTGCCAATTTGTGTAATAGCATCAATATCACATACCTCGGAAAGAATCATAAATACTTTTGAACTTTTGTGAGTGTGATCTGCCAGAGAATCAAAAAGTCTTGTAAAATATTCATGATTATTCCCGCAATACCATGCATATTCTGCTTCATTTATCGGATCTTTTTTGTAGTAGGGAGGATTGATTATAATATACTCGAATTCCATTGCTGGCAGGTTTTCAAACAGGTCAGATTTATAAACTGAAATTGTTGCATTATTTATTTCTGCGTTTAGCCTGATATTTTCTACGGCGGTACTGCTGATATCTGAAGCATAAACAATCGCTCCTTTTTTTGAAGCCAGTATCGATATAATTCCGGAACCGGCGCCTAATTCAAGAAATGATTTTTTTTCAAGTTCGAGATCACTTACAAAATCAAGAAGAATTCTTGTACTGATAAATAGTCCTGGATGAAATACACCGGGTCTGACTCTCACTTTTATATTCTTATATGAGAACTCTCTTTCTTTGGCTGTATAGATTTTAGCAAATCTAGTTACTAGTGGTGCTATTGGGCGTAAAAAGTTCAAAAATAATTTTCTCCCTAGGAATTTCTATTCAATGTAAAATCCTTCAACCTCGGGGCGCCTGTACTTTAACCAGAACTTTTGAAGCGCTTTTAGTTCATAAGGTATTACATAGATATTAAATTTATATCTTAACGAAGAAATCAAACGCATAAATTTTCGTTGTAACTTCGTTAACTTAAAGTCTGATAATGTTGGATACTGAGCATTCAATACAGTTTCAAAGTTCTTGATTTTATCAACCATATATGGCTTCAACCACGGAGTTAGTGGATTTTTTCGCAAGTCAAAATTTTCCCATTCAGATCCCAGCCAATCTTCTAACTTTTGAGGAAACTTAAATCCGGCAGCAGAAACTTTCTCGTACAAATCCGAACCTTCTGTAGGAACAGGTGAATAAACATAAATTATTATTTCAGTATCGGGATTAATTTCCTTTATCGTTTTTATAAACTTAATATCCTCATCGATTTGTTTTGAAACTTTCTCATCATTCTCTGCGGGAAGTCCAAGAACAAATGAATATTCAGGAATGATACCAAACTTTTTCATTCGAGCAGCAAAACTTTTTATCTGTTTTCCTGTTTGCGTTCCGCCTTTATCCATTTGTTTTAGGATTTCATCGTTTCCTGTTTCTGCACCAAAGAAAATCATTTTGCATCCTGCTTCTTTCATTAATGCAAGTGATTCATCTTTGTATTTATCGATTGTATCAATTCGTCCTTCACCCCACCATGTTATATTTTGTTTTTTTATAAGATTGGAAAACTCAACAACTCTTTTTTCTGAAACAAAAAAATTGTTATCGTGAAATTCAACCGCATCAATTCCAAATTTGGTTTTTAAATACATCAAATCTTTAAAAATGTTTTGAGCAGATTTACCTTTCCATCGTGCTTCATAAATTGGAACCACTGCACAGAATGAACAGGTAAAAGGACAGCCAATGCTCGAATGATATGCAGCAGTTTTACTGCCGAGAAAAGTTTTGCCAAGATATTTTTCCATTGGATAAAATGAATTTAGGTAATCATAAGGAAGCGAAGGTAAAGAATCCTGATCAAACAAATCTGATTTCTTAGTTCTTATTATCTCATTATCCTTTTTACAGATAAGATTTTCAATTGATGAAAAATCATTTTTTGTTTCCAATGCTTCAATCAGTTCCGGAAAAGCTTTATCGCCGGGTCCATTAATAATAAAATCTACAAACCCGGAATCGATTGCTGACTTATACTGATTTGAAGCAAAGTATCCACCCCAAATTATTTTTATTTCAGGAAATAGGTCGCGTACTATTTTAGAAAATGGAATTGCCTGTTTTAATTGTTGTCCCGGCATAACGGTAGATGCAAAATATTTAAACTCATTTGTTTTTAAGTATGATTCAATTTTACTCCACGGATCTTTTTCAAGATTACCATCAACAAAAATATATTCATACTTTTCATGGATTGAAGCGCCAATCTGCAGGATTGAATTCGGAATTCTGTGTTTAAAATTTGCGCTGCGCGGATTAAATAAAATTATTTTGCTCATATATACTTTAAGTTAAAAAGCACTACAACATCTTGAACAAGCCGGGAAAAGTCCGCCGGCTGCCATTAAATCTTTTCTAAATTCTGAAACTACTTTAGAGTTCCATATTTCTTTAATTGAGCTACTATAAATATTTCCGATATTCAGATTATAACATCTTCCGTGGGCTGGAATTACCGAACCATCAGATTTAATCATAATGTTACGATAAACATCATTACATATTTTGCCAACAAATTTATCCGGTTGATTATAGAAAACATCAAGTTTTTCTTCTTCAATAATATCAGGCGAGAAAGTAACTTCGAAGGGATAATTTGATTTTTTGATCTCCATAATTTCTGCCATCAGTATGTTGAGATTCATTTTACTAATTTCTATTTGCTCGGTGTTTGAAATAGTTGCCGGATACTTTTCTCTATACAGATTGTTGTGATGCTGAACAATAAAATCAGGAGTAAAGTTTGTATGCATTAATCCAAGTTGTTTGATTGGATAATTTTTAAAGTAATCAACAAACTTCTTTAAGTGCCCAATATTCCATTCGGTGATTACACAAAAAATTGAAATATTCGGACGAGGTTTATTACACATTAACTCTTCAATTCCTTCAATGGCTTTTTGAAAGGAACTTTTATGTCNGCGAATTTGATTATGAATTTCCTCAGGTCCATCAAGTGAAATGAATATGTCATTCAAGCCAGCGTTACAAATATCTTTTGCTTTTTGTTTTAAGGTTAATGCATTTGTTGTAATCGAAGTGCACAGTTTTTTTTCTTTTGCGTAGTTGAGTGATTCAATCAGGCTTGGATAAATTAATGGTTCGGTAAAGGCATATCCAACTTTTGCCTTAGGAAAAAACTTTGATATCTCATCAAATATTTTCCTTATCAATTCAATCGGCATGTTTAATGGCGATGTTCCCATAAGATTCTGATAGAAATTGCTTGCTGTAAATTCAGTACCAACATCGCACATTTTGCAATGAAGATTACAAATATTATTTACTCCAAGCACAATCCACTCTGGTCCGTAAAAAAGTTTTTGCGGATAAAATCTTTTATTGATTGACTTTAATTTATTTGTAATCATTAATTCTAATTCAAATTATAAAGTTGGTTATACTTTTTAACTGTATCTGAAATTGGAAAAATATTTAATGGTTCATAATTCAATTTACCTGATAACAATTTCTGCGTGATCGATACAAAATCATTATCATCTTTTGCGATAAACCACTTATCGGATTTCTGTGCATATCCCACATTGAAAGAAATAATATTCATTCCGTTTACCAATGCTTCAGCAAAAACGTATCCTGAGCCCTCAAACGTAGATGGATGCACAAATATTTTACTTTGCTGCATCAATTTAAAAATATCTTTGCGAGATAATAATCCGGTAAACTCAATATTTTTATTAATTTTATACTTGGTACTCATCTCTTTTAACATTGTAAGCTCTGGACCATCTCCAACTAATTTACATAGAACATCTGGGAAACTCTTTACAACTTCGGCAATAACTTTAATAAGTAAAGAATAATTTTTTAATGAAATCAAAGAGCCAACTGCTAACAAATCAATTTCTCTTGGTTTATGTGAATCAAAAATTTGCTCGTCAATTCCCCAAAATATTTCATCATATACTTTACGATTAGTAATTCTTAAAAACTCGTTAGTTTGATTTTGTGAAAGAGAAATAATCTTAAGCTTATTTTTATTTAATAACCGCAAATAATAATTTGATGAACGAACATCCTGACCCATTAAAGTACAGATATGATTGCACCTAAAACTTTTAGATAAATGATTTCCGACTAAAGCACATTCGCCAAACCACAATGAGTGAATCGATCTGAAGGGAAATTCTTTGTGAATGAGCTTCGCCGTTTTGATTGCTTCTTTCCAAATAAATAATTTCCTAACAGCATAATTATTTCCACCAAGTGCATAAACGTTAATTCCATTCCAGTTGTAACTTCTTTTTTCATATGGATACTGAAAAGCAATTACAGTAAACTTTGTCTGGGGATAAATCTCTTTATACTTTAGTAAGAAGTCCTGAATTGGTGGTATACACAAAAAATTATTCTCATCTTTTGGAAATCCTGGCGTAAGTAACAGAACATGATTTTCTAATTTCATCGTGTAACTACTATCCAGGGAAAAGGTGAATCTTTATCAAAAATAAACCTTGACAGTCTGTTTTTGAAAGAATTTGGATTATACAAATAACTGTATCGGAAATATTTGAATTCATCAAAAGAGTGGTGAAAATATTTTGCTGTCATTTCCGGATATCCAATTGAGGAATAATATTTAAGTGTTCTATTCTTTGCGTGCATAATTTCATTTGTATCGTAAAATGGTGTATCGATTATATGAACATCACAATACGTCTTTGATATGAAAAAAAGTTCTTTCATCAAAGTGGAAATATTTGGGAAATACTGGAGAGCGGCATTGATAATTACCAGATCAAAAGTATTTGCAGGCAATGATGTGCTAAAAATGTCGGTATATATAAAGGTAATGTTCTCGTTTTCAAATACTCGCGCTGCCTGCTCAAGTTCTGTTAAGTTTACATCGATACAGAAATAATTATGTTCAAATTCTTTTGCAAGCTGACCGGTAAACCACCCATTACCGCAGCCAAGATCAAGGATATTAAGTTTAGATTTTTTTTGTGATAAATATTTTTTGAATCTCAAAAATGATTTAGTCCTCAATTCCCATTCAGCTTTATGCGGATTTATTTTTGAAGCATAAGGTAAAAGTTTTAATTCATCATCCCTGTAAATTCGTTTCTCTTTTTTTCTTAATTGAAGATAAAGCTTTTCGAAAGCCTCATCGACATCTGAAATTCTGATAACTCCGTTGATAGTTGTAAGCTGCTTAAACTCTTCGACAATCATTTTTTAATTTCCTGCAATTCTGTAATAGAGCATTCCGAGTTTTGCTACCAATGATTTTATTTTATAAGCTAAAGTACTCCAGGATAAATATTTATTATTTAAAATCATTTTATTAAAGTTTACTTCATTAGTTACTCTTCTAACTGCAAAATCGTAATACTTTCGATTATATGTCCGTTTAAAGTCTCTTTCACGGTCACTATTTGTATCCCAATTAAAATTATTTGTTTGTACTGCCTCAACTTCTGCAAAGAGTTCGGTTCCTTTAATTGGATAAGCAACTGTAATAGTAAAGTATTCCGGGTTTGCTCCTTTAAGATGCTTTATTGTTTCTTCAATATCATCCTCGGTCTCGCCGGGATAACCAACCATAATAAATGTACCGGCTTGTATCCCATATTTTTGTGCAAGCTTAATCATTTCTCTAACCTGTTTAACATCCACTCTTCTATCCATTAAATCAATTACTTTTTGTGAACCGCTTTCAGCACCGATCCAAACTCTAAAACATCCGGAATCTTTTAAAGTTTTTATAACTTCTTCGTTCATTCTGTCTGCACGAGTTATGCATTCGTATTTTATTTTTAAGTTTCGTTCTTTCAAAACATCATTAAACTCATTCAGCCATTTCTGTGAAATTGTGAACACGTCATCAACAAACCATAATGTATTGGGATTGTATTTCTTTTGAATTAGTTCAAGTTCATCACTGACATTTTGAGGAGTACGTCTTCGGTAACTTAATCCATATACAGCACGACTGCACCATTTACAAGTGTAAGGACAACCACGCATTGTGCTTATTGATATTGCATTCTCTCCATGCCGTTCTTTCCACGCATCAAGATAGAGTTTTAAATTTATCTTATATCTGTTTGGAAAAGGAAGTGAATCAACTTCTTTTAATTTCTCTCTTTCTGATGTGAAAATTATTTCATCATTATGATTTTTATATCCAAGTCCCGAAATATTTTTTATTTCATCAACTCTTTTTTCATTCAAAGTTTTTATTAATTCAAAAGATGTTTCTTCACCTTCGCCTATTACAAGATAATCTGCACCAAAATTTATAAAGTCAACAGCATTATATCTTATTTCAGGTCCCCCTAAAATAATTTTTGTATGATTAAGATTTGATTTTGCAAATTTTATTATATCCAGCACATTTAATTTCGTCATCAAATTAACATAGATAGCAAGAATATCAGGTTTAAACTGCAACAAATAATTTTGTAATTCCTGTTTCGATGAAAAAGTTGTATCAAAGACGTCATTAACAAAGCCTTTTCTTTCTAAGTATGCAGAAACATATAGAATTCCAAGCGGTGCATACGGCTTCATAATGATTTTCTCTTTCGGGTCGTCATTAAGAAAATAACCGTGCGTTAAAAGGATTTTCATTTTTTAATTTTCAAATCAATTAAGAAATGGTCTGAGATTGATGCTGCAATTGAATTGTTACCAAAACTTCCTTCTAATTTATTTAAGACCTTCAATGTATTTGTTTTTCTTCTGAAAAAATTATTTAAGTATGATGGAGGAATAAAAACTCCAACAGCTATTATTTTGTTAAAGTTAAAATCATTTTTAAAATAATTATAAAATTCTTTTGGATGATAATAGTGAGTTTCAACAAGCGAATCGTTAATAATTACTTGCTGAACTTTTCTTCGTCTAACAATATCCTTTGGCTTAAGTTTTAAAAGAAAATAAACCGATTCAATCATACAAAAATCAGACATCACAACTGCTATAAATTTTCCGCTTGGTTTAAGCAAGATTTTGATTTTCTCTGATAAAGAATTTAACTCACTTTCTTTCAAACAATTTAATCCTCCAAAGTTTGAAAAAACCAGATCGAAGTTATCCGTTATGGATAATTTGTCAATTTCATTTATGTCTAATTGCTTAACAGTAATTTTATCTGACAGATTATCCTCAGCAACTTTTATTCGAGCAATCTCAACCATCTTTTCAGAAACATCAGTTGCTAAAATTTTGTGTCCATTCTTAACAAACCAAATTGCATCTTCTCCTGTTCCGCAATTAAGCTCTAAAATATTGATTGATTTATTTGGCAAAACTGAGTTTAAATAATTCCAAACCCGTGCTCGCTGTAGTTTCCCGATTTCAGTGTTAGTAAAAGTTTCATCATAATTTGCTGCAACATCATCAAACAATGCAGAAGTCATTCTGCGGTTTCCAGTTTCTTTAATAGAAATGAATCAATAATCGAAGCAGGAATGTAATAGAAAGTTAATAAAGCAGAACGGAGATTTTTAACACGGATAGAAAATGGATTAACCAATATATTTTTTAATGATTTAATTCCAGCCTTTTTTCTATAAACTTTGTGAACATATCGATGTAGTTTTTTATAGTAAGCTGGCGGGAAAGTACTTCTGAACATCAATGCAAGTTCATCGGAATCGGTCCAGTTTGATTTTAATTTTAACTGGTCTTTTACATTTTCATAAAATTTTGTTCCGGGTAATGGATATGAAACTGAAATTCCAATTTCATCGGGCATAAGTTTCAAAACCATATCAATCGTTTTATTAATATCTTCTTTTGTTTCTCCGGGATAACCAAACTGAAGAAAGAATGCAACTCGTATTTTATTTTTCTTTAACAGTTCAGTTGCTTTTTTAATCTCCTCTACCTTCGTTCCTTTATCCATTGCATCAAGAATTTTTTGTGAACCGGATTCCGCTCCAACCCAAACAGTTTCTGCACCGGATTGTGCAAGGGCTTCAATTGTATCTTCCTGCAAAAGTAAATCCACACGTGATTGTATTTTATATTTAAATTTTAACCCACGTTGTCTCACAATATCCCTAAACTCCTGAACCCATCCGGGTTTTAAACCAAAAATATCGTCGCACATCCAAAAGTGATTTACCCCAAAGATTTTCTGCAGAAATGTAATTTCATCAACTACATTTTTAGGAGAACGTACGTTGTAACGATTTCCATAAATTGGTTTTGCACACCAGTTACATTTAAATGGACAGCCGCGTGTTGTTGCGATGTTAAGTGAAAAATATTTTTTGTTGGTCAGCCAAATGTCTTTGTAATCGTTAATGTTTATTAAATCCCAGGCTGGCATGGGAAGTGTATCAAGTTCCTTTAAAATCTGACGCGGAGAAGTTTTAATTATCTTCCCATCTTTTTTGAATGCGATTCCATCAATGTTTTCAAAATCATTTTCATTTTTGTCAAGTTTAGTAATCAGTTCTTTAAGAGTTATTTCACCTTCGCCTATAACAACATAATCAACATTACGATCTAAATATTTATCGTAGTGGTCAGCGGCATCA
>JGI20214J51650_10003289_pt1 | contig 10133 bp, 7 predicted proteins | sample WetSurMetagenome_FD_51650 | JGI IMG/M metagenome (IMG submission 51650)
CGAAATGTGTTTCAGCAATGCTTTTTGATCGAGTTGCTGAATCACCCAGTCGGCTTTGATGCCATGTGCGAGCAGGGCTGATGCTGTAGATTTTTCCACCGCAATTATTTTAAAACTGCCCAGGCTCCGCATGTCCAAGCCATGTGAAAGCAATCCATCGATGAAGTAATCGACTTCATCTTCACTTTGAAATAGACAGGTTCCCCCCTGATTCACGAGCTTTCGGAACTGATCCCATCCTTCGATATCATCCGTAGGAGTGCGGACAATGGTTGGATAGGGTATTGGTTCAGCTCCTTGTTTCCGAAGCAAGGAGCACATGCGAGTCATGCCAGGGAAAGGACTGGTAACGAGCACGGTTTTCCCGGCCAGTGGGCTCGCCTCTGCGCTGACGCTCTTCGCACGATAGCGCACGGCTTCACCGATGATTATTAAAGCCGGCGGTTTCAACTCCCGGCGTTTGCATTCTGAGCATATCTTGATCAAGGGCGCTTCTACGTAACGCTGCAGACCGGTTGATGCGGCTTGCACGGCTATTGCCGGCGTGTCCGGCGCCAGGCCGGAGGAGAGTAACTGTTCGACAACCCGGTCAAGTTTGGCAAGCCCCATGTAAACTACAAGAGTGCCGCTGGGAAGAGCGCCGATTTTGTCCCAAGGCACGGGCATATTTGCGCTTTCGGCCGAGTGGCCGGTTGCCAGAAGAACCCACGAAGATGCCAGCCGGTTGGTGAGGGAAAATCCCGAAAACGCCGCAGCAGCAGAGGCAGCCGTAACGCCCGGGACCATCACAACGGGGATGCCCGCAGCAGCCAGGTACTCCGCCTCCTCTCCGCTTCTTCCATAAATAAATGGATCGCCTCCTTTTAGTCGGACCACCTTAAGGCTGCGGCTGGCCAATGCAGCCAGCAGTTCATTGATCTGGGATTGCGGCAATGAGTGCTTTCCAGAGCGTTTTCCTACGTAGTGTTTTTCAACCCGCTCGGGGAGCCCGGCGATCAGTTCCAGGGGGATCAGCGCATCGTAGGCGACGGCGTCGCACTGCTGAAGCAGCTCGTAACCCAATCGGGTAATGAGTCCCGGATGGCCCGGGCCGGCGCCAACCAGATAAACGATGCCGGGGATTTTAGAGGGCAGGTGAGAAAATTGTTGTCCCATACATTTTCACTGGGGCAGGGGCGCCGCCGGCAATTGTTTTAAAATATCGAATAATGAATTTCGAATGTCGAAGTGTTTCTTTGGAGTGCGGCTGCTTGCCGCCGTCTTCGCTGTTATCCCTGTTTTATTGGTTCTGTAAAGGCGGCAGCGAAGCTGCCGCACTCCAAGGGCTTCGCCTCCGATAAAAACCATGCGGCATTAGCCGGCATTTATGCCGCCGAGACGGCGGCGCTCCCGGTGCTGGCTCCTGGCTCCCGGCTCCTGTTTTTACGCTTCCTCTTTCGGGGGGAGCTGTATATACGATCCGCCAAGATATGCGTAGACGCACCGGCCGGAATCTATAAGCAGCCGGATGGCCGCTTTGCAGTCATCCTTGCTACAGGCAGCTTCGCCATGTTTGGCGATCATTTCTTTGGTGAGATCTCCGGCTTTCAGATTCTTTTTGCCGGCGCATTCTGCGACGAGCTGATAAATATCTTCTGCAAGTGCCTCAATCGATACGGTCGTCATAATTATATCCTTATAGTTGAACTCTCGTTCTTCCGGGAGGCTGCCAATACGGCTGCAGCCTTGTGCAGCGATGCCCCAGGCCCCTAAGTATACACGAAGGCTCGGCTATTGCTCGACCATGAGTTTGGGAGAAAAGCATAGTCTCCGTTGCGACAAATGACAGCATGCGGGCAACAGCGGGGACCGTTGGCATTTAGTTGGACAGCCTGAAGCTCTAGTGTCATTATTAACTGACATTGCCGCTGAACAGGCAATGGCTGGGAGGATTTTGGGGAGTTGCATACGAACCGCTGATTATCGCCAGCTTTTGTATTACCCGCCCTAATTACCCGGTTGACATGATTGTCTTCATGATTAAGGCTATTGGAGCGTCAGGGCTTGTCCGGCGCCCGTGAAGGGGGTGGCTCCTTCCGAATTCTGGACAGGGGTTATGGCGGAGGGAAAAGAAACACCGCGAATGCTGATGTGCGAAAATAACACCTGCCTTACGATCGATATCGCGGGAATGTAATGGTTTGTCTGTTCTGAGGCTTCAACGGACTAATCAATAGAAACTCAGGAGAAAACATGGCGGACAACGGAAAAAGAAAAACAGAATTGCTCGACCAGCTCGAAAAAGGGCCGTGGCCGAGTTTTGTAAAGGAGATTAAAAAAGCCGGGGAAAAGAGCCCGATGAGTGACGATCTCCTTGGGCAGCTGGAACTCTCTTATGAGGAAAAGGTCGGACACTGGAAGCACGGCGGAGTTGTAGGCGTTCTGGGGTACGGCGGCGGCGTCATCGGCCGATACAGCGATCTTCCCGAAAAGTTTCCTAATGTAGCTCACTTCCATACGATGCGTATCAATCAGCCTTCCGGATGGTTCTATACGAGCGATGCCCTGCGCACGCTTTGCGATATCTGGGAGCGGCATGGTTCAGGATTGACCAACATGCACGGTTCGACCGGAGACATCATTTTCCTCGGTACCAAAACGAGTGAACTGGAGCCTGCATTCAAGGAATTGACCGAAGCCGGATTCGACCTTGGCGGATCAGGGTCCTGCATGAGGACGCCGTCATGCTGCTTAGGCCAGTCGCGCTGTGAATGGGCCTGCTACGACACCATGAAAGTCTGTGACCAGATTACGCGCAATTACCAGGACGAAATGCATCGCCCTCCATTTCCGTATAAGTTTAAAGCCAAGTTTGCGGGCTGTCCCAATGATTGCGTCGCATCTATTGCCCGAGCCGATCTTTCGGTCATCGGCACATGGAAAGACAACATTCAGGTGGACGAAAAGGCTGTGGCGGAGTATGCGGCCAAAGGAATGAATATTCAGCGGGACGTCTGCGGTTTGTGCCCCGGAAAATGCATCACCTATGATGGAAAGCTTGCGATCGACAACAGCGATTGCGTCCACTGCATGCACTGCATTAATGTGATGCCCAAAGCATTAAGGCCAGGCAAGGAAAGAGGCGCCGCTATCCTGATCGGTTCAAAAGCCCCGATTCTTCAGGGCGCGCTGCTCTCTTCGGTCCTGGTTCCCTTCGTTCCAGCGGACGAGTTGCTCGAAACCATAAAAGAGGTCCTCAAACGCGTTTGGGAATTCTGGGATGAATATGGCAACAACCGTGAACGAATAGGCGAATTAATCCAGCGTGTCGGACTGGCAAACTTCCTCGATGGAATCGGACTCGATCCGGTGCCCGAGATGGTTACTGCTCCACGAGACAATCCCTATATTTTCTTCAGGCCTGAAGATAAAAAGTAGCTGAGCAAACGAAAAGGAGAAATGAAGATGACCGCTGAAACAGTCGCCAAAAGAATTACTGATATAGGGCCGCCAAATTATGAGAAATTCCTTCATCCGGTGATTAAGAAGAATTACGGCCAGTGGAAGTATCACGAGTCCCTTGCTCCCGGCGTGCTTTGCCATGTTTCCGAATCAGGAGATAAAATTTACACTGTTCGGGCAGCGTCGCCGCGTTTGCTGAGTATAAACACGATCCGCTTTTTTGCTGATGTGGCAGACAAATACTGCAATGGGTATCTTCGGTTTACCAGCCGCACCAACGTGGAGTTCATGACGGACGATCCCGAAAAAATCAAGCCTCTCAAGGAAGAGCTTGAGAAGAACGGCTTTCCGATCGGAGGAACGAACAACTCGATCAGCAATATCGTTCACACGCAGGGATGGGTGCATTGCCACTCCGCGGCAACGGACGCCTCCGGCATTGTGAAAAGCNTGATGGATGCCTTGTGCGACCGGTTTACGCATGAAAACCTGCCGGCGAAATTGCGTATCGCCCTGGCATGCTGCCTGAATATGTGCGGCGCCGTGCACTGCTCCGACATTGCCATCCTCGGCATCCACCGCACCCCTCCGAAGATCAAACACGATCTATTGCCGAAGGTCTGCGAGGTTCCGACGCTGATTTCCTCTTGTCCAACCGGAGCAATCCGTCCGTCCAAGACCGACAGCAAGTCGGTGGAAGTGATTCAAGAGCAGTGCATGTACTGCGGCAACTGCTACACCGTCTGCCCCGCAATGCCTCTCAGCGATGCTGAGAACGACGGCTTATCTATTTGGGTCGGAGGCAAGGTCAGCAACGCGCGCACCGCGCCCAAATTCAGCAAACTGGCCATTCCATACATTCCTAACAATCCTCCGCGTTGGCCCGAAGTAGTCGAAGCGGTGGTAAATATCGTCGATGTCTACGCTAAGAACGCGCGAAAATACGAACGCATGGGCGAATGGATCGAGAGAATCGGCTGGCCGAAGTTTTTCAAGCTGACAGGTATTGAATTCACTCGCTATCATTTGGATGATTTCAAGTTTGCGGGAACGACTTACGCGCGGTCCATGCATATAAAATATTAAAAGGTTTCAGGTTTCAGGTTCCAGGTTGAAGAATGGGTTGAATTAGTTTCTGTTGCAAAACGAATATCTTAAGAGATTGCAGATGAGGAGCGCCCGCAGGGCGCCTTGGAGTGCGGCAGTGAAACTGCCGCCTTTAAATGTATGATTATAGTTATATTGTGAAAGGCGGCAGCTCCGCTGCCGCACTCCAAGGGCTTCGCCTCCTAAATACATGAATTCCGGTTTTTTATGATTTTCACGACAGAAACCAATTAACCGAGAACCTTCTCTGAGAGTAATGACATGGCTTTGTTTAAGGAAGTTAAGAAGCCGGTGATTCGGCAGATGTCGGCTGCGGGGGCTGAAATAAGCCCGTTGCGGCCAAGGTATTCGGAGAAGACGCCGCCCTGTATCTCACATTGTCCCAATGAAGCGGATATACGGAGCTGGCTTACCACGATTGCTCAGGCCGAAGCCTATGGCCGGACCAACGAGCAGGCGTTGGAACTGGCCTGGTTCAAAATCACCGAGCGCAATCCATTCCCGGCAACGTGCGGCCGGGTTTGCCCGCATCCTTGCGAAGCGGAATGCAACCGCAAAAACAAGGACGGTTCTGTGGCGATCAACGCCATGGAGCGCTTTGTGGGCGATTTCGGCATCTCTAAGGGCTTGAAGCTGGCCAGAGTGTCTGAAGAAAAGCATCCGGAAAAAATCGCTATCATCGGATCCGGGCCGGCCGGCTTGTCGTGCGCCTGCCAGCTCAGCCGCCGCGGGTATCCGGTGACCGTGTTTGAAGCTTTCAGCAAAGCGGGCGGCATGTTGCGTTATGGCATTCCCCAATACCGTCTGCCTAGGAATATTCTTGATGCCGAGATTCAGCGAATCCTGGATCTCGGCGTCGAGCTGAAGTGCAATTTTGTTGTGGGGAAAGATTGTACCATCGAGCAGCTGCGGCAGGAATACAAGGCAATTTTCGTGGGCATCGGCGCGCACAAGGGATTGACGCTGGGTGTGCCGGGCGAAGATGCATCCAATGTTTTTACCGGCACTGAATTTCTTAACCGGGCCAATAATGGCGAAGCAGTGCAGGTCGGCAACAATGTCGTCGTCATCGGCGGCGGCGATACCGCCATTGATGCCGCAAGGGTGAGCAAACGTCTTGGCGCCGATGTCACGATTCTGTACCGCCGCACGCGCGCGGAGATGCCGGCTATTGCACCGGAAATTGAAGGAGCGGTTGAGGAAGGAATCAATATCGAATACCTGGCAGCTCCGACTGAAGTCCTCCGAAACAACGGGACGGCAGTAGGATTGAAGTGCATCCGTATGGAACTCGGTGCTCCCGATAAATCCGGCCGCCCCAGGCCGGCGCCCATCGCCGGTTCCGAATTTAATATTGAAGCAACCACTATTATTGCCGCCATCAGCCAGGAGCCGGAATTTGGTCCCGTCGCCGAATTGAGGGAAGGGAATGACTGGATCAAGACGGATGAATGGGGAGCGACAAAAAGCGAAGGCGTATACGCCGGTGGCGATGATCTTGCATTAGCATTGGTGGCGACAGCTGTTTATCAGGGCAGAATGGCCGCGCAGGCTATTGAAGCGCAGCTGCGCGGCGGCGAGCTGAATAAGCCGGCTGCGCTCCCGGCGGCGAACAAGGTCATTGTCGATTGGCACAAGGAAATGCCGCGTCATGAACGGCAGCATCTTCCGGTCGAACAGCGCGACCTGAGCGCGGAAATCGAGGGCGGGCTGACTGAAGAGGAAGCTGTCGAAGAGGCAAAGCGCTGCATGTCCTGCGGCATGTGCATGGATTGCGAGACCTGCTGGATGTATTGCACCAACAACTGCTTCGCCAGACTTCCCAAGGGCGAGCATTACAAAATTAAGCTGGAAGTTTGCAATGGCTGCAAAAAGTGTGCTGAAGCATGCCCTTGCGGTTATATTGACCTTATATGAATATGTATTTGAATTTTGTCTGAATGAGGAGATTGATCATGCCAACGTTTGAAGCCGGCGGAAGAAGCTATGATGTTGATGAAGACGGATTCCTGCAGAATCCTGAAATCTGGAATGAAATGGCAGCTATGGACTTTGCTTCTTCCGAAGGAGTAGAAAAGCTGACGGAAGATCATTGGAAGATAATCAACTATATCCGCAACTATTATACGCAATTCGGGATTGCCCCGATGATTCGCAAGCTCTGCAAGGAAAGCGGGTTCAAATTAAACGAAATTTACGCGCTGTTTCCTTCCGGTCCCGCCAAGGGCGCCTGCAAACTTGCAGGCTTGCCCAAGCCAACGGGATGTGTCTAAGTTCAGGTTTCGGGTTTCGGGTTTCCGGTTTCAGGTTATGTGCTTCGCTTCTATTAAACTGAAACCTTCAACCTGGAACCTATCGGAGTGCGGTGGTGAATAATCAGAGTATGCCGTTGTCGGCGGCATTAGCTGATCGCAGAAACAGGCTTATTGAAAAATGGCTTGCAGATGTGCTGCGGACATACCCTGAATCCACGACAAGATTCCTATCTCAGGAAAAGGATCCCTTTCGCAATCCGGTTGGGCATGCGCTGAAAGAAAGTCTTGCGGCTCTTTTTGACGGACTTATTCAGCCGGTGGATTTAAAATCCCTCGCGCTGGCTCTTGATGGCATTGTAAGAATACGTGCAGTTCAGGATTTCACTGCCGGGCAGGCTGTTGCTTTTCCTTTCATGCTTAAGAGGATCATACGCGAGGAATTTGCCGCAGATATGTCGCGATATTCCAGAGAGCTAGCGGATTTGGAGATTCGGATTGATGAATTTGCGCTCCTGGCTTTTGATCTTTTCATGAAATGCCGGGAACAGATCTATGAAAGCAAAGTCAGCGAGATCAAAAGGCGCACCTTCATTTTGGAGAAAGGCTGCAAATAGAAGTGCCAGTCTATTCCCCCGGGAGCGCCGCCGTCCCGGCGGCATAAATGCCGGTTAATGGCGCATAGTATTTCGTTCCAAAGGGACGGCGCGTCCCTACGGGACGCAGTATCTTTAGGAGCGGGGCAATTGCCAATGCCGGCAAAAACTATGCGGCATCAGCCGGCATTTATGCCACAGGGACGGCTCGCAGCCTGTGGCCGCGCNCGCTCCCGGGAGAAACCTGCTTGCACAGGACTGATTTGCATTTTTAATTGCATTCATAGAGCGAGGTGATATTCGATGGCTGCATTCTACTCGCTGATTTTCGTGATACTTCTTAGCGCTCTGGGGTACTTGGGCGGCTCAGCTGCCGGGTTGCGCTCGCTTTTCGGCATTGCTTTGCCATACACGGCAATTGTTATTTTTCTTTTCGGCGTCGCGTACCGCGTCGTCCGGTGGGCTCAATCACCCGTTCCTTTTCGCATCCCTGCCACCTGCGGCCAACAGAAATCTTTGCCGTGGATTAAGCCAAGCCGCCTCGATAATCCCAGTACGACGGCGGGTGCCGTCGCCAGGATGGCTCTGGAAATCCTCCTTTTCCGTTCGCTGTTCCGGAATACGAAAGCTGAAATTCGAGAAGGTCCCCGGCTGATTTTCGGAGAAAAAAAAATTTTATGGCTGGGCGCGCTGGCGTTCCATTGGTCTTTTCTTTTCATACTCCTAAGGCACTTGCGATTTTTCTTCGAACCTGTTCCGGGATGCGTGTTGATGGCTCAGGGACTGGACGCTTTTTTCCAAATCGGCACTCCTGTCCTTTATGCCACCGATCTTATTATTCTGGCAGCCCTGATCTATCTGTTTGCAAGAAGGGTGTTCGATTCTCAGGTTCGATACATCTCCCTCTTTGCGGATTATTTTGCGCTGTTTTTGTTGATTGGGCTGGCGCTTTCAGGCGTTTTCATGCGCTACTTCACCAGGACGGATCTTATGGGAGTGAAGGAACTGGCAATGGGCATTGTTACTCTGTCGCCGGCAGTTCCGGCCGGAGTAGGCCCGGTCTTTTTTATGCACTTGTTTTTGCTGAGCATGCTCCTTGCTTATTTCCCATTCAGCAAGCTTATGCATATGGGAGGCGTCTTCCTGAGCCCGACGAGAAATTTGGCCAATAACAGCCGGATAAAAAGGCACGTCAATCCATGGAACTATCCCGTTAAAGTTCACAGTTACGAAGAATGGGAAGAGGAGTTCAAGGATAAGATCCAAGCCGCCGGTTTACCGCTCGATAAGGCATAGCTTATGACTGAACAGATCCCTGCGCCGGAGCAACTGGCATCCATCAGCTACAAGCATCCGAACAAGGGCTGGTTCGACCCGGCGGTCGAATTCCGCAAGGGAGTTTATTGTTACAGCGCAGGCGCCAAGCATTTGCGTTATCTTGATCTCCCCAATCCGCGGGATTGGCAGCCATTCGACGAAGACTGGAAACTTCCCCCCAACTGGAAGCAGATCATTCTTGACGGGATGAAGGAGAGGCTTGAGAAATACCGGTCGTTCCGCCTGTTCATGGATATTTGCGTACGCTGCGGCGCCTGCGCCGATAAATGCCATTTTTACATCGGATCAGGAGATCCGAAGAACATGCCGGTATTGCGCGCAGAGCTTCTACGTTCCGTCTATCGCAGGTACTTTACGATCGCCGGCAAACTCGGGACGCTGGCAGGCGCTCGTGACCTTACTGAGGCGGTACTGAAGGAATGGTTTTACTATTTTTATCAGTGCACCGAATGCCGCCGGTGCTCGGTGTATTGCCCCTACGGCATCGACACGGCTGAAATCACAATGATCGGCCGTGAGCTGCTGACGCTGGTCGGCTGCAATATTAATTGGGTGATTGAGCCGGCAGCGAACTCTTTCCGTACGGGAAACCATCTCGGGATTCAGCCTCACGGTTTCAAGGACAGCATCGATTTCGCCGTCGACGATCTGGAAGAAATTACCGGGATCCGTGTTGAGGCGCCCATAAATAAAAAGGGCGCCGAAATACTATTTGTCATACCCTCTGCCGATTATTTCGCATCACCGCACTACTACACGCTTTTGGGCTACTTCCTGATTTTTCACGAAATCGGCTTGAACTACACGCTCAGCGCCTACGCATCCGAAGGGGGAAATTTCGGCCTCTTTACTTCTCATGAAATGATCAAACGGTTGAATGCCAAAATTTATACGGAGGCGAAGAGGCTGGGCGTGAAGTGGATCATCGGCGGCGAATGCGGGCATATGTGGAGAGTGCTGCACCAGTACATGGATACGATGAACGGGCCGGCAGATTTTCTGCAGGAGCCTGTGTCGCCGATTACCGGAACCAGGTTTGAAAACGCCCGGTCCACGAAAATGGTGCACATTTGCGAGTTCACCGCCGATCTCATTCGGAATAAGAAACTGAAGCTCGATCCGAGCCGGAATAACCATCGGAAAGTGACCTTTCACGATTCCTGCAATCCGGCGCGTGCCATCGGTCTTTTTGAAGAGCCGCGTTCAATCCTCCGCAGCACGTGCAATCATTTCTATGAAATGCCCGAGAGTACAATACGCGAACAGACCTTCTGTTGCGGCAGCGGCGCCGGATTGGGCACCGACGAGAATCTGGAAATGAGAATGCGCGGAGGTTTCCCGCGCGCGAACGCAGTCAAGCACGTTAAAGACAAGCACGGGGTGAATCTCCTGGCCTGTA
>JGI20214J51650_10003290_pt1 | contig 10132 bp, 7 predicted proteins | sample WetSurMetagenome_FD_51650 | JGI IMG/M metagenome (IMG submission 51650)
CCGTAGGACTGAGCGAGGTTCATCATTTTGTTCATCTGGTCTTTTATTTTGTTTGTATAGCGATGGTATGCCGGTCGTTGGATGTGGATTACGTCCCAGTCNGCCTGAAGTGTATTGGCCATGTCGTGTCCTTTCNGAATCAGTCGATTTGAAAGAGTGGTATTGGAACTAATACAAACGAGTAGATGCTGTTTGATTGGCTTTTGATCAGAATCCAACGGTTTGTCCATTTTCTCCCTCGGAGGTCGATTCCTCGGCATCTTTAGCGTCCTTGTTCTTGTCTAGATCTCTAATGCCGAAAGGTATTTGACCAAAAGGCACTATCAAACAAGACATACTTATATATTTTTAAAGGTATTCGCTTTTAGTGTTTTTTTCCTGTTAACTGACCATGCTAATGAAACTTTCGTTAAGGAAAATTCGAACTTGTATTTGTAATCATATTTGACGGTCTAAATCTGTAACAATATTTTTGTGTTATATATTTCTTTTTCTGATAAGGAAATTCCGATTTTGGCAGCATCCATTCATTTGTAGAAAGGTGTATATATTACTTTGAGGATAACAGAGCCCCAAACGTCCAGAGGTGCCAATATGGATGATTGGGTTGTTATTCTTATTTTAGCCGGATTATTCATGGCAGCATGGGCTTATGCTCTTGCATGCGAGAGGCTGTGAGGGGGACTCTATGTCTGTTGACGTCATTATCTTCATCATAGTCGGCATTACTCTCTTTCTTTACCTTCTCTATGCACTTCTCAGATCAGAAAAATTCTAAGGTGAAACGATGGTAAATATTTTGAAAAAATATATTGGACCTGCAATCATCATTACGCTTGCATTTGCTCTTATTACCGGGTTATTCTATCCAGCTTTAGTTACCGGTGTTGCTCAAGTTGTTTTTCCTCATCAGGCAAACGGCAGTCCTCTCGTCCATAATGAAATCATTGTTGGCAGTGAACTCATCGGTCAAAATTTCACACAAGAAAAATATTTCCATGGTCGCCCAAGCGCTGCAGGAACAGGGTATGATGCGATGCAGTCTGGTGGTAGTAATCTTGGTCCGTCCAATTCAAAATTACATCAAAGAATAAAAGCAAGCATAAACGAAAGTGATCTCGAAGGGTCGATAAATAAAGACGGGAGTGTTGCGGTTGATGCTGTGACCGCGAGCGGGAGTGGATTGGATCCTCATATCACTATTGCGAACGCTCTCGCGCAGATTCCACGTGTCGCTCGTGCACGGAACCTGTCCGAAGATGATGTACGAAGTCTCGTTTCTCACTACGTCGAAGGAAGAGATCTTGGCATTCTTGGTGAACCAAGAATCAATGTCTTAAAGCTTAATCTTGCGTTGGATAACAATGAGTCATCAGCTCCAGTAAATGCTGATACCTTTGATCACGGGAACCCACAGGTCTTCGGTATTTTGCAAACGGCATTTATTTTCGGAATTGTGGTTATACTTTCATATGTCATTGGAATGTTTCTGTTTACAATCGTTACTGGTCGGCAAACTACACTTAGTAAAAAATTGAAGAAAACAGAGACGTGGTTATTTCGCATTTTACATGTCGATTCCCAAGAGGATATGAATTGGAAGACCTATGCATTATGTGTTCTTGCATTCAGCCTCATCTCTTTTCTCTTCACCTATTTTCTGCTGCGGCTACAGGGTTTTCTTCCCTTCAATCCACAGGGGTTAGCAAGTGTCCCAGCTGATGTTGCACTCAGTACTGCGGTAAGCTTCGGAACGAACACGAACTGGCAGGTCTATTCAGGTGAACAGACCATGAGTTATTTAAGTCAAATGCTTCCGCTTGCATTCCAAAATTTCATTAGCACTGCAGTAGGAATGGCTGTCGCAGTAGCATTAATACGTGCCATTACTAAGAGAAAAAAGGACAAAGGTCTCGGTAACTTCTGGGTCGACATTACAAGAATAGTACTCTACATTCTCATACCCATTTGCATTATTGCAGCGCTTTTTTTTGTCAGTCAAGGTGTTCCGCAGACCTTTAATGGCCCCATACAAGTAACGACGCTTGAAGGTGGTCACCAAGTAATTCCCGTTGGTCCCGTTGCAAGCCAAGAGGCGATAAAAGAACTTGGCACAAACGGTGGTGGTTTTTTCAATGCAAATAGTGCACATCCCTTTGAAAATCCCAATCCAGTTACTAACGCCGTACAAATAATCCTCTTGATGTTGCTTCCGCTATCTTTCTTGATAATGTTCGGACTAATGGCTCGCCAGTTGAAACAAGGGGTCGTGCTTTTCATTGTTGTGCTTATTTTTCTGGTTGCTGCAATTGCCGTGACGACATACGAGGAACAGGGGGGGAATCGTTCGTTGAATCTGTTGGGTGTAGATCAATTGCCGAGTGGACTACAAGCTGGAGGAAATATGGAGGGGAAAGAAGTTCGTTTCGGCATCTATGGATCCACTACCTTTGCCGTCGCCACAACCGGTGTCGCCTGCGGCGCCGTTAACAGCATGCACGACTCTTATACGCCTCTTGGAGGTATGATACCGATGGTGTTAATACTCCTTGGTGAGGTGGTCCCAGGAGGCGCTGGCGCTGGGTTCTTCTCTCTGTTCATGTACATAATCATCACGATCTTCATTGCGGGTCTCATGGTCGGACGTATCCCTAATTACCTGGGAAAGAAAATAGAGTCATTTGACATGAAAATGACTGTACTGATTCTCATCACTATAGAAACAACGATTCTCGTCTTTGCCGCTCTCTCCGTCGTCACCCCTGCAGGGACGTCATCTATCACAAACCCTGGTCCCCATGGGCTCAGCCAAATCCTCTATGCGTTTGGTAGCGGCGTCGGCAACAATGGAAGTGCATTAGCTGGACTCAATGCGGCTACACTGTGGTATATCCTCACGATGACCATCGCCATGTTCATAGGACGATTCTTCATCATCATTCCCATGCTTGCTATCGCAGGTAGCTTTGCAGAGAAGCACGTCTATCAACCGACTGCCGGGACACTACCGACAGACAACGCCACCTTTGGTGCGATCCTTAGTGGTGTCATCGTCATCGTCGCCGGTCTTTCATTCCTTCCGATACTGGTGCTAGGGCCAATCCTTGAACATCTCTTACTATCTGGCGGACATCTCTTGTTATTCGGAGGATTATTGCTATGACACGAAGGAAGACAGAAAACAGTAATAACTATATTCAAGACCGTAAAGAGAACCGACGAACAGCACGAACAAGACCGCTTCTTGATAAAAAAATAATCGCATCATCACTGAAAATGTCAGTCCTACGACTTGACCCTCGCGTGCAACTACGAAACCCAGTGATGTTCGTCGTCGAAACCGGTGCGATACTTGTAACCCTTTTTTTCATCACCCATCTCTTTACAGGTCAGTTACTATCATTTCCCGGACAAATAGCAATCTGGCTTTGGTTCACCGTTATTTTTGCAAATTTCGCAGAAGCCATGGCTGAAGGTCGAGGAAAAGCGCAAGCGGAAAGCCTCAGACGGGCAAAAACGGATACCGAAGCGAAACTCCTCGGAAAGGATGGATCAATCACCACCGTCAAGGCGACAGAATTACGTAAAGGTGATATCATTCTGGTGAGTGCAGGAGACATTATTCCTGCGGACGGTACCGTAGAAGAAGGCGTCGCAAGCATCGATGAAAGCGCTATCACGGGAGAAAGTGCCCCTGTTATCAGAGAAAGCGGTGGTGATCGAAGTGGGGTCACTGGTGGAACACGGGTATTGAGTGACAGCATTCGGATACGGGTTTCAGTAAATCCTGGTGAGTCATTCATGGATCATATGGTTGATCTCGTCGAAAGCGCAGAACGACAAAAAACACCGAATGAAATCGCACTCGCTATCCTCATCTTAGGCCTTACTCTCCTTTATCTTGTTGTAGTCATGACCTTAATAGCATTTGCATCATATACAGAAACAGAAGTAGATACCGCGGTACTTATCAGTCTTCTCGTTTGTCTAATCCCCACGACCATCGGTGCTCTCCTGAGTGCCATCGGTATCGCAGGGATGGACCGACTTCTCGCTCGAAACGTCATTGCGAAAAGCGGTCGGGCTATTGAAGCAGCTGGTGATGTCGATGTTATACTCCTCGATAAAACAGGTACCATAACCATGGGAAATCGGCAAGCAGTTGAATTCATCCCTGCTCCAGATGTTGCTGAAACAGAACTACGAGACACCTGCCTGTTAAGTTCACTTTCAGATCTTACCCCTGAAGGTCGAAGCATTGTCGAGCTTGCCATAGCCCAGGGCGCTAAAGAAAAGAAGACCGCTGGGGGTCAACCCGTTGAATTTAGTGCTGATACCCGTATGAGTGGAGTTGACCTTCATGAGAAGGTAATACGAAAGGGAGCTCCCGAAGCAGTCGTACGGCATGTAAAAAAATTAGGAGGATTAGTTCCGGAAAAGGTCAATAGCATTGTGATGCACATTTCCCAGCAAGGGGGTACACCACTCATGGTATCTGAAAATGATCACGTGGTGGGGGTCATCCATTTGAAGGATATCGTAAAACCTGGAATTGCCGATCGCCTTCGTATTCTTCAACGAGTCGGGATACGAACCGTGATGATTACAGGTGATAATCCGATCACCGCGAAAACCATCGCAGATGAAGCAGGGGTTGATGAGTTCATCGCTGAGGCGAAACCCGAAGATAAACTTAGATATATAAGGAAGGAACAAGCCAAAGGCCAGTTGGTTGCAATGATTGGTGACGGAACCAATGACGCACCCGCACTCGCGCAGGCAGATGTAGGTCTTGCAATGAACAGCGGAACCGATGCAGCACGAGAAGCAGGAAACATGGTTGATCTTGATTCATCCCCAACCAAACTCATTGATGTCATCGAGACTGGAAAACAGCTTCTTGTCACAAGAGGTGCCTTGACCACTTTCAGTATCGCAAATGATGTATCAAAGTATTTTGCGATAATACCTGCGATGTTTCCCGCACTTCCCATATTTGGCGCGATGAACATTATGCGTCTTCACAGCACTGAAAGCGCGGTACTTAGTGCAATCATTTTCAACGCGATTATTATAATCCTGCTCATCCCACTTGCCTTAAAAGGGGTGGCATATCGACCTGCGGGTGCATCAAGTATCCTTCGAAGAAATGCGTTGATCTATGGTGTCGGTGGTGTTATCGTGCCGTTTATCGGGATCAAACTCATTGATCTTCTCATCACAGGAATAGGGTTAGCATAATGGATGAAAATCATATAATTTATATAGTATCAAAGAACTCAACTTTGTATAACGTACTGATCGATTGAGTATGCGCGAAATAAAAAAAGAGAGACGTCCTCGCCCTGAGTCATTTCTGGATCTGATCCGACAAGAGGGCAAAGGAAACCTGAAAGTATTTCTAGGATTTGCTCCTGGTGTCGGTAAAACTTATCGAATGCTTCAGGAAGCACATCAACTAAAAGAGAAAGGTGTTGATGTCGTCGTCGGTGTCGTTGATACGCATGGTCGAAAAGACACGGAGTTGCTCCTGGAAGGACTCGACCAAATCCCAATGCGAAAAGTGGATTACAAAGGGCATGAGCTCTTTGATATGGATATGGATGTGGTACTGATGCGTCTCCCAGAGCTTGTAATCATTGATGAGCTTGCGCATACAAACGCACCAGGGGGACATAACGAAAAACGCTGGCAGGATGTCGAGGAATGTCTTGCTATGGGTATTAACGTGATGACTACGATGAACGTCCAGCATATCGAAAGTCTTAACGATGATATTGCGAGAACGACCAAGGTAAGGGTTAGCGAAACAGTTCCAGATAGATTTCTTTCCGAACTGGCTGATGAAATCGTTGATGTTGATCTCCCCGTGGATGAGCTTCTCGGACGACTAGAGGACGGGAAGATTTATCCAATAGACAATATTGCAAATGCGCTTCGTAACTTCTTCCAATCACATAAACTCACCGCTCTCCGAGAATTGTCACTTCGTGAGGTTGCAAAAAGTGTTGGTGCGAAAGCCGCAAGAAAAGAATTAACGTTATCCGAAGAATCCCGTGGTGAGCTAACAAAGGAACGAGTGCTTGTCGCAATAAGTCCTAATTCTGTAAATGCTGACATGTTGATTAGAAAAGGTGCGCGACTTGCAGGGGAACTTAATACCGATTGGGATGTTATTTATGTGGAGTCGCCTAAAAACAACGAAAAAACAAGGACCATCCAGGAGACGCAGCGTCTGCATGATACTATGGATCTCGCACGATCACTCGGAGCGAAAACAGTGAAGACTGAAGGTCAAATTATCGCTCATGAGATTCTTAAGTACGCCCGTGAGAACAGAATCGGAAAGATTGTTATCGGGAAAACGCATTACCCCTGGTACATACGGTTATTGAGAGAAGAAATTATGAATCACATTCTCAGAGAATCTGGTCCTATAGATGTGTATGTGGTAAGCTTTGAAAAACCGAAACGGTCGCATCTGCGATTCACTCCATATTAATTATTTAATCGAGGGATTCGGATTTGATTGTTTTTTTTCTGTTAAGACATGGTTTTTTACTTTTTGTCTATTGGATTAATCCGAAGGGAAGATTTATAAATAATAGTAAAGATAAAAGAAATCTTAATTAGCGAATATCATCCTCTGAAAATCAGGTGATTTGAATGTTTGATACAGGGAATATCGGATTCATGCTTGTCGCAACAAGTCTTGTTATGCTGATGACTCCAGGGTTAGCTTTTTTCTATGGCGGGCTGGTCGGAAGAAAGAACGTTCTTGCGATCATGATTCAAAGTTTTGTCTCCATGGCGATTGTCGATATTATTTGGTTTACGGTCGGCTATTCACTGTGTTTCAGTGGTGGTACCGGTGGAGTCATTGGGAATTTGGACAACGCTTTTTTATTGAATATAACACCAACCACTGCTTTTTCAGGTAACCCAAGTATCCCGCTATATGTCTTCATCGTGTACCAGATGATGTTTGCGATTATCACTCCTGCTTTAATTACTGGTGCATTTACCAATCGTGTGCGATTCAAAGCATACCTTCTCTTCCTTGTCGCATGGTTATTCCTTGTGTATTTCCCCTTTGTCCATATGGTATGGGGTGGGGGGATTTTGGCTCAATGGGGTGTGAAGGATTTCGCAGGTGGCATCGTTGTCCATGCAACTGCAGGAATGGCAGCACTCGCATCAGTGTTCTTCCTCGGTAAGCGAAAAGCAAAAAAGAAAGAAATACCACACAGTCTGCCTCTTGTCGCGATAGGAACAGGATTACTTTGGTTCGGATGGTATGGATTTAATGCAGGCAGCGAACTAAGCGTAAACTCAGTGACGGTTATTGCGTTTTTAAATACGGACCTTGCTGCGTCAGTTGCCGCATTCACTTGGCTTATCATCGCATGGATCTTTGAAAAAAAACCAAAATTCCTTGGTCTTTTAACGGGGTCTATCGCAGGGCTGGCAACAATCACCCCATGCGCCGGATATGTCACTCCAGCAGCAGCGATGTTCATTGGGATGATGGCAGGTATCGTCTGTTACATCGCGATTTGGTACAAAAATAAAAAGAAATGGGATGACGCTCTTGATGTTTGGGGCGTCCACGGTGTCGGAGGCATCATCGGGACGATCTTTTTAGGGATATTTGCAACGACTGCAGTCAATATTGCAGGGGCTAACGGACTTCTCTACGGTGGATATAGATTCTTTGGTGTCCAAGTAATAGCTGTAGGACTGGCTGCTATTTGGGCGTTTGTCTTCACCTATGTCATGTTCTGGATTATCAACAAAATTACACCAGTACGCGTATCTATAACAGAGGAATCAAAACTTGATGAAGCATTGCATGGTGAAATCGCGTACCAAGATGACTAAAAGATTACCCTTTTTTCGTCTTTGACAATATTCAGCACATGTTGTATGTTTATTTTTTCATCATTAACCAGAGAGCGAACTACATATCTGTATACATAATCAATTTAAATGTTTTTGCGCTCTTTTTTCGTAAATTATTGAACAAAGTAAATTTTTTTAATGAAATAATGGTCAATTGAATGAATTTTTCTCCAAAGAATATATTACTTATTTTTACTACTATAGTATATCATGAATGAAATCTGCGATAAATGCCCGATCCCGAATCTGATGCATAGAAATTGCTGTATATGTAATTTGATAAAAATAAGATATAATGTAGATGAATAGGGAAAACAATAAAATATTGGAGGAAAGAAAGAATGAAAACTGTTGGTTATTTGGAAGGAACAGACCCTGCGTTTTTAACAAAACTCGTATGCATGGGGTACAAGACGCTGCCTATAGGAAACGATATTGACAATCACGGGAAAAATATCGCATTTATAACGATAGCAGATAAAATCGATCTTATTGTAGGATACTTACATAAAGTTTCTCCCCTCCCTGCTATGACAAAATCACTGAAAGAGTTCTTAACACCAGGGGCTCTTTATGAGATACCGATTTTACTCTTAGCTCCAAAAGAAACATTACCGCTCGCAAAGAAAATAGTATCTGAAGCGACAACTAGTACGTATGTAAAAGTAATTGATTATAAAAATCTCATGGATGAATCGATGAAAATTCTCAAATAAATATTCTTATAGAATTAAAAGGAGTTGAAGATGATGATTGAATTAAGATATTATTTGAATGGGAAAGAAGATGATGAATATTGTAAACATTGTTCACATGTTTTGATGAGACGAACACAAAAGACACTTGCACGATGTCCTAATTGCGGAGAACCATATTTTGAAAATTGAAATTTGATTCAAAATTTTAAGTAAATCGGATTCAATGTTTCTGTTTCTAAGGAGGATATTATATGTGCAGGGGAAGGGATTTGAACCCTAGATTACCGGTTAAATTCTAAGTGAGGGATAATAATTACTCCTGTAAAAGTCTACAATTTCATACTTTCTTTTTTCATCTCACCCAGGGATATTATAGGGTTCCTTCGCGGGATGCCAATCATACAAAATAAATGGGTAAATACCTAGTGGAAGCATAGTTGGATTAAATGGTGGTAATCGGAAGATAATATATACCCGTGCTATCCCCAACATAGGTTTCGGAAGTGGTAAATTCCAATCTTGCCAGTAATTACCATCCCAGATTGGTTTATGTAGAAGGAATTGGATAAATCCAATCGGAGTGATACTTATATCCACTCTTTCTACATCGAGTTGATTATCGATAAAATTGTTAAATCGGACCTTACCTTGACTGAGGTACGCATCTATTGCTTGTTTATTTCCTTTTAATTCATTATATTCAATGATAGGCGACCCGTACCACATCTGAATCCCGTAAGTATTGTTAAGAAAAAAATTATCATGAACAAAACAATTAGGTTTATCGGGGGTATGACATCCGACGTTATTATCGAAAATAACATTGTTAAAAAAAGTAATATTAGAACTGTCATAAAAATCTACACCTATATAATTTTCAATAAAAATATTGTTATCAACAGTGATATTGTCTGAGTAATATACCTCTATGCCTGCTAGAGAGGGAAAGTAGAGACCCGAACCACTATTACGCACTGTGAAACCACTAATTTGTACTTGATGAGCAGCCCATATACGAATAACGGATAACTGAAATGACCCATCTATTGTCGTGTTGTATTTATTTTCCCCGGTAAGATTAATTGCTTTATCAATATAAACACATGCATAATTGGTAAGAATAAAATCCGTATATGTTCCATGATAGACGTATACAGTATCTCCATCAGTCGCATTATTAACAGCATCCTGAATCCTTGTATAATTCCCTGGTCCACTCCCACCAACATACAACCAATGACCGCCCAATACTGGTTGAGGTGGTTTCTCTATCTTTTGTGCAACGGATGGAATGATGCCAGTCGCAACAAACAAGAGAATGATTCCAACAGTGAATCCTTTCATAAACAGTAGGTTTTTTTTCATCTGTTTCCTTTCCCCTATAAAAAAGAACAATCCTTGTTTATTTAAATCTTTGTAAGTATAAAAAAGTGCAGGGGAAGGGATTTGAACCTCTGGACGGTAAAATCAGATTATATTAAGATTTAAATAATGATTTTTTGAAAATGAAATCCGTCGAAATCTTCCCCCGT
>JGI20214J51650_10003291_pt1 | contig 10128 bp, 7 predicted proteins | sample WetSurMetagenome_FD_51650 | JGI IMG/M metagenome (IMG submission 51650)
GGTTGATTGAAATACCCCAGCTCGAGCTTCGGAAATTCCTGTCTCAGGAGTGAAACCATCTTTGTCATTCCAACCGCCTTGGACCTGCCTTTCGGCATCTTTTCCACATAGAGCTGAGGATCAATGCACAGATTTTTCAAATGAACGAAGTTGAGCCCCGTCCTTCGGATCAGATCGACAAGCGCCTCGACCTCCTGTTCCTGGTCCGTGATGCCGGGAAACACAAGGTAATTGATCATGGTGTAGAGGCCCCTTTTTCTGGACAGCTCGATGGAGGACACCACATCGTCGAAGTCGTAGCCCCTGGGTCTGTAGTAGGCATGATAGAGCTCCCGGCGAGCGCTGTTCATGCTGATGCGGATGGAATCGAGCCCGCTTTCCGCGATTCGGCGGACCCGGTCGGGCCAGCTCGCGTTGGTGTTCAGATTGATCGTTCCTTTGGAGGTTTTCTCTCTGATTTTCCGTATGCTCTCCGCGATCAGCTCGTGCTCGGTCAGGGGCTCCCCTTCGCAGCCCTGGCCAAAGCTGACAATGGCTTCCTGCGCCTGATCAAGATGCCTCACCGCAAGAGAGACGATTTCTTTCACTGTGGGCTTGAAGGAAATCCTTTGGTGAGAGGCTGTGCAGGACGGGTCCTTCTGGAGAGAAAGACACCCCAGGCATTCTGAGTTGCATCCTCGGCTCACAGGCAAGGGCGCCTCCCAGCGCTTCAGGAAAAGATTCTTTGCCGCAAAGCAGTGATTGTTGGTCGCACAGGCGAAAAGGTGCTCCAGGAGCGGCCCTTGCCCATGCTTCTTCCTGTAGCTTCTGATGGCAGTGAGAAGCTCTCTGTCGTCATAATGACGGGGATCCCACTTGGGATTGTATTCGATTCTGAACCCTGCGGCCCAGTAACGACCCTCCCTGAACCCTACGGCCGTGTAGGCCCACATGGGAAGGAGATATTCCTTTGGACTGTAGTCTACAGCCGGAACATGGGTTCGTACAATCCCAGGCTCCAAAAACGCTGCGACGCCGTAGCACTTTTCCGTTTTCCCGTTGATTTTCACTTTCGGGACTTTTCCGTATTTGCCTGTCTCAGGGTCCAGCCCTACAGGGGGGCACTCCGGGATGAAGAAAAGCTTGCTGAATTCGGGCATGGGAATGAGATCAGCTTCCTCCAAAGGGGCAGGAGCGTTTCCTGAAAACCCCGCCATCCGGTATCGAGGATGCTCGAATATTCGGCCCTTGCTGTCCGCATAGAGCATGAAGGGGAGATCGGGCTGACTGTTCTGTTTTCTTTTCATAGTTTGCCTGTCTGATTCATACAATCCCTCGGATCCCAAGTCAACCCATCGGCCGCCCCGTGTTTCCGCACAGGGCGTGCTCAGGGTTGACCCTGAGCGCTGCCTAGGCGGCGTCGAAGGGTCAATCGGGGTGACCGCTTTACCCGGGCAGGGTCTTTGGTGTATAAAGAGAATGTCCCTTTTTAGAGGAAGCCCCTCTTTGCAGAGCGCTCATCTTATGGAAACAAGTCTTCAGAATAAACCGCAGGATGGCAAGCAGTTCAGGTTGGTCAAATTCTTTGCCTGGGCAAGCTTCATTGTGCTCGCCATCTTCAGCTTCCCTTTCTCCATGGTTTTGTCCCAGGAAGCGAAAGAGACCCTTCTGACGAGTTATCAGAACACCGCCCTTCTTATCGGCAAGAATCTCAACCACCAGGTGTTTCAGAACTTTGTTGTTCCCATCATGAACCGCTACGGTGCCATCAAGCTCAGCGATTCCAACCAGTATAATCTTATGGATCAGGTGGTGAAAAACACCATCCATGGTTTCAATGTGGATGTCGTCAATATTTACGATATTTCAAAAGGGGTCATCGCCTACAGCACGGATACCACCTTGATCGGGCAGAAGGTGACGGAGAATATGGGCTACCGCCAGGCGGTGGAAGGTGAGAGCTCGTCTTCCGTAACAGCCAACATCTTCGACCTCTGGGGGCTTGGAATAGACATCCTTGGCGGGCAAAAGAAACTGAGGACCTTCATCCCTTTCACCGGTCTCAACCCTTACACCGGTCCGACCCAGGTGGGAGGGGTCTTTGAACTCATTCAGGATATGAGCGAGGAGTACAAGTCCATTGTCAGATTCCAGTATATTGTCTTCGGGCTCTCTCTTGTCTTCATGGGACTGATCTTTCTCACCCTTCTCCTCATCGTTCACAAGGCGGAGAGGATGATTGAGGAAAGGGCCCAGGCTCAGCGGGAACTGGAGGACCAACTGCATCAGTCCGAGCGCTTGGCAGCGCTGGGCGAAATGGTTGCCGCTGTCTCCCACGAGATCAAGAACCCTCTCGGGATTATTCGCAGCACGGCCGAACTCATGGGGACGCTTCCCGAAGCCGGAGAGACTCACAAAAAACTCTCGTCCGTGATCACCGAGGAGTCGACACGTCTGAACCGAATCGTGACGGAATTCCTGGACTTTGCCCGGCCTCAGACTCCGGACATCCGGGAATGCGATCTCAGGGACATCATTGAAAAGAACCTCGAATTTCTGCGGCCCGAGCTGGACAAAAAAGGCATCACGGTCAAGGCTGAATTGGATGGCATGCCCCTGACCCTCATGGCGGATCATGGCCAGATCTACAGGGCCTTCTTGAACATTTTCATCAATGCGTCCCAGTCTATGGATAACGGTGGAAGTATCAAAGTCCATGCCCGTGAAGACAAGGATCGTCTTTATGTTGAGATTGAAGACACGGGATGCGGAATCAGTCAGGAAAACCTGAAGCGGATCTTCAACCCTTTTTTTACCACCAAAGACAAAGGAACGGGGCTCGGCCTTTCCATTGTTCGTAAAATCATTGAGGGACACAAGGGAACGATCGCTATCCAAAGTCAGGAAGGCAAGGGCACCAGAGTCGAGATTCTCCTCCCCAGGCAGGCATAAGGACACGGAAACAAAACCATGGACACCATTTTGATTGTGGATGACGAAAAGAACTATCTCGTGGTTCTGGAAGCTCTCCTGAGCCCGGAAGGGTATGANATCGTCACCTCTGAAAAGGCGCAGGAAGCCCTTCGCATGATCCAGGAGGCGGATGTGGATCTCGTGCTCACGGACATGAAAATGCCTGGAATGACCGGTATGGAGCTCTTGGAAGAGGCCAAAAAGATAAAGCCCGAAGTGCCTGTCATCATGATGACCGCCTACGGGACGATCGAGATGGCTGTGGAGGCCATGAAAAAGCACGCTTATGATTACATCACCAAACCCTTCCAGAACGAAGAGCTGAAGCTGACCATCCGCAAGGCTCTCGACAATTATCGTCTGTTGAAGGAAAACCGCAGGCTGAGCGAAGCCCTGACCGAGCGATACGGTTACAGGAACATCGTGGGCAAGAGCAAGCCCATGCAGAAGGTCTATGACCTGATCGCCAAGGTGGCCCAGTCCAAAGCATCGGTTCTGATTACAGGCCCCTCCGGCACCGGCAAGGAACTGATCGCCAAGGCCATCCATTACGAAAGCCTCAGAAAAGACAGACCCTTTATCTCCGTCAACTGCGGGGCTCTCGCGGAAACCCTCCTTGAAAGCGAACTCTTCGGCCATGAGAAAGGGGCTTTTACCGGCGCCATCACAATGAAGAAGGGGCGTTTTGAACTGGCGGACGGCGGCACTCTTTTCCTCGATGAAATAGGGGACATGTCTCCCCCGCTTCAAGTGAAGCTCCTCCGAGTGCTCCAGGAAATGGAGTTCGAACGGGTCGGCGGAACCAAGACGATCAAGATTGATGTGCGGGTCTTGTCAGCCTCCAACCGCAATCTTAAGGATGACGTCGCCGGGGGCGTTTTCAGGGAAGATCTCTTCTACCGTCTCAACGTGATTCATATTGAAGTTCCNCCGCTCCGAGAGCGGATGGAGGACGTACGCCTGCTCGTAAGCCACTTNATCGANAAATACGGGACCGGAAAAAAGATCGAATTGAGCCCCCAGGCCTGGGAGGCTCTTTACACCCACAGCTGGCCGGGAAACGTCAGGGAACTCGAGAATGTGATCGAAAGAGCCGTGGTTCTGAATTCAGAGGGCCTGATCGACTTGAAAGACCTGCCGGCCGAGTTCACCAAAGCAAAGGGGGATCTGGACGTGGATCGATTCATCCCTCCGGAAGCCCCTCTGCAAGGTACTCTGGAGGAAATTGAGGAGAAGCTCATCCGCAGGGCTCTGAAGCAGAGCGGAAATGTTCAGTCTCACGCAGCAGAGCAACTCGGGATTACCAAGAGCCTTATTCAGCACAAGATGAAGAAGTACAACATCTCCGTGTAGAAGTTCAACAAGTTGTACTCGATTTATGCCAATAATATCATATGNTTATAAAAAACAGGGCATTGAGGTCCTTTTATCAGTACAAAATTTTGTACCCATGGGATAGGGACAGAAGGAAAGGCCTTCGGGGCACTTGCAAAATAAGCTAAACATAACAGCTAGTTATACAAAAAGCTCCTCACTCGTCATATTTGGCAAGTCTTTTGCATGTTTACTAGGTCAAGAAAATAAACTCTTTCCTCCTAAGAAAAAAACCAATTTGTAACGAGCAAGTTGGTTTTTTTCATTTAGTAACCCAGCCGCCTGAGGCTGCGAGGATCTTTACTCCAGTTCTTGTCCACCTTCACGCGCAGCTCCAAAAAAACACGGCTCTCGAAAAAGCTCTCCAGCTCTTCTCTGGCAGTCTGGCCGATTTTCTTGATCATCTTACCTCCTTGACCGATGAGGATCCCCTTCTGAGATTCCGATTCTACGTGAATCTTTGCTGAAATCGATACCAGGTCTCTTTCAGGCAGTTCCTCTAAACGATCGACCGTCACAGCGCTGGAGTAGGGCAGTTCCTGCCGGGTGTGGAGAAAGATCTTCTCCCGGATCGTCTCCGAGACCAGAAACGATTCGGACTGATCGGTCTGCACGTCCTCAGGAAAAAAGGCAGGGCCTTCCCTGAGCATGGATTTCAGCTCCCGCAGGAGGTTTTCCACACCATCGCCGGTGAGCGCCGAAATCGGGATGATCGATCTGAAGGAGCGTTTCTCGCCGTATTCGGCTATGATAGGCAGAAGCAATTCTTTCGGCCCTTTGTCAATTTTGTTGATGACCAGGATCGATGGTTTCTTTGATTTCCTGATGTTGCTCAAGATCATTGGGATCTCAGGGGCGTGGGGACGGTGCATTTCAATCAGGAGCACCAGGAGGTCCACTTCCTTGAAAACCGACTGCGCGGAGTTGACCATGCTTTTGTGAAGAGGGGTCTGTGTTTTGTGAATCCCCGGTGTGTCCATGAACACCATCTGGCATCCTCGTTCATGATAGACACCGGTGATGCGGTTACGCGTGGTCTGCGGTTTGGGTGAAACAATCGCGACCTTTTTCCCAAGGATGCGATTGAGAAGCGTGGATTTGCCCACATTGGGGGGACCGACAATAGCAATAAAGCCGGATAAGAATTTCATTGTACTTCCACCGCAATCCTTCCTGGCGGCAGGGAATCGTCGGCCAGGATTTCATCAATCCTTGCCTTCGTCCTTTCCTCGATCCGCCCGATTCCTTCATTCCTGTGTCCTCTCAAAAGCGCGACGTCTTTTGAAGGAACTCGAATGGAGATGTTTTTCGCTTCACCCGGCCCAGGCAGAAAGGGCTCTATTCTTCTCTGGTAAATCTCCGAACGCACCAGATGGCCGAAACTCTCGTGCCAGGGCCCACCCAGAACCTGCCCTTTCTCGCGCAGGGAGGCAGAGGCCATGAGCCCTATACGGATCACCGGAATGCCCGCTTCTTCAAAACCGAGGCAACTCTCAGCACAGACCCGAACGGCTTGTTCCAGGCTGAGCGGATGATACGTCCCTTTCACAAACCACTGAGCCAGTTCTGTGCCTCGAATGACGACTACAGGGTAGAGCCTGACCATATCCGGCTTTATCCGCATGACTTTTTGGACAGTGGTGAAGAACCTCTCTGCAGAATCTCCGGGCAGCCCGGGCATCAGTTGGATACCGACCTTGAACCCATGTTGTCTGAGCAGTTCTGCAGCCTTTTCCGTGTCTCCAGCGGTGTGGCCACGCCGGGTCGTTCTCAGAACTTCATCATCCATGCTTTGAGTTCCCAGTTCCACCGTGGACACGCCAAGAGCCTTGAGAAGAATCACCTTTTTCTCGTCGAGCGAGTCAGGACGAGTGGACACCCTCACGGAATGGAAGATCCCCTCCTGCAGATAGGGGGCCACAACCCCGAGCAGTTCCCTGATCGTTTTCTCCGGAAGGCTCGCAAACGTCCCTCCATAGAAAGCGATCTCTCGATGTCTTCTTCCGAAAAATGAACCTGATCTTCGGGCTTGAGCGAGCAGCTCATGCACGGTTTGACCGTTTATGGGCCGGGCTGGCTGGGAGGTGATTTTTTCCTGATCGCAGAAAATGCACCGGTGAGGGCAACCCTGGTTCGGAATAAAGATGGGTACAATTAGGTTTTTCGTCAAACAAAGGAAGGTCTCCCTTGCCGCTTTCTGCTCCGCTTCCTTCTTGCTTCTCCCTTCCCCTTCGGCCATGAGCTTGCCCTGCACATAAACAGCGACCCTGAAGACCTTGTCATGCGCAGGTCCGCTCTCGCCGATCATCACATACTCAGGCCTGGTCTTGAAGGCTTCCTGGGTGTACTCCTGGAGCACGCTTTTAAAGTCATCGAGTATAGCCTCGATCTCGATTCTGCCAAGCACAGGAACAAACAGGCGGTGAATAATGTCTTTGGTTTTCGAAAACCCGCCATCCATGTACAGAGCACCGATCAGGGCCTCCAAAACATTGGCGAGGATCGAAGGTTTCTCTCGCCCGCCCGACAATTCCTCCCCTTTCCCAAGGAGAAGGTAATCCCCGAGACGCAAGTCCTTGGCGACCTGGCTTAAGACTTTTTCATTGACAATGGCGGCTCTGCATTTCGAAAGAATCCCTTCCTTTTCCTCCCGGAAAAGGTCCATCAGGATGTGACTCACAGCAAGATCCAGCACCGCATCCCCGAGAAATTCAAGCCGCTCGTTATCCTTCAAGTCGCTTCCCCCTGTTTCATTCACATACGAGGAATGCCTGAAGGCTTCCTCCAGAAGCTCCGGATTTGTAAATCCATAATTCAGTTTTGTGCTCAGTTCACTGAGATCGTGCTCTGACATAGGATCAGCCTGGAGTAAGTCGATGATTTCTTCTTGTACTTAATGAAATAAGAATATCGAATGTCGAACAAGGAACGTCGAATGATGAAGTTAACTTCTTTCTGTTGNTTCCTTCGGAGTTCGATATTCGTTATTCGATATTCTGCGGTTCGCTTTTGAGGATCTTCGCGCTTCATACCAATATAGGAAGCCGGCGCTTTTTAAGTCAAGAAAATCCCATGCTCTATTTCTGTTGATTTTTGGATGTACCGGGGCTAAACGAAACTATTCACGAAACGTCGTTATGAGCAAATCCAAAAAAACCAAAAAAGCAGCCGGTGATTTGGCCCTGACTCCTCAGGAGAAGGAACTCCTTGATGTTCTTGTGGGAGACCTCAGCCGTGTGGATCCGTCCCGACTTTTACAAGAGGCCGCAAGACCCCAGTTTGTCAAAGCACTCGTGGAAAGGCTGCCCGCCACAGAACCTCAGACGCCGACGGTCCTCCTGGGCTTGAGATCATCCTTCGACGAAAAAAACGTGGTCAAAGCAATTAAGAAAGCAGTCTTCAGGCTCAAGCAGAAAGGCGTCGTGCTCCCGGAGGAGCAGGATGCCGAGCCCCCTGTCGTCAAGGCCTACCGGCAAACCGAAGCCGAGGTTTCCGCCTATTTGGGTCCCATTGACGGCACGGGCAGCAGGCCCGTCTTTGTTTCTGTCCCACAAATGCCGGCAGGCGTTGATGTGGCCATTGGTGTTGTTAATGATGAGCAAGGCATCATCGAGTTTGCTTTCACCAGATACAGCAAGAAGCGCATGAAAGAGATCAAGGATCTCTTCTTCAGCAAACTTCCCAACATGGTTCAAACGACCCTCTCTCACGCGGCGGACGTTCTTGAAAGGGCTTATAACGCCAAGGCCCCCGGAGTCAGTGACTCCGCAAGAGCTTATCTTCACTTCAGACCCTGGCTGCGTGAGCACACGTCCATGATTGAAAGACCGGAGGCCTATCGCCTCTTGCCTCCTGAAGCGGTCTCCTCTGATTTGCTGACCGAGTCGCAACTTCAGCGTCTCTTCGAACATGAGCTTATGGCTACGTGGATCATTGATCTCAGAAGCCTGAGGCCTTTGATTGAGGAGATAAGAAAAGCTGAAGAAAGCAGGATTTTTATCTCTGAAGGCCAACGACTGGAGCACATTCACCGAATAAAATACGAAGGAATCCCCAAGATATTTTCTGAAGCCCGAAAGCAGAGTCTCAAATATCGTCTTGAAGAAACGGCCTATGTTTTCCTCAAGTCGGGTGAAGAAAACCTTGGACGTCTGTGCTTGGCCGCTGCTGTTACTCTTTCTGAGAAAGAGTCTCCAATCAAGGTGAATCCCTTCATTCAGTTTCTGCTGGAACGAAGTCTCGCCTATTACCTGAAAAGCTCAACGAGACCGGAAAAACCTTCGGATCGGCAGAGTGAGAGACTGATTGTAACCTAGCTGCGATTTCACCTCAAAAAAACCAATTTAAACAAATTTGAAATAGTTGACATTAAAGGGACACTTGGATAGAATACCTTCAAGCTCTGCCCAATTGAGTCCTCTTCGGCGAAGGAACGTCGATCGTTTTGGTTAGGGATTCGATTCAAGCAAAGGGGGTCCGTCGACATGAAAAGAAAAATGGCACTTGTTCTTGCTCTTTGTTTGGCGATGCTTGCCGGTGGTGCAACAACCGCGTTTGCAGAGGAACCCGATCTCCACTTTATCTTCTTCAAGGACGGGAAGTCCTTGAGATGCGACGCAATCTGGAAAGGCATTGACGATTATGCCTGGTGCAGGAAATCAGGAAGCGTACAGGGATTCCCTGCGAGTGACGTGGAGATGAAAAGGACTTTTGAAGTCCAAGCTGCGGTTAATCAACTGGTGAACAAGAGTGAAGCCAGTTTCAACCGTGGGGACTGGGATGCGACCGTCGCAGCAGCTTCTGGTGCCATTGCTCTCGACCCCAAGAACGAAGTCGCTTTCACCAATCGGGCAGGCGCCTATGCGAACAAAGGCAAGCTCAAAGAGGCGTTGCAGGACTGCAACACCGCCATCGGGATCAATCCCTATTTTCCACTCGCTTACAACAACCGAGGGTATGTTCTGGAGCTGTCCGGCCAGTTGCCTCAGGCCAAGCTTGATTACGAAATGAGCTGCAACATGGGAAATGACCTTGGTTGCAGGAACTTTAAGAGGCTGAACGCCCCTTCGAATTAAGGATCTTTTTCAGGAAGAAGCCCTCTTACAAGAGAGACAGAGCCGTCGGGCTCTGTCTCTCTTTTTTCTTAGCCCCTCGATGCAAGGTCCTGCTCAGGGGAATTTCAGTCCTTCTCGGCCGAAACTTTCTCCCAGCACGACCATTCACAATCCCCTCCTCCATAGTCCCGGAGGTAGGGATTGTCGCAGCTCACGCTCCGCAAGGTTTCGTTGCCGTCATTTTCCCTGCGGTACTCCACCAGAAGGTAGGAAGGCCTCATGTCCTGAGGGCATTGGATTTCCCGTTTAACCCATCTCGACTGGCTTTCCATCAGAGTCTCTCCCTCTCCAAGCGTTTTCACGGTCCCGTATTTGCTGTCTGTTGAATCGTACTTCATTTCGGACAAGCCAGCAAGACTCGTTCTTCCTGAGCCACTAACCGAAGCTCTCTTTGACAAACTCTTTGAGCCTGCCTTCGAAATCCATTTCCCACCCTCCGTGATACACGATCCGAGTCGCCATCTCGCTGGAGAGGATGGCATGTTTGATTTTCGGCGGCAGTCTTTTCACCCGACCCCTGAACTTGGGATTCTCCCGGATCAAGGCCGGCAAATGGCTCAGGAGCACTTTTCGAAAAAGGGGATGATCACAGAGGTCAGGCCGGCCCTGGAAATAGCTGAAGAGTTTTGCATAGTGATCGTTAATCTCCTCACTGATCGCGTTGCTGATATCCGTGTAGAAGAGCTTC
>JGI20214J51650_10003292_pt1 | contig 10126 bp, 7 predicted proteins | sample WetSurMetagenome_FD_51650 | JGI IMG/M metagenome (IMG submission 51650)
AAGAGCGTGACAAACATGCCGGATTTCGCGTCATGGGAAATGACGGCATTTGCATCCCGGATTGCCTCTGCCGGCCTGCTCCCATACCAGGTAGCGTTTACCCGGACCACGATCCGGGAGAGTGCCATGAACAGTGCGGCCGGAATGCCTTTTCCGGATACATCGGCGATCATGATCCCGATCTGTCCTTTCCCCAGCGGAACGATTTCGAGCGGGATCACGTCAAAAAAGTCCCCGCCCACTTCTTTTGCCATAATGCTCCGGGCTGCGATATCGAACCCCTCGATCTGGGAGATGGAGTCCGGAAGAAAGCTCTGCTGGATCTCTGCTGCAATGGCAAGCTCGGTGTTCTTGCGTTCAATCTCCCGCATCAGGGTATCCCGCTCCACCTGCATCTCCCGCTCGTTCTGGAGATTTTCGATAATAAATGCAAAGACGAACATGCCCACAGCGTTTGCAACGATCATGGGGATGGAAACCATCTGGACCACAGCAAGCGCCTGGTCGAACGGGCGGCAGATGGCAAGGGTCAGCAACATGTGAAGTCCTTCCATCACGATGGCAAAGATGACGGCAATGGTGATTCCTGCAAACTTCCTTTTATTGGCAAGCCAGATCAGGCCCCCGAAGATCCCGGCAATTACCGTGGCAAGCGAGCAGGAATATACGGTGAATCCCCCCAGACTGAACCGGTATGCGGCGCCGATGAGGCCGGCACCCAGGCCAACGAACGGCCCCCCCAGCATGCCGGCAAGCATGGGCCCGAGGTCCCGTATGTTGATGATCGCCCCCATGAATTCGACCCCGGCCACGGTTCCGTATACGGAAAGAGCACCGAAAATCAGGATGAGGAGGATCTGGATCTTTATGGTGGCATGCCCGTCCAGCACAGCCGCAAAAAACCTGCTGCGGGTAAGGAGATAGGCAATAACGATGACTACACACATCATCTGGAGAAGGACCAGCAATGAAGAGATGATCGTGGTTGCCATGGATTTGTCATGTACGCATTTACCATGGTTTCTATTAAGTGTGACCTAATGGATCGTTTGCAGGGGATTTTGCATGGGTGGATATCCTTATCTTTTTCAAACGCCGATNATGCTTCAATTATTTTTACTGACCGTATGAGGGACNACCGTGGAGATTACAACGACAAGCCGCGACAGCGCGACAATTGTATCTATTGCCGGCAGAGTCGATACTGCTACAGCACCTGTGCTTGAACAGGCAATCAATAAGGAGATTGAGATGGGCCACCGGCATGTCCTTCTGGATTTTACCCGGGTGTCCTATATCAGCAGCGGGGGACTCCGNGTGCTGCTTGCAACCGCAAAAAAACTCAAGACCCCCGGGGACAAATTCGCCATCTGCGGGCTCTCTTCAGAGGTTCACAAGATTCTCAAACTGGCAGGGTTCACCTCGATTTTCTCCATCTACCCTGCCGAGGGAGAAGCTCTTGCCGGGTGGTAGCGACACCTTAATTCCCCTTGTCTGGCAGCAGGTACCGGGTACCGGTGGTGCACGGATTTACCCGCTCATAAGGAAGATCGATACGGTCTCCTCCAATTCCTACCTTATCGCGACTCCTGATGTCCTCATCCTGATCGACCCGGGCGGTCTTCCGGAACAGGCGGAACAGTTATCGCTGGTGATCGGGGAATGCCGGCGGGAGCGGGATCGTCCCGTTTTCGTATTTTTGACCCATGCGCATATCGATCATGTTATCGGTGTTCTTGCCGTCCCCGCATTTGCGTACCCGGAGACTGCGGTCTTTGCCGTGCAGGAGCGGGGGGCAGAAGCCCTCGGACGTGGCGATGTGAAACTGACCCAGGCTGAGATGCTCGGGAAGTCTCTTGCTCCCATGAAGATCGGCCTGCCACTCTTCCCCCGCACGTGGGAAGCGAATTGCGGCATTCCGGTATCCATGGCTTTCCCCAACGGTGCAATGGTCACGATTACGTATGACCGGTCCGGAACCCCCGGAGGTCTTCCCCATGGACAGCTGGTGTTCGGGAACGGCCCGGCACTGGATATCTATCATACACCCGGCCACAGCCCGGACAGCGTAAGCCTCCGGATGGGCGGGCTGTTATTTATCGGGGATATTCTCTTTGCTGCAAACCCGGGTATTGCCGGCATGTGCGGGTGGGATCAGAAAGCTCTCGTGCAGTCTCTCGACCGTATGCTGACCCGGATTGACGGTGGCGGGATTACGGCCGTCTGTCCCGGGCACGGGCGGGTGGTCACGGCTCCCGATGCAGCCCGGATGTTATCTGCGGTAATGACGGATGCACGGGGGCTCTCGGACATTGCCGAACTGAACCGCGAGCGGGCAGAGCAGGCAGCAGCATTTGCCGAGGACTGCATGGAGCAGGTGAACGAGCTGTTCACGATCATGGCGGGTCGCCTGTATTATGTTTCCTATGTCATGGACGAACTCGGCGAGTCGGACATTGCGGAACGGATGGGAGTCCTGATCCCCGGAGATACCATTGACGAACTCCTGGAAGCCTTCACTGCGTTTGCCGAGGAGCACCATCATGGTGAACATGTCTCGATCCACCTTGCCCTGAAAGCCGCGCAGGTTATCGGTAAACTCGGGCGGGCATTTAAGAAGGAGGAACTGGTGCATATTATCGACCCCACGCTGGTCGACCGGGCCGGCCGGTTGTTATCGGATTATACGACGATGTTCCGCGGGTTCAACCCCCCGAGCGAACGATCCGTATGTTCCCTCGTCCCGGTCATCGAAGCAATAGTTACCGGGCTTTCGGTATCCGCCTGTTCGGACGAGGACGTGCTCTCCTCGGCCGATGACGATGCGGCATTCCTGCAGATCCTGCTCGCCCGGATAGGTGCCCGGCCCCTGCTCGAGGATGTGGCATTCTCCTTCGCTGCGGAGGACCGGTCTCTTTCCGTATTCGTTGACCGGGACCATTTCACGGACCTGATCACCTATATTCTGGAAGATCTTGTCGGTACCGGGTCGGATACCGTTACTCTCCGGGTACGGAGGGAGGACCAATGTGCGCTTGTTACCCTCTCCGGGAATTGTACCCCGGGTGGTTCATCAGAAACACCCCGGAAAAGGAGTTTCCTGATCGGGCTCTGTGCACGTGCCGGGGGGACCCTGACCTGTACGGAGGATGCGGGTATGCGGCAGTTCGTGATCACCCTGGAGCTGGAATAGTATGAAACCGCTGCCGTTGTTCCTGCCGCTCACCGGACAAAAATACCGTTTTCTTCCGCCGGAGAATCACCCGGCCTGCACGGCCGGGTTCCCGTGCGGATTATCCTTGCCGGAGACTTTTGTATGAGCCAGCCCCGCGATATCTCCACAACCAGACAACCCCTGTTGGAATTTGGGAATGTGACCGTCTTTTGCGGCACAAAAAAAGTCCTCGATTCCCTCTCGATCACGATTCGTGAAGGCGAGAATATTGCCATCCTCGGGCCCAACGGTGCCGGCAAATCCTCGTTTATCAGGACCCTCCTCCGGGAGTTCTATCCGGTAACCGGCGATGAGAATGTCATCTTCAGGATGCATGGGAAAGATGTGTGGGATGTCTTCGATCTCCGGTCTACCATCGGCGTCGTGTCGAACGACCTGCAGTACACCTTTACCCGTCCGTTGAGCGGCAGGGATGTCATCCTCTCCGGGTTCTTCTCCAGTGTCGGGCTCTTCAACCAGACGGTGACACCGGCAATGGAGCGGAAAGCCGACGATATCCTTGCCTTCCTGGAAATCGGGTATTTACATGACCGCCCGATGACGGCCATGTCCTCGGGCGAGGCGCGCCGGCTTCTTATCGGCAGGGCCCTAGTCCACAACCCGAAGACCCTCATCCTTGACGAACCAACCAACAGCCTCGACCTCCACGCACTCCACACGTTCCGCGGGACAATACGGAAGATCGCACAATCCGGTACCGGGATAATTCTCGTGACCCACAACCTCCCTGACATCATCCCGGAGATCTCCCGTGTTGTCCTGATGAAGGATGGCAGGTTCTGTGGCGATGGTTCCAGGGAGATGATGCTGACCGAAAAAAAGATCGGGGACCTTTTCCATGTCCCGCTCCATGTCAGGGAAGAGGGCGGGTATTATTATGCCACCGGGTACTGAACCGGACCATAGCAGGGTGGATTTTCACCGGTTCCTGTTGCATTGCAAAACCAGATCCATCCGAACCCCGCGGGAAGTATAGCGCCAGATTCCCGTGACCCGGCTGCCGATGGACAATCGTGCCCGGTAATTGTTGTTTTTTGTTGTGTGCCAAAAATTGAAATAGGATATGTACCTTAATTGACTTGACCAGTACGCGTGTCAGGAGTTGAAAACCGGATGAAAAATGCCGTGTTTGAACTGCGGAAATTTGTTGCTCCGGAATTCGTTATCGGGACAGATGCCCGGCTTCTTGCCGGGAGGTATGCCCGGAACCTTGGTGCCCGTCACGCACTTGTCGTCACCGGTCCCAACCTCATCCGTGCCGGCTGGGTAAAGGATGTTACGGGAAGCCTTGATGAGGAAGGTATCCGGCATACGGTCTTTTCCGATGTCAGTCCCAACCCCCGCGACCACGAGGTCATGAAGGGTGCGGAGGTTTTCGAAACATCCGGCTGTGACAGCATCGTCGTTGTTGGTGGCGGGAGCCCTATAGACTGTGCCAAGGGCATCGGGATCGTCTTCTCGAACAGGAAGCACGTGCTGGAATTCGAGGGCGTGGATAACGTACCTGTTCCGGCACCCCCCCTGATTTGCATCCCGACAACTGCCGGAACCGGGGCTGACGTATCCCAGTTTGCCATCATCAATGATACGAACCGCCGGGTAAAAATTGCCATTATCAGTAAAAAGATCGTGCCGGATATTGCCCTGATCGACCCGGTGCCTCTTACCACCCTTTCACCGGAACTGACCGCTCATACCGGGATGGATGCCATCACCCACAGTATCGAGGCGTATGTGTCTAATGCCAGTTCCCCGGTAACCGATATCCATGCGCTTGAATCGATACGGCTGATGAGCANCTTCCTGTCCCGGGCGTTCGAAGAGCCGGAAAATACCGGGTGGCGGTACCAGACCCTNCTCGGGAGCCTTTNTGCCGGTCTCGCGTTCTCCAATGCAAGCCTTGGTGCCGTCCATGCCATGGCCCACAGCCTCGGGGGTTTTTCCGATCTCCCGCACGGTGAATGCAATGCCCTCCTGCTCGGGCACGTGATGGAGTTTAATTACCCGGCCTGTCCCGGGCGGTTTGAAACCATCGGAAAAGTGATGGGTGTCGAACTGGACGGGCTTGACCGTGAAGCGAAAAAGAAAGCAATCATAGGATCCATTACGGCTATGAGAGAACTGGTGGGGGTTACGGAAACACTGGGTGACCTGGGGGTTACCGCAGCGGATATTCCGGAGCTTGCGAAAAAGGCCATACACGACCCGTGCCTTGCAACCAATCCCCGGAAGGCCACGGTGCACGATATCGAGCAGATCTATGGGACAGCACTCTGACAACGATCCCGACTGGGACAGCCAGCGGATGAAGATCATCGGGCTTGGCGAGTCCTCGATCCGGAAGAGTTACTACCCCGAGCTCCAGCAGCGGCTCGACGAACTGCTGAGAAATAATGAAGACCTGAACGCTGCATACGAAGAGCTGACCGCAACCCAGGAAGAGCTGCGGAAGAACTATGATGAACTTGCCCTCCGGGACCGGGAACTTGAGGAGAGCAGGAACATCCTCCAGGCGATCTATGACGGATCGCCTGACATGATCTATATCCATAATGCCGACGGCCATATCCTTGATGTGAACGAAAATGTGATCAGGAACACCGGTTATACCCGCGAGGAGATAATGCAGGCGCGGCCCGAGGATACCAGCGGGGTCGGATATACCACTGCCATGGCAATAGAAAAACTGGGTCTTGCAGTACAGGGAGAATCCCCGGATTTCGAGTGGGTGATGAAGCGGAAGGACGGGGGGGAATTCCCGGTTGAAATCCGGTTGAGAAAACTCGAACTGGTTGACGGTGAAGGAAAAAAAGAGTACCGGATCCTCGCTATGGTACGGGATCTCACCCGGGCAAAACAGGCAGAACGGGCACAGCGGGAGAGCGAGGAGAAATTTCATACTATTACGGAATATGTGCCCCTCGGGATGCAAATCTACCAGCTCCAGCCCGATGGCAGGCTGATTTTTTCCGGAGCCAATCCGGCTGCAGATACCATACTTAACCAGGACCATGCACTGCTGATCGGGAAAACTCTTGAGGAAGTGTTCCCCGCGCTCGCCGGAACCCAGATCCCGGAAATTTATCGTCATGTGGCTGCAACGGGTGAACTATGGCAGTCCGATGAAATCTTCTATAACAACGGGAAGATGCAGGGAGCCTTCTCGGTGTATGCCTTCCAGATATCTCCCGGTACCGTGGTAGCGATGTTCCGGGATGTGACTGAAACGCAACGGGCTGCCGTCTCCCTTGAACAGGCACGGAAAAAAATGACCCTCTTAAATACTGTCACGTTCCAGGANATCCAGAGTGCTGCCTTCTCCCTTTCCGCGTACCATCTCCTGATTAACCAGCTCCAGCCGGNTAAAAAAATCTCCCAGTTTCTTGAGAAAGAAACGGGNCTCATCACGAAAATTACCAGTTCGCTGGATTTTGCCAAAAACTATCAGGAAATGGGTATGCACCCCCCCCGCTGGCAGAATGTCAGCCAGACATTNCTCTTTGCNATCTCCCACCTGGACTTTTTACAAATTACCCACGAACTCGATGTTCCCGACCTGGAAATCTATGCNGATCCGCTTCTTGAAAAAGTCTTTTTCAACCTCATGGAGAATGTCCTCCGGCACGGGACGGGTGCATCAGCGGTCCGGTTGAGGTACCAGGAAAAAACGGACGGGCTGGTTCTCCTTGTCGAGGACAACGGGAGCGGTATCCCGCAGGAAGAGAAGCATATGATCTTCGACCGGGGGTACGGGAAAGATACCGGTCTCGGCCTGTTCCTTGTCCGTGAAATCCTTTCGATCACCGGGATATCCATCAAGGAGACCGGCACGGCCGGACAGGGGACCCGGTTCGAGATATCTGTCCCGAAAGGGGTGTACCGGTTCAGTCATCCGGCATGATGTTCCAGAGGTGTTCCTTCCGATACGGTTTTCGCCTGATGACGGTACCCTTTAAAAAAATGGCTCTGTAGAACCCTAATTTTTATACGCTATGATCGCCCCCCTTGCACCAGCCCTGCCCCCGTTGAGGGCGGGGGCGCATGTGATGCCCGGTATTCCCTGTACAGAAATTCGCTATCTTTTGTGTACAGGGAATGCCGCACTATCGCGACCAGGGTACCCCGGCGACGGGGCGAAGCCCCCGGTGCATCTCGTAATTTTTACTGATTTCTCCAGAGCAAAAAATTATTTCTGTTGTTCCACCTTCTGCGTTGTCTCTTTGGTCAGCCATGTGGCGAGGATGGCATTGACAAGATTTCCTCCCTGGTTGTTCTCACCGCCGGAAACAAGCACGTTCGGTGTGATCGTTACGTTTCCTGCGGCGATTTCCTGGATCAGCTTGATAGCAGCGATCCGCTCCGGCCCGAGCACATCGGTCTGGGCCTTGTATGCCGCAGCGGTACCTTCACCAACTTTTTGTGCCTCATAGGAGACACCGTCCGCTTTTGTCTTGGTGGCATCGCGGATACCTTCCGCCTCCTTGCGGAAGGCCTGCGCTTTGTCGGTTGCGATATCAATGGACAGTTTTGCGGTAATCACATCCATCTGCTTGTCTGCACGGGCGGTTTTTTCTGCAACAGCAATCCTCTGTTCCTGGGCCTTTGCCTCCTGCTCGTACTGCTGCTGCTGCTGGACTGCGATCTCCTTCTTGGTCTGGGTCTCCAGCAGTTTCTCATCGACCTTGATATATGCAATCAGCAGGCCCTGGACTTCCACATGATAAGAGATGAATTCCCTCCTGACTTTTTCAAGAGCTGCCGACTGGATTACCGAGCGGCTGTGGACAAAGTCCATTGCCGCCCGGTCGCCGGCTTCGTTCCTGAACGACGAATCGATCAGGGGGTGGGCAACCTGTTCGATCAGGTTGGTCACCGTCCCGAACCGTGCAATGACATAGGGGGCATTCGCCGGCGGGATGCGGATGATGAGCCGGACCTCGACTTCCAGCTGGAACCCGTCTTTTGAGGTAAATTTCAACTGGCTGTAGGTGAAGAACTCCGATACCTTCATGCTTTCTACGGAATCCCTGCTGCCGGTTGCATAGGGTTTTGTCTCGCGTATGATGTTTTTCTCTGCCCAGTCGATCGTTATTGCACTGGTCGGGACGATCTCTGCCCGGTAAGCGATCCGGTTCAGGTTATATTTACCGGGTGCGATAGGCTCCACGAGAATTCCCCGCTCGTTTTTGCTGGTTATGAGGGGTGTTTCAACCGTTTCATGGAGCGGCTGGTTCAGGTTCGGTGTTTCACTGACCGGGGGTGCGTTTCGCTGGGGTTTTTCCAGTTCTTTTCCCACGCTCGAGATGATGACGGCAACGTACCCCGGCGGCACGATGGCAACATCGGTCATCTCCACTTCGAACAGGAGGGGATTGATGTAATACTCTCCCGGCTGGAGCGTCTCCAGCTGCGGGCCCCGGTATCCCTGGTTCCGGATAAATGCCTGCCCGTCCTGGAAGTGCTTGTGGTCGCCGGTTGGTTCCGGAGCAACGTTAAAGCCGCTGGGCAGGGAAATCCCGTCAAGGGCGATTGCCACCCCGACCTGCTCGCGGGCAACCACCGTGGCCGGAACTTCCTGAATCCTGAAAACCTTGGTGTTGATACGGTAAGTACCCGGGCGGAGGGTGTCCACCTGCGGTCCTTTGCACCCCCCGTTGTTCAGGAACGCCTGGGCATCCTGGAAGGAATTGCAGGGCACTTCGTCAGCAAGCAGCCGGCCCGTGGGTATCGGCTTTCCTTCAATGGATTCGACAACCCCGATGAATGCCGGCTTGATCTTGGTCACCGGCGCCCGTTCGATCCTCCAGATGATCGGGATCCTCCAGTAGAGCCCGGGCATCAGGATATCTGCCTGGACACCGACCTCGCCTTTTGTTGCAATAATCTGCCCCTGCGGGAGTGTTGCACCGAACATTTTCCTCGTGACAATACCGACATCATCGTCCCGGACGAGTGTGAACCCCTTGAGAATAAACCAGGCCACGACAAGGAAAGCGACAATGATAAAGAATGAATCGAAAAATGCCATTTTTGCACCCTGATAATGACCATGTGTCCATTATAGTAAAGAATTTATCTTTTTTTCCCGGAAACCTGCCCGTCGTAGTGGACAGGTGCGATCACTTCTTGTGATGGCGGGGATAATCTGATCAGGAACAATCATGGGTTGCGAAAGGGTACCAGGGACAGAATCCGGCAAAGGGGCCATGCTGACGGATCCCCCGTTCTACCTCCCGGAATTCGAGAAATCGCACCGGTATATCATCGATGAATATGATGTCTCTCCCCGTGATATAGCGATCTTCATGCCCTGTGCTGTACGAAAACCCTACAGCGCGAGCCCCAGCCACCAGCTGATCCGGTCGGTTATCGCGCAGGTCCTGAAACCGGAACAATACCACCTCGTCATCTTCGGTACCTGCGGGATTGTCCCGGCAGAACTCGAAGAGATGTACCCGTATGCCCATTACCAATACATGCTGGGGAAATGCAAGGATCCAAAAATCCTCGATGATTTTCTCCGCATCGAGACCGCCCGGGTAGCGGGGTATCTCACCAAGACCCGGCATTTGTACAATTACCGCATAGCCTATTGTATCGGCCTTTTCCGGCAGGCGCTTATCCGGGGGTCCGAAGTGGCTGGCGTACCGTTCGATATGATCCTGCCGAGCCGGGACATGATCGACAGGGTCATCGAGGAAGGCGACTGTGTTTTTGAGGAAGGGAGCCTCTCGATGGAGGAGTACCTCGGGGAGTTCTGCGACCGGCTCATCCTGTTCCGGAACGAGTTGGAAAAAACCGGAAAAACCTGATCCCCCGGTAAATCGATCTGCCGCATTGAGCGGTCATGCCCCCGATCCCATGGACCCCGTATTCAGGAAAACGGGGGAT
>JGI20214J51650_10003294_pt1 | contig 10121 bp, 7 predicted proteins | sample WetSurMetagenome_FD_51650 | JGI IMG/M metagenome (IMG submission 51650)
GGGATGTCGAAGAAGCTCCTCTCGAAGCGATTTGCACGGACGTAGAAATACTCCGGCACGTCGTGGGACTTGTACATCCTCACATGCACTCCGCTTCTCTGCAGCGTCAGGTTTTCCACCGGATCGGTGACAAACCAGACTCCATTGTTGTCCTGAATGCGGGCGACAAACTTTACGGCTTCGGGGACCTGATCGGGAACCCAGTCGGTGTTCCATGTGGCTTCGTACGGTGGGCCCCAGGCGGTGCCGACGTGATCGTTGATAACTTCTGCGGTCTCGTCCTGGCGACGATGATAGTAGTAGTGCCAGTCCTCGTACACACCATCACCGTCCGTGTCCAGTCCATCATAGTAAGCGAGAAAGTCCACCCGCCGGATGCCGGCTCCGCTGCTTGCAGTGGCGGCGACTACTGGTCCTTCGCCAAAGCTGGTGCCAGCTCCGGGTGAGGTAATCGACCCTGTGGGATGCGGCTTGCTGGAACCGTAATAGATGCGAAAGATGATCCCGTTCCATCCGTGCTGCCCCCAGTCGATTGAATGGCAGGTTTGACCTTCGTTGCTGCCCTCAAAATAGTTTGTTCCCTGGACGAGATGGTCGAGCGGCACATTCACGACGACGTCGGATTGGCTGAGCCAACACTGGCCGTCTCCCGGTGTGGTCTTCAACTCGGGGATGTAGATCCACTCATGGCCGTTGACCTTCATCTTCTTACCTGTCGTGCCGGAGTGCCCCTGCCAGAGGTCGATCACAGCTTCGGCGCGGATGGCTCCTTCAAGATCGTCGATGGTGATCGGGAGGACGGCGTTCACGAGATATGATGGATCCGGGATCCATATGCTCGTGGCGTTGGGATCTGTCACGCGCCACAGGTAGTATTCCATCATCGTACGTGAGTACTCCTTGTAGACATCGCCGGGTTGTGGATGCCGGAACCGCACCTGGCCAACGACAATGCTGCCGACGAAGGCGATAAGGAGGAGAACCCAAGCAACAGATCTCCCCCGTCGAATCCACCTTGTGCGCACCATCCGCGCTCCTCCTTACTAACGAATAGTCCACCTGACCAAAGCAGAAAGCCCCTGCCGGATCCTGCGCAAGGGCCTTCGCACACATTTCCAGACCCCGCCTTATCGCAACAGGATGAGCTTGTTGGTCTGGACAAAACTGCCCGCTGTAATGCGGTAGAAATACACTCCCGCGGCAATGCCGTCCGCAGTGAACCGCACGTCATAGTACCCGGGCATCCTCTCATCATTTACCAGGGTCGCGACCTTTTCGCCAAGGGCGTTGAAGACACTCAATGTCACTTGGCTCTTTTCGGCCACACCGAATCGAATCACCGTACTCGGATTAAAAGGATTCGGGTAGTTCTGTGCCAGCATGGTGCGCGTCGGTACGGCACTTCCGACGACACCCGTTGTCACGTCGACCCGCACAGGATCCGTCAGATGCTGTGTCCCATTGAGATCGATCTGCTTGAGCCTGAAGTAGAAGATACCGAACGCCGCAGCCGGATCAGTGAACGAGTAATTGTGCGGAACCACGGTGGTTCCGTTGCCCTTCACAAAACCGTCTGCCACAGTGGTGTATGGACCTTTGTCCGACGTCGATTTCTGCACCTCGAAGCCATAGTTGTTCGTCTCGCTCAACGTCGTCCATTCCAAACGGACGCCTTCGGCACCGATCGGTGTTGCCGTAAACGAGGAAATCTGGACAGGCACTGGGACGTTGCCATAGCGAACAATAACTTGCGGGCCGGGCCAGTGGACAAAGATCTCCGTGCTCTGCGACTCAGAATAGATTTCAAAGAAGTTCTGCCCCGTATGAAGCTCCCAGCGCCCGATGTCAAAATAATCAAGCGAATAGAAATGATCCTCTCCGAATTCGGGGGCATACCAGTCATTCACGCGGTAATAGTAGTTGTCGCTTGGTTGCTTGCCCCCGCTGAGGGCATTCCAGGCGGAAAGGACAACTTTCGCATATGTAGCGTTTGAAAGATCGGCTCCTGCGGGAATATCAAAGTGACTGCGCTTGGAAACATAGTTGCGAACGTCAAACTCCTGGGGAACGTCGTATGATTTGTACATTTTCACTGAGGTCCCGCTCCGCGCCAACGTCAGGTTGTCTACAGGATCGGTCACAAACCATATCCCGCTGTTGTCCTGGATACGCGCTATGAGCTTGACGGCGCCAGAAGCCTGGTCAGGGACGTCGTCGGTGTTCCAGGTCACCTCGTACGGTGCAGTGTAATCGGTGCCGACGTGCCCTTTGAGATTCTCCACAACTTCACTTTTCGTGCGGTGGTAGTAGTAGTGCCAGTCTGTGTACTCTCCATCCCCGTCCGTATCAAGGCCTTCATAGTACGCAAGGAAGTCAACCCGCTGGATGCCCGCTCCACCGCTCGCTGTAGCTGAGACTGAGGGATAGTCACCAAAGCTGCCTCCCGAGGTAGGCGATGAAATCGCGCCCGTGGGATGTGCTTTGCTGGAATTGTAGTAGATGCGGAAAATGATGCCGTTCCAGCCGTGCTGCCCCCAGCCGAAATCGTAGCAGGTCTGACCTTCGTTGCTCCCTTCGAAATAATTCGTTCCCTCGACAAGATTACTCAACGGCACATCCACAACAACGTTGAACTGGCTGAACCAACACTGTCCGGGACCCGGCGTGGAGGTCAATTCGGGGATGGTGATCCAGCTATGACCGTTTATGCGCATCTTCTTCCCTGTGGTTCCTGCGTGGCCCTGCCACAGGTCTATCACCGCCTCAGCACGGATGGCACCGCTCAGGTCGCTGATACTGATAGGAAGTACTTCGTTGATAAGATAGGAAGGCGGAATTGACGGGCGCGGGGCATTGGGATCCGTCACGCGCCATTCGGAATATGCCATCATCGTGCGCGAGTATTCCCTGTAAATATCCCCGGGTTGCGGATGCCGAAATATTGTCTGGCCTGTGGCAATGCTCCCCACCAATGCAACAACAAGCACGGTGGCGGAAACGCAGTTCCACAAACGAATGTGCCTCGAAAGCTCCATGCGCAAATCCTCCCAACAGTGATTAATGATTCGTCGAACTAGCCCTCTTGCTCGACTCGCGTTAAACAAACCCCGATATACTTCCCGCCAGGAGGAAAGAAGCAGATACCTCGACACAATGCGCGGTCAGTGCGATTCCAAAAAAGAACGAATTGCCTCTCTCCCAAGCACGGAGCTTGCGCGGAGAGTCAATCTATGCTCTGTAATAATATACCATCACTCCGGGGGATAGTCAACGCTCGGATGGAACCGGTCGGGATGAGGGCGGAGATCAGCAGTCGCGGGCGGTACCTGGCTATTGAGTCACTGATCGCGATGATTTCCGAAAGTAGGACGCGAGAGCGGCGCTTCCCCACACAATGCTGTAGAGATAGGAGATGAGCCACATACGTGTGATAAATGCCTCCATTTCAGCGGTCCCACGTTCGCGTACAAGCCGCCGAACATGCGAGGAAGTTCCCGGGATGAATGATCGAAAGGCATCATGGAACAACGCTGCATCCGTCCGCCCTATTACCATACATAGGTTACGGTAGTAACTCCCCACCCGCCAGGCTTTGCGCAACAGGGAACGGAATTTGCGCGGTTTGTGAACAACCACAACGTCATTGGAATACACAAGGCGGTAACCCGCGGCCGCAGCGCGGAGGCAAAACGCCCCGTCTTCCCCCGCCTTCCACTCAGGGAAGAGTCCGGTCTTCTGAAAGACCGCTGCCCGGACCAAGAGATTTGCTGTCACCGCCGTCCCGTTTTTGGGAACCGTGATATCGTTGCGGAGGTGGACGAGTGAATCGAAAAACTCGGCGGCATTTCGCGGGGTTGAATAGTCCCATTGCACCCTGCCGGCAACTACGTCGGCCTGTTGCTCATGCATCGTCGCAAGCGCCGCGACGATCCAACTTCCGGTGGCAAAACAATCGGCGTCAATGAAAGCAATGACCTCCCCCTTTGCCCGACGGACGCCCGCATTTCTGGCTGTTCCGGGATTATGAAGCGACGCCTCTGTCACGAGACTCACAGAATGTTGGCGAACCACCTGTACGGTATCATCGGAGGATCCGTTGTCAACAACAATAACTTCAAGGAGGTCCTTCGGATACTCCACTGCATCCAGTGAATCCAGCAGCTTCCCTATGTGTTTCCCGGCATTAAAGGCGGGAATGACGACAGAGACCATCGGTGTACCCAGGTTCACGGCTTTTCCCCTTTGTTAGGGCCAGACAGATGTGTTCGGAGGAACTCTTTGAGTTCGTTCTTCAGGGCATACCGGTAAAGGATGAAATAGCGCCACATCTGAAGATACGACGCAAACGATTCCTTGATCGAGAGCGGGGCCCGGTGAATCGCCCCAATGTTCGCAGCAAACCACTTCCATTGCACAAACGCCCGCCGATTGCGTTTGTGCGAATCGAACCATCCATCCCTCTCCGCTGGGTTGGGATGAACCGCGAGTGACCCCTGGGAATGGTATCGCCGGAAGAACAGAGCTTCCGGCAATTGATGGAACGGTCCCCGTAATGCAAGTTCCGTCAGGAGGATCTTGTCTGAGGCCGTGTACGGGCCTATGAGACCGGTCGTCCGCAGGACATGAGTCCGGACAACCCCTAACACTGCATTGCACTGACGGTTCAAGAAGGATGATTCAAAGTATTGCCGGAGACGAACCGCGGGCTGTGCTGCTGTTACATCAAGTGTGTCTTCGGGCTTTCGGTCGAACGGCTTTCCGTTCTCGTCAATCGCACATGTCGATGGGTAACACAGTATAATCGATGGATGGGCCTCGAGGTAGCCTACACACTGTTCAAGGAACGTCGGGGCGATCAAATCATCATGCGGCTGCCATCGAAAATACCTGCCGGCAGCTTCATGAACCAGGCGGTTGTAGTTCGGGGCCGCACCCTTGTTCGTCTCGGATGTCAGAATCCGGATCCGCGGATCCCGCGAGGCAAACTCGGCGCAAATCCCCAGCGTCGAATCGGTGGAGGCATTGTCGCCGATAAGGAGTTCGAAATCAGCAAAAGTCTGTTGAAGAATGGACTCCAGCGTCTGTCGAATCAACAACTCTCCATTGAAGACAGGCAGTCCGATGGTAACCGTTGGCATTGCTGACTTCTCATTCACCGAGCTTTGATCAGAGTCTCATGAAACAGTTGTTCTGCACTCCACAACCCTGAGCCGTATACGAACTTGAAAATACAATTTAGGGGCATCAGTCATGAAAGTCAATATTCTCATGGAGGGGAGCCCAGGGTCCCCAATAACGCACACAGGGCTTCAGCCATGGCGTTTCCGAATTCAGCCCCCCTGCCCCTTCCGAACAGTCGCGCATTCTCTTCCCCTTCTCCCAAACGCCACTGCACCTCCAGGCCCGATGTCACTGCGACGTCAATCGGATCAAGACGCCAGGGCCAAACGCTCTCTGCCGCAGCCAGCGACGACGGAACGAATCGCCACCCTTTCGATGTCTTCGCAAGAACCCGCCCTGCACCCATGACCAGTGACACAGTGGCCCACATGTTCCGTTGCTGCGCCAGAACCCGGTCCCATGTGTCAGCATGAACCCGCTCATCCAAAACACCGATGATGTCCCCACGGCTGTCGCCGGTCAGTGCGTAGGCGAACCAGGCACGGAGCGGGTCTGCCAGATCGCGAAAAAGCGCTGCATGGCTGCCCTTCCAATACGTCCCGCGCTCGTGATCAGGGTTGAAGGCACCCCCTTCGGTGGAACACGGATACCAGCGAACGGGAAGATGCGCCCTCCAGATACCCCTGTAGGCTTCCGGGTCCAACCCAACATTCCACTCCCGCTTCGGGCCGGCCGTTGAACCGGCATTAAGCAGCACCGACTCCACTTTCTTGCCGAGCAACTCAGGGTTGCGATTGTAGGCCGCTGTGAGCACTCGTGTGGACCCGACAACTGATACTACAACTCTGTCGCTGCACTCCTCAAGAATTTCAAGGAGCAGTCTGATGCCCGCCTGTTCTCCCAACGGTCTGTCTGCCGCGTCATCTCCGGGTCCGGTCAACGGCTGTGTCGGACCGGCCGCAACAGGTATCGTGCGCCCCAGCAGGTAGCCGAGCTGAGCAACAGGAACAAAACCGGGATCACGCCGGATATCGAACCCCACAGGAGCGGCCTGCAAGAATTTGCGCGTCACGTCAAGAATAACACCTTTGAGCTCATATTCCTCAAGGGCCGCCACGGTGGCAAGATCAATATGATCGTCCGGATCCTGAGGGGGATGATACAGATCCGTAATATGCACCAGCGGAATCCTGGACTTCCCTATCCGCTTCCCATTCCTGTCCAACGCCGGACTCGCTCCCGGCGCCAATCCCGCGAATGCAGCCGCACCGGCAATCAATACCTCTCTGCGTTTCATGTTGGCCGAGGCCTGACGTGTTGACTACGAAAAGTAGGTCCAAATCCACAGAATAGCAACGGAACCGGTTCGACGCCCATCATGTTCTGTAGTTGTGTGTGTTGCCAGACACGCGCGCAGAACAACCAATGAAAAGGAACCCTGCCATGCACGCTCGTTTCATGTTCGCACTCGCCGCTCTCGTCTCCATCCGTGTGCTCTGCTCCTACGCCGCTGTACCCGCAGAAGCAGGCAAGCCGGCTCCGGATTTTTCGCTCAAGGATGCCAAGGGGCAGACTTACACATTGTCCGATCTCAAGGGAAAGTACGTTGTCCTCGAATGGGTGAATTTCGGATGCCCCTTCGTCCGCAAACACTACAATAGCGGGAACATGCCATCTCTTCAGAAAACGTACACTGCAAAGAATGTTGTGTGGCTCTCTGTCTGCTCTTCTGCTCCCGGAAAGCAGGGCTATTGTGAAACACAAGAACTCACGGAAGCGATCTCCACTATGAAAGCATCTCCTTCCGCGTATCTTCTTGACCCTGATGGCACTGTCGGCAGGCTGTATGACGCAAAGGCGACGCCAACCATGTTCGTCATCGACCCGCACGGGACTGTCATCTATGGTGGCGCAATAGATAACATCCCTTCGACGAACGTTGACGATGTGGCGAAGGCCCGTAACTACGTGAAAGAAGCACTCGACCTTGCTCTGGCCGGCAAACACATTGAGGTAACAAGCACCAGGGCATACGGGTGCTCGGTGAAGTATAAGGACTAGTGCATACCCTCATCCGGGAGACAGGAAATGGTAGCATCATGAAGATCCCCGTCGGAAGCAGCCGTCAAGTCGGTGTCGTCGGCACGGGCCTCGTCGGTGCTTCGTTCGCATACGCTCTCATCATTCGCCAGCTGGCAACGCGACTGGTCCTCGTCGATGTGAACAAAGAAAAGACCATCGGCGAAGTGATGGATTTTGACCATGGTCTGCCGTTCACCGGACCGATGAAAATTCTTGCGGGGGACTATAAAGACCTCGAGGGTTCTCAGGTTGTTGTGATCGCGGCCGGATCGGGGCAGAAGCAGGGGGAGACGCGCCTCGACCTCCTCGCCCGGAACGCCGCGATCTTTCGCGAAATCGTCCCTCAGGTCGTTCGACACAACCCGGACGGCATCATCCTCATTGCCACCAATCCCGTCGATATTCTTACACATATCTCTCTCGATGTCTCTGCTCTTCCCCCATCGCGCGTGATAGGGTCCGGCACAATCCTGGACACGTCACGATTCCGATTCCTGCTTGGCCAATACTATGGCGTGGATGCACAAAGCGTCCATGCGTACATTGTCGGAGAACATGGCGATAGCGAAATTCCGGTGTGGAGCCTTGCCAACATCGGAGGTGTCCGGCTTCAAGAATTTGCACCGCTGCAGCACAAGGCGTACAAACAGGACGAAATGGATAGCCTGTTCAAGCAGGTGCGCGACGCAGCGTACGAGATCATCAAGCGCAAAGGAGCCACGTACTACGCGATCGGACTCGGCCTTGTCGCAATTGTAGAGTCGATACTCGGCGACTACCGCAGGGTACTTTCGGTGTCAACGCTCATGGAAGGTCAACATGGCGTGAGCGACATGTGCTTGAGTCTCCCCTGCGTCGTCGGCGCCAGAGGAATAGAAGAGGTCCTCGCACTCAACTTCAATAATGACGAGGAAACCGGTTTTCGGGCTTCGGCGGAAAAACTCAAATTCACCCTTGCCTCACTGCAGCACCCCTAGCCGCGATTGGGAGCCTGACCACCCGGTGCCTGGGCTGTTGCGCTTCCGCCAAGAACCTTCTCCACAATCCGCCCGAAGTCGGTAAGGGGGAACCCTCTGCTGTACGGGCCGGCTGAGACTCCTTCCCTTTCGAAGATGCGGGGCTTGTCGCCGGTGCTCCACGCCGCAAACCCGGCAAACCCGGAATGCACCCCGCCGTCCCTCTGATCCATGCACACCACAAAAAACTCCGAGAGCTTCTCCGCCCAATCAATGAGCGCGTCGTACGCCGGCATCGTGCGTCCACGCCAATGCGCAATGTACGCCCCGCTCGCCTGTCGCAACGCAGACTCCTGTAGTGTCGCTTCCGGGGTCTCAACTCCCCACTCCTTCACAAAGACGGGATGCCGCTGAGCCAGCGCAGAAACCCCTCCGTGCTTCCCTTTCTTCATAAGCATGCCCAGATGACGTCGCCAGGTTTCGGGGCCAAGAGCGGGATTCCAGTACCAGTGCACGGCATACACAACATTGGGATTGCCGTCAAGCGGATGTATCTCCATGTCTTCAAGGGACGAACTCCAACAGGGGCCGCCAAATCCCGAAATGAATACCAGTACATGCTGGTTGACTCTGTGGACAACTTCCTCGAGCCTCTCGGCCCACATCTTCCACTCCGCCCTCCACCACGATAGATAACGGCCATCTCCCATCGCCGTCCGCATTGCAGAAAACGACGGAAGCACACCGCGGTATTCCGCGCTGTCATCATACCACGACCTGACTTCGTGAGGTTCGTTACAGAGATCGAACATGACTGCTGAACACTCCCGATACCGCCGGGCCAGCACCGACCAGAACAACCAGCTTCGATGGTCGGGAAGATGACCATTGTAGGGTTGCTTCCATGCTTCGCACTTCATACGGCGCTCCACGGAGGCGTCTGCCATGAAGTAATCGCTCTCCGGAATCTTCGTCCGAGGCGTGAAGAGACGCAGTGTGTGCAAGGCCAGCAGTATGTACATCCCTCGTTCTGAAGCCCACGCGATGATCTGATCAAGATCTTCAAGATACCGGATGTAGTTCTCACTCTGTGTTTGCGCGAATTCGGGAAGCTCCCTTTCGTGGTATCCCATCAACACCCAGTCCTGGTTGAGCGGCAGACGAATAAGGTTAACACCCATGACCTTCAGGCGATCCATGAGTTCCGGAGTAATATAGGCGGCGTCGCGCCATCTGCCGGCACGGCGTGATGCCAGGCCCTCTTCCTGCCCCGCCTTCAAGTCAGCATGAAAATAGCGTGCATGGTTCAGGCCGGAGACGTTGACCCCGCGTAACATGTATGCAGCCTCACTCCCCTCCCGAGCGATCACGTTGCCGACGGCCCGGAGACGGGGCAGATCTGCTATCCTGCATACGGGACGGTAGAATTGACCCGATGCGAGACCGTGCAAGAAGGGGAGATCCTGCGCCGCAGTTTCCGGGAACGAGATGATCGACCTTCCGGAAGAGGTTCTGCCTGATGCCCTGTAGAAAATCCGTGGATTGCGCACGAGCACTTCCCAGATGGGCTGTGGGACCCGGTAGGTCACGCTGCCTCCCCCTTCCACCCTGAGACCGTCGATCGGGGGGGGTACCAGCCCGGGAATCCCCCTGCCGCTGTTGAAATAAAGGCTTGAAGGGTCGGATCCTATTTCCACATCAACGTCGAGCTGCCCCAGCCGCGGCCCGGCTTCAATAATGAAGGAGGGAGAAGGAGGAGTACCTTCGGAATCCCGGAGAAGGCTCCGGGCTGTCGGACGGATCGTCACGAAGGGTCGGGGGGGTGCCATCTAGGTGGTGCGCATGATGCAACGAAGTTCTACGGTGCCTCGCGCGGGAGAGGCTTTCCCGACTTCACAATATTCACCGCCTGCTGAAAGCGCTCGTGGAATGTCGTCTCAGTCAATCCTGTCGCAACATTGG
>JGI20214J51650_10003295_pt1 | contig 10121 bp, 10 predicted proteins | sample WetSurMetagenome_FD_51650 | JGI IMG/M metagenome (IMG submission 51650)
TAATAATTGTTTACCATGACAGATCCCAAGAATCAAAACCAGATCAGTATTGAACTGAATGAAGAAGTTGCCCAGGGAACTTATTCAAATCTTGCTGTGATCACTCACTCGGCTTCTGAATTTGTGATCGATTTTGTACGGATTATGCCTGGTATACCCAAGGCACAGGTCAAATCGAGAATAATTTTAACTCCTGAGCATGCTAAAAGACTTGTTGCAGCTCTTCAGGATAANATAGCCAAATATGAATCTGTGCATGGGACCATTAAAGAAGTAAAAGGCNCAGGACCGGCAATACCGTTAAATTTTGGCGGACCTACTGCCCAGGCATAATTTGCTTTTTAAAAAGATACAAGCCGTCATAAATTCTTTTTGACGGCTTGATTTTTTGTTATAATTGAAATAAAGGCTTACTTTGTCCGTTGTTTACAAAAAAGATTAAGATTTATCTGAAATGACAGGAAACATACTACGAAAAATNTTTGTTGCTCTGATTATTTTAACGCCTGTTATCTCTTATACAGGTTGCAAAAAACAATCAAAATGCGGCTGTGGAAATGATGTTCTTAATACACTTTCTAATGCTTCAGCCTATGTTTCTTTTAATACCGATGGTACAACTATTTTTTTCCAGACAGTAGGTGACTCATATTCATATTACTATTTCTGTAATCCAAGCGAAATGTTTCCTAATCTTAAAGATGCTAAATCAGGCGATATCCTATTAGTTTCAGGGAAGGTTTACTGGGATTGTAACTACGTTTATCAGGCAAGTAATTCCTCTTATATGAATTATCAGAAAATATATCAATGCCAGGTGACAGGTCTTTCACTCGATCTTTATGGCAAAGGTAAACCGACATCTGTCTCTGAGCTAAATCCTGCTGCTTCTCAGAAATAAGTTTTAATCTTCTTTACTTTCAGGCCAACCATGATTTCAGGTAATTTTGTATATTTCTGAAAAATTGGAAAATGTATCATAATAGCATATCTTTTGCAGGGGCAGGAAGAGTTGCAGAAGTTTTATGCAAAGCACTGTTTCATGCAGGTTTTAAGATTGATATAGTTGTTTCGGAAAATGAGGCTTCCGGTAAGCCTCTTGCTGATTTCTGCAAAGCAGAATGGTCACACGATCTGTCTTTTCCCGATTCTACAAAAGTTATTATTGTTGCGGTTCCTGATCAGAGATTGAAGAGTGTTCTGGAATCAATCAAATGCTACCCGGATACGTTAGTTGCTCATACAGCAGGCAGTATAGGTCTTGAAATTTTTCCCGCGAAATTATTAAAAAGAGGTATTTTCTATCCATTGCAGACTTTCTCCAAAGGCAGGAACATCAGTTTCACTGATTTGCCATTTATGCTCGAAGCCTCGGATGCAGAGTCATCAGTAGTACTTAAAACACTTGCTGAGTCTATAGGAGGTAATGTGCATTTTGTTGATACTGAACACAGAAGACTGCTTCATATGGCTGCTGTTTTTGCCTGTAACTTCACTAATCATATGCTTACTTTAGGCAGGAATGTAGCATTGAAAGCAGATTTCCCATTTGAAATGCTGGTTCCACTTATAAAAGAAACAATCTCAAAGGCAATTGATTCAGGACCTGAAAATTCTCAGACCGGTCCTGCAGTAAGAAATGACAGGAATACTATAGAAAAACATCTGGAATTGCTATCTTACTCCACAGAATTGCAGAAGGTTTACTCTGAAATGACACAGTCAATAACTGAATACTACTATAAGAAAGACAAAAGTAAAAGACGAAAGAAATGAAATGGAAGTGAGGCTTGGCGAAGTCTGTGACTTCGCCATTAATAAAATGTAGTCTTAGACTACAACAATGTCAAGCGAAGTTACAAACTTCGCTTAGCTTAAATGCTGGAAAAACCGCAAGCAACAAACCACAAGCAACAAGTTTTTATAATGGCCAATTTTAAAGAGGACCTTGTAAGAGTAAAAGCACTTATATTTGATATTGATGGGGTGTTATCCCAACAGACAATTGCTCTCAATTCATTTGGTGTACCAAACCGGACTGTTAACCTTAGGGATGGTTATGCACTGCAGCTGGCAGTGAAGAAGGGCTATATTATTGGAATAATCTCAGGAAGTACTTCAAAGGAGTATAAGAAAAGATTACAACGTTTGGGCATAAAGGATATTTACCTTAAGAGCATAAGCAAACTCGATGATTTTAATGGATTTCTTAAAAAATATAATCTGGATAAATCTGACGTTTTGTTCATGGGAGACGATATCCCTGATTTTGAAGTAATGAGAGCAGCAGGTATTCCTGTTTGCCCCTCTGATGCTGACAGTGAGATTAAACAGGTTTCTTCTTATATTTCTGATAAAAAAGGAGGAGAAGGTTGCGTCAGGGATGTTATAGAACAGGTATTACGATTGCATAATAAATGGATGGATTCAGAAGCCTTTAGCTGGTAAAAGATGATAGCATTTCTAAATCTGATCAGATGGAAAAATCTTCTCATGGTTGTCCTTACCATGGTACTGATAAGATATGCGGTTCTTGAACCTCTGATCAGGAAAATCAGCGTTATATTAATAGAAACCGGGAAAGAGACTCCGATGACACTTCAGTTCCCGTGGTATGACTTTGTAATTCTGGTGGCGGCCACAGTTTTCATTACTGCCGGCGGTTATGTTATAAATGATTATTTTGATATCAAAACAGATCTGATAAATAAGGGTAAAGTTATAGTCGGTACAAAGATTCCCAGGCGCAAGGCTATGATGTGGCATAATATCTTCAACCTGGCAGGAGTAGCAGCAGGTTTCTACATATCATACAAATCGGGGTATTTTTGGCTGGGGACACTATTTTTGGTGGTCTCAGGTTTACTATATTTTTATTCCGCAAGCTATAAAAGGCAGTTCCTTATAGGAAATATTATTGTGGCTCTTTTAACAGCAATGGTTCCTATGCTTGTAGTCTTTTATGAATGGCCGGCAATTTATAAATACTACACAATTAATGCTGTAATTCTTCCACCGATAAACTTTATTATCTATTGGGTTGGGGGATTCGCTCTTTTCGCTTTTTTAACTAATCTTGCACGAGAGATAATCAAAGATATAGAGGATTTTGAAGGCGATATTGCATATGGAAGGAATACTGTCCCGGTGATAATAGGTATTGTATCGGCTAAAACGGTTTCCATCTGTATCATTGTAATTACCATACTGTTGCTCTTTCTTGCATGGCATTTCTTCATTAGCGATACGATAACACTGATATACTTGTCAGTTACAATAGTTTTGCCTTTATTGTTTGTCATTTATAAATTGGTAATAAGTAGCGAAAAAAGGCAACTTCATGGGGCAAGCACAATTATGAAAATAGTAATGATGACCGGTATTCTGTATTCTGTGGTAGTGAAAATTATACTAACCTGGAACCTGTTCTGATGATCGCTGACCAATTCAAAGACTATAAGATTATNCTTGCTTCTCGTTCTCCAAGGAGACAGCAATTACTTCTCGAACTCGGTCTTAAATTTGATGTTGTTNTTAAGGAATATAAGGAGGTTTATCCTGAAGGCCTTAATGGAGANGAGATTGCACGCTATGTTGCACACAATAAAGCTGCATCTTTCATAAAAGAAATATCAGAAAACGAGATAGTTATTGCTGCCGATACAATAGTATGGTGTAATGATCAGGTTCTTGGGAAACCTATGAATCGCGAAGATGCAATTCGTATACTGAAAGAAATATCAGGAAAAACACATGAAGTGATAACAGGTGTTTCACTGCTATCCGGAACAAAGGAGCTGACCTTTTCAGAATCAACAAAAGTAACTTTTGAGGTTCTGACAATGGATGAAATCAACTTTTATATTGACGAGTTTAAACCTTATGATAAAGCCGGGGCATATGGAATCCAGGAATGGATTGGTATTATTGCCTGCAGCCATATCGATGGTTCGTACTTTAATGTTGTTGGNTTGCCTTTGCAGCGACTGTATAAGGAATTACAGAAATTTATAAGATAGAATATGGATCTGGTAAGGACGTTGCATGCAACGTCCCTACAAATCAAAACATAATAGAACCATTTGGTTTTTACCCCCTCCCGATAGCTATCAGGACCCCTGAAGGGGGGCCAAAAATAGTCTGGATTTCGAAGCCCCCTTTAGGGGGTTGGGGGTAAGATAAGTGGGAATGGATGAGTAAATTATTGTGAATTGAAATTGATTATGAAATATTTATGAGAATTAAACTACTTACTACCTGGTTATTACTGACTACTATTTTAACTCCGGTCATGAAAGCCGATGAGGGAATGTGGATCCCTCTTCTGATTGAAAAATACAATATNAAACTGATGCAGGAGAAAGGCTTTAAACTTTCNGCTGAAGATATCTACAGTGTTAATAAAGCCTGTATGAAAGATGCTGTAGTTCAGTTTGGCGGCGGCTGTACCGGTGAAATAATATCAGCAGATGGTTTGCTGATAACAAANCATCATTGTGGATTCAGCCAGATTCAGAGGCACTCAACTCTTGACCATGATTATCTTACAAATGGTTTCTGGGCAATGTCNAAAGAAGATGAATTGCCAAATCCGGGCCTCTNTGTTACCTTTCTGAAAAGGATGGAAGAAGTAACTGATCAGGTTATGGAGGGAGTGAAAGATAGTATGCAGGTTAATNCCCGCGATAACTTAACAAAATCCAATATTGCTGCNATAGCAAAAAAAGCTACCGAAGGGAATGGCTTTACAGCATCCGTCAGACCATTTTATATGGGAAAACAGTATTTTTTATTTGTTTATGAAACTTTCAGAGATATTCGTCTTGTGGGAGCTCCTCCGTCTGCTATTGGTAAATTCGGTGGAGAAACTGACAACTGGGTATGGCCCCGACATACTGGTGACTTTTCACTTTTCAGAATTTATGCAGACAAAGACAATAAACCGGCAGATTTCTCGGCAAATAATGTGCCATACAAACCTATATATCACTTTCCTATTTCATTAAAGGGTATTAAAGAGGGAGATTTTACCATGGTTTTAGGATATCCTGGAACTACTTCTGAATATGTACCTTCCTGTCATATTGATATGGTTAAAAACTATNTAAATCCTAAGATGATAGGAATCAGAACAAAGAAAATCGAAATAATGGAANCTGCTATGAACAGTGATCCACTGATAAGAATTCAATATTCTGCGAAGAAGTCAGGATTAGCAAACTCCTGGAAGAAGTGGATAGGAGAGAGCCAGGGTCTTGAGAAAATGGGNACAATAGAAAAGAAAGTTGAATATGAAAATAAGTTGATAAAGTGGATTGCTGAAGATAATATCCGTACAAAGCGATATGGCAATCTTCTTNCAAAATATAAGGAATTGTATATTTCCTTANGGGAATATAATNTAGTATACAATTACACAAATGATGTCTTTTTTAGCAGNGGAGCAGAAGCCGTTGGTTTNGCCCGAAACATAAAGGCTCTTGCTGATCTGATAGAAAATAAGGCCGATGATCATCAGATAAAAGTTATGAAAACCAATTTGATAGCATCAGGCAAAAACTTTTTTCAGAACTATAATCAGGCTACAGATAAAAAACTCTTTCTGGCCGTGATGACCATGTATGGTGAGAACCTTGACAGAAAATGGCAGGCGCCGGAATATATAAAAATTAAGAACTCCTGCAGAGGGAATTTTGCCGCAATTGCAGATAAAATATACGATAAGTCTGTCTTCACAGACGAAACCAGATTCAAGAGTTTTGTTGAAGGTTTTAATTCTTCTTCAATCAATAAATTGAAAAAGGATCCTTTATATCTGATTTCAGTCGATGCTGTAGATTTTCTGGCCTCAAAGGTCAGACCTGACCTTGTTCGGCTGAATGATGAAATACAGAAGCTTAACCCTGACTACATGTCAGCTCAGATGGAATTCGAAAAGGAAAAAGTTTTTTATCCCGATGCTAATTCAACACTCCGACTGACTTATGGAACAGTGAAAGGATATTTTTCTAAAGATGCGGTATATTTTACTTATTATACCACATTGAGAGGGATAATGGAAAAAGATAATCCGGCCATTTACGATTATAATGTTCCTGAAAAACTAAGGCTATTGTATAATATAAAAGACTATGGCCGTTATAAGCAGGATGGAGAAGTGCCTGTTTGTTTTATTGCCAATAATCACACAACAGGTGGTAATTCTGGCAGCCCGGTAATAAATGCAGATGGTCAGCTGATAGGTATTAATTTCGACAGGGCCTGGGAAGGAGTTGCCAGTGACCTTTCATTCAATCCTGAACAAAGCAGGAATATAAGTCTCGATATCAGATATGCCCTTTTTATCATTGATAAATTCGCCGGAGCAGGGTATCTGTTGAAGGAGATGACGATTGTGGAATAATAATTACGGGATGTAAAATCGTTATAGGGACGTTGCATGCAACGTCCCTACAACGATGATATGACAATTAAGATGATTTGATAGAATGGTTGCTACCATCCCCTACAAATAGAAATTAATAAGATTTGATAGTTTTAATCTTTTCGGCAAATTTCTGACAAACTGCCTGTTGTTTTTCTATTTTATCATTTACTTGTTCCTGCATTTTATCGTTTCTGGGAATTTCAGCATTAGACTTGTCTATTTCGTTATTAGACTTATTAATACTGTTTTGGGATGATTCTATCAAATTCTGAATCTTTTTCTTCCGTTTTTCAAGACCATTTATATAATCATTTTTCGCCTTTTTGGTCTTGTCGTCTTCTGTCGAACTAACCTGTTTATTCTGTTCGATAATTTCGGATGTTACTGCAGTCAGCTCATTATTCTGTACAGTTATTTTATCATTTTCCGTAACAATTGATGTGTTCTCAGACTCGATTGACTTCTGCAGTCGTGTTTTATCCTTTTCAAGTGAGGAGAGGTCTTTTTGAAGATCCCGGAGTTTTTTATCTTCAGCATCTGCCTGATCTTTAGCCAGATCGATGTATTGATTTTTGGCAAATTCTTTCAGATAAATTTTTGCATTATTAAGATCTGTCTCCCCTGTGGATCGTTCAATGTAGTTATCTTTTTTTAGTTCAAATGAAACATTAATCTTGATTGCAGAGTCAAGATTCATCAGTTTACTGTAAACATTTAATGGATTCGGGCTGATCTCCTTAATTTTGGCACCAAATATCGTCATTTCATTATTCTCAATAACCAATTTTGATTTTGTGCCTGATTGTAAATCTCTTGTCCATGTTTTAAGTGTCTTTTCATAATTAACTTCCGGAATTGTTACTGAAAGGCCAGGCAGTTTGCCCTTGCCGAAAGTAATGCTATCCTCAGAGACTAAGATTGGCTTTTGAGCTTTAATTCCTGTAAAGGAAATCAGTGCCAGCAATAAAAGAATAGAATTTGATTTCATAGGTTTTCTTGTTTTAAAATACTGTTTGTAAATTTTAAAGTGTTTAAGATCAGATCTTCTCAACTCATTAAATGATAGAACGATCCTTTTCTTTGTATTAACAAGGATAAACAGTAAATTGTTTAGAAAAGACCTCAGGTTTTACATCTTTTTAAATATTCACGTTGTAAAAGATTTCTGCTGTTTGTCGTCCCATGCGAAGGTAAATACACGTTACAACCTGTATCTAACAGTTTGGCCCAGCTGGTAATAAGATCTTCTATGTTATCGGCAAAAGGAGGAAAAATTGATCGGGGAAAAATGCCGAACATGGAATCACCTGCCAGAGCCAGTTCATCATCTACTATTATTGACTGTGAACCAATTGAATGTCCGGGTGTATGTATAATATACGCATTGAAACCAAGTGGGTAAAGATCAAACCTCAAATCTACCAGGATATCTGGCTCGCATGGTTCATAGTTTAATTTTATTGGCAAATAAGGAGCTATCATGTCGACAAGTAAATGTGTGATAAAATTTGTACCGTGTGGTAATGATGTCTCTCCTTTTTGTAGAAATTCTGCCTCACGCTTATTTACTATCACTTTAGCTCCGTATTTATGCTTAATCCTTGCTGCGTTCTCAGCATGATCGTAGTGTGTATGAGTTAGTATCAGTAAATCAATATTTCTTATTTTCAGTAGGTTTAGAACATTTTTCAGACTCTTCCATTTGTAACCCGGACTGGTATCAATAAGAATGTTTTTTTCATTGCCCGATAACATGAAAACATTGCTTCGTCCTGGAAGAATACAGGAAATCGTGTATCCGCTTTTTGTATGCCAGGTTTTCATGCTTTTAAACAGATAAGTTTATGAAAACCATTTTTTTAAGGGAAGCGGAAAAAACTCGGGTGTCTCATTTTTATATTTTATATAATCATTACCGAAGAACTTTTCAAGTTCATTATACTCTTTCTTTATGAATACTTTGAATATAATATAACCTGCAATACTGGTAGTCAATACCAGCCACGAATTAATAATGAGCGATAGGGCAGGTATTATAAATAGAATTATTGACGAATACAATGGATTCTGACACAAGCAAAAAGCACCATTAGTAACCAGCCTGGTTTCTTTAAGTCCATTTAGTAAAAGTCTCACGGTGGAAAGATAAAAGACAAGACCAAAAGCCATCAGAATTATTCCGGCAATTAATAATATATTTCCACTTCCGGTGTAATACCTGAAAAGATGTTTTTCAATACAGCTTACAGTTATAGTAACAGCAAGCCAGGGAAGCAGAATTGTACCAATTTTTGGGCCTGCCCCGAAAAAATTTAATTTTTCCATATACTAGATAACCAGATAGATAAATAATTAGAATTATTACATTTCGTTTAGAACTAAAATATAAAATAATTTGAAATATTTTATGTCGGCCCAACTTTCAGAAATTAATAAACATAAAAATTATTGGCCATATATTATTTATATTCCGGTGCTCTGCACCTTCTGATATCCCAGGAAAATTTCGATCTACCCATATTTCGGTGCTCTGCACCTTTTTTCCTCTTCTGCTAATTAATTTTCTACAAATATTTCGGTGCTCTGCACCTTTTGTTTATCAGTTCATCTCCTGTAAATATTATTGTTCTTTCATCTTTTATTATACTATTATTTTATAGTAATTTTCTATTAATTGGTGTACTGAAAAGCAGCATAGCTGCGAAATATTTGTAGAAACGAATTTCATCTTGCAATCTTAGGTGCAGAGCACCGAAATATTACAACTTGATGGATAGATCAGGCTGCTGGATTTTGAAGTTTCTAATATATGCTCTTTCTGATTCCGGTCTTCTCACTTCCGACTCCCGACTCCCGACTTCCATTAAAATTCCTTAACTTTCACAAATAATACTGATGGTATGAAGATTGTCGCCGACGATAAAATTCCTTTTTTAAAAGGAGCTCTGGAGCCATTTGCGGAAATGATATATCTTCCCGGAAAGCAGATTGACAGGGAAATTCTGAAAGATGCCGATGCGCTTCTGATCAGGACAAGAACTATTTGCAATGAAAAGCTGCTCGAAGGAACGAAAGTCCGGTTTATTGGTACAGCCACAATAGGATTTGATCATATTGATACGAAATACTGTAATAAAAGGAGTATTTTCTGGACAAATGCACCCGGATGCAATTCATCATCGGTTCATCAGTATATTGCAGCTGCCCTTCTGAAGATATCCTCTACTTCTAACTTTAGTCTGAAGGACAAAACACTGGGAATCGTTGGTGTTGGTAATGTAGGATCGAAGGTCGAAAAGTTTGCAACGAGCATTGGCATGAATGTTCTGTTGAATGATCCGCCCAGAGCACGGCTCGAAGGGGAAAATAATTTTCTACAATTAAATAAAGTTCTTTCACTATCTGATATTCTGACTATTCATGTGCCTCTGAATCTTACAGGTGAAGATTATACATATCACCTTTTTGATGATGATAATTTAAGAAAGCTGAGAAAAGGCGCATGGTTTATAAATTCTTCCCGCGGCGAAGTGGCTGACACTCATGCACTAAAAACTGCGATTAACACTGGAAATATTGGTGGGGCAATTATAGATGTCTGGGAAAATGAACCGGATATCGATATTGATCTGATGAATCTCGCATTGATTGCCACACCACATATTGCCGGGTATTCAACTGATGGCAAAGCCAA
>JGI20214J51650_10003296_pt1 | contig 10121 bp, 10 predicted proteins | sample WetSurMetagenome_FD_51650 | JGI IMG/M metagenome (IMG submission 51650)
AACCCGTAGGTAATGCATTTCAACTTATTGAAGCCCTGGCCGCCGGAAAACGATGGGACATGGTCTTCAATATTGCTGAAGGTCTTTATGGTGACGGAAGGGAATCAGTGGTTCCTGCCATTCTCGATCAGTACAAGATACCTTATGTTTTCAGCGGACCTGTTATTATGGGACTGTCACTTAACAAGCATCTTGCTAAGCTTGTTGTTGGCGGACAGGGTGTTCCTGTGAGCCCGGGGTGTCTGATTTCAAAACTGAATGATCTGAATAAATGCAAACTTATTTATCCTCTTTTTGTTAAGCCTGTATCAGAAGGAACCGGAAAAGGAATTACAGAAAAAAGTCTGGTCAGGTCTCCTGAAGAACTTAAAGCTATGGTTGAATGGATTCTTACCGAATTCGGACAACCTGCCCTTGTTGAGGAATACCTTCCTGGAAGGGAGTTTACTGTGGGAATTGTAGGATATGGTGAAGAAGCAGTTGCAATTGGTGGAATGGAAGTTATATGCGCAAACAATCTACCATATTCAGTTGAAGTAAAAGAGAATTACCAGAATTATTGTCAATACAAACCTCTTGATGCTGAAATAATTGATGAATGCAAGTCAGTCGCATTAAATGCATGGAAAGCACTTGATGCGGTTGATGCAGGAAGGGTTGATCTGAAAGCTGACCGTAATGGCAGAATTTGTTTCATTGAAGCAAATCCTCTTGCCGGACTTAACCCGGTTCACTCCGACCTGCCAATTCTTTCACGAATGTATGGTATCGAATACCAGGCATTGATGGAAATGATAATGAAAGCCGCTATAAAGAGAATTAAGAGGTAATTTTTTTTCTAAATTTATAGCCTGAAATTTTATAATTGATGAATTATGAGGAGATGCTGCATTATATATAATGAACCGGGAATTGGTGCTCTGGCTGATGAGCTGGATGTACTCGATCAGGTTGCTCATATTGAGGAACATCTGAAATTACTTGGAATAGAGGTATATAGAAAAGGGATAACCGGCAATTTCATGACTGAAATTGACTCACTTGTTACTGAAAAACCTGATTTTGTATATAACCTTGTCGAATCGATCAATAATAAAGGAGAGCTTAATTATTTTATACCCGCTCTCCTTAACATGTACTCCATTCCCTATGCCGGAAATCCGCTTGAAGCGATTTTCCTGACTAGCAATAAGACTCTTGCAAGNAAGGCAATGAAAAATGCCGGAATTAGTAATCCTTCATCCTATTCTCCCTCACAAATGAGTCTTCTAAAACCCGGAAAAAAATACATTGTGAAACCAATATGGGAAGATGGTTCACTCGGAATAACTGAAGAATCGGTATTTGAATGCAAACCAGGTTACGAGCAAAAGCTGAAGGGACTAGATGATGCACACTGGTTNATNGAAGATTTTATTGATGGCAGAGAGTTTAATATGAGNGTTTTAGCCGATAAAAATGGTCCTGAAGTTTTACCNCCGGCTGAAATAGTTTTCGTCGATTATGGAAAGGATAAACCACGGATTGTTGATTTCAAAGCTAAGTGGGAAATGGATAGTTTTGAATATACAAACACTGTAAGAGAATTTCCCGGAAAAGCTCTGGATAAAGAGCTTGAAGCTAATCTTAAGGAGGCTGCACGTGCCTGCTGGCATCTATTCGGATTAAAAGGATATGCCAGGGTGGATGCACGAACAGACGGTAGTAACAATGTTTTTGTTATTGAGATAAATGCCAATCCGTGTATATCTCCTGATGGTGGTTTTGTTGCTGCAACAAAACAGGCAGGTTACACTTTCTCTGAGGTTATCCAGAGGATAATCAATGATTTAAACTGATTATCAGGCGATGGTAATTTCAAAAGATATATCGGTTGACGAAAGAAAAAGTATTGGGGATATTCTGAGATCTACAGGTTTTTTTTATGATTTTGAAATTGAAATCGCTCTTGGTCTGGTAGATGATACTATTACATATGGTTCGGATATTTGTGGTTATCACTGGATGAAAATTTATGATGAGACAGAACTTGTTGCATTTGCAAATTATGTCAAAAATTCATTTTCAGTTCATTCCTGGGATCTTTACTGGATTGCAGTTCATCAGAACTCAAGACATAAAAAGCTAGGTTCGGCTCTTTTAAAAGCAGTTGAGGATGACGTACGAAATATGGGAGGAAAAATTCTCTGGCTTGATACTTCCGGTCGTCCATTATATGCCCCTACTGAAAAATTTTATGTAAAAAACGGATATAAACTTAAGGCAAGTCTGCCGGATTTCTATGCCCCCGGAGATCCGAAGCAGATATATTCTAAAGTATTATAATATCCTTCGTACTTCAGATTTAAGTACCCTAATATAATGAAAGGCTTCAATACAATTATACTTCTGATAATGTCAAATGCCTTTATGACAGTGGCGTGGTATGGGCATCTGAAATTAAGGACAATGAGCAGGTTTGAGAATATAAGTCTTTTTGCTGTGATATTATTAAGCTGGGGGATAGCTCTGTTTGAATACTCTTTACAGGTTCCGGCAAACAGGATCGGATATCGGGAAACAGGTGGACCGTACTCGCTTGTTGAATTGAAGGTTATCCAGGAAGTAATTTCAATTATGGTGTTCACTGCATTCACCCTGATAGTTTTCAAGAATGAACATTTCAGGTTGAATCATCTCATCGGATTTATGTTTCTGATCCTTGCAGTATATTTTATTTTCAAGAAGTAAAAACTGGTTATGATGTCTCCTATTTTATAAGGTTCGAATTATAGTATCGGGGATTACCGGTTACTTCTTCTCCCAGCCATTCAGGTTTTTCAAAATATTCATTTTCTGAGGAGAGCTCAATTTCCGCGATCAAAACTCCTTCGTTTTTATCATGAAATACATCTACTTCAAAAGTATGAATTCCTGAAGGTATCAGGTATCTTGTTTTAACAATTTTTCCTGGGATACAGATTTTCATTAGTTCTTCTGCATCAGAAAAAGGTATTTGAAACTCCCATTCATTTCTCGTGATTAATCCTTCATTTCTCCGGCTTTTGATTGTCAGAAATGATTTATCGTCAGCAATCCTTAACCTGATAGTTTTATCTGGATCAACTGAAAGATAAGATTGCATTATGCTTATCTTTCTGATAGCCAGATGTCTGAATTCACCTGTTACGAGGAATTTACGCTCAGTTTCAGTTGCCATTTTTCTTTTAAAGTTAATATTTATTGACGCGTGTTACAACTAATAACCATTCCTGCAGGAGTGGCTTTGTTAATTGTAACTTTTAAACATGTTTATAATTAATTATCCTGTATTATTATAATTTATTAGTCAAATATCATAAAATATTTTATATTTGAAATGATAATTCAACAGACACTATGATATATTAATGATTAATGTATTATTTCTGAATGAATTGTCGGAAGTAGTTTTAGTTTAGGAAGTGAGGGTGAACTTATGGAAATGGGCTGCTGGTGTTAACCGGCAGCCCATCTTGTTATCCGGTTAAATATAATTTTAGTATTTTAGTCTGGTGAAATAAGAAAACTAAATAGCCGCAAATGGATGTAAGGATTGAAGAAACATGGAAGTCAAAACTGAAAGAAGAATTTGAAAAGGAATACTTCCTGAAACTTTCGGAATTTGTAAAGGAGGAATACAGGTCAGGTACTATTTACCCTCAGGGAAGCTATATATTCAATGCATTCAATCTTTGTCCTTTTGATAAGGTAAAGGCTGTAATTATCGGACAGGATCCGTACCATGGCCCGGGACAGGCTCATGGATTATGCTTTTCCGTAAGGGAAGGTGTTGAATTTCCTCCTAGTCTGAAAAATATATTCAAAGAAATTGAGATGGATCTGGGTTTGAAAAGACCAGCTACAGGAAACCTTACAAGATGGGCTGCCCAGGGCGTTCTGCTTCTGAATGCCACTCTTACTGTTCGCGCACATCAGGCCGGATCGCATCAGAAGAAAGGGTGGGAACAGTTTACTGATAGCGTAATTTGTAAACTTAACAGCGAAAAGAAAAATGTTGTATTTTTCCTGTGGGGAGCATATGCACAGAAGAAGGGAGAATCAATCGACAGATCAAAACATCTTGTACTTGAATCAGTACACCCCTCTCCTCTTTCAGCTTCACGGGGATTCTTTGGCAATAACCACTTCAGCAAATGTAATGACTATCTTAAAGAACATGGTATAGCGCCAGTTAACTGGCAATGAATGAGGTTAAGGCTGAGTTTAAGAATCTGACCTTAACATTAACCTACATCCTGGCCATTGCTTTTGATATTGTTTCTTCAAGTTCACTGTACTCCTCAAACCCAACTGATAGCCTTATCATACCTGGTTCAGGATATTTGACTCCCCATACTGCTTCTACAGGCATTAAAATTGTGTGCGGATCTCCTAATGATGGTATAAGTTTTATTTTCTCTGAAACCTGATGTATAAATTCATCTCTCCTTCTTCTTTTCTGAGTATTGTCTTTCCCGTCAAAATCAAAGGTTATCATTGCTCCGTAACCCCTTGCTTTAAAAAGCTTTTCAGCAATCATGTGTGTGGGATGATCTTTTAATCCGGGAAACCAGACTTTCCTGACAACAGGAACATTATCAAGGTATTCAGCCAGTTTTGATGCATTGTTGCACTGACGCTCAAACCTGAGTTCAAATGATTGTATCTGTGTCTGTAACCTGTAAGCATCATCAGGTGAAAGCATATGGCCAACAAGCTTTCTGTACTCAATAGCCTGTTGCATTAAACTGTTGTTATTCCCGCATAAAACACCGGCAGTCAGATTTCCATGCCCTGAAAAATACTTTGTAACACTATGAATAACAATATCTACGCCTTCACCTAAAGGTTTGTATAGAAAAGGAGTTGCAAACGTATTATCAATTATTACTCTTAAGTCATGCTTTTTTGCAATACTGCTTATTTCAGTTACATCTGCAACAATCAGCATCGGATTCGAGATTGATTCAATATAGACAAATTCAGGTTTTAATACCGATAGCACTTTCTCAAATTCAGTAAGGTTATAATTTCCACGTTCCGGTGTAAAATAATGAATATCAAGACCTCTGCGTTTTTTTAAAACAGATTCAATATAAGAGATGGTTCCTCCATAAATTTCAGTAAAGAATAACCATGGTTTCGTTTCCTTCCCTATCTGAAAAATTGAGAGTGCCGTGTCTATGGCAGACATACCCGATTGTGTGAGAAGCGCCCATTCACAACCTTCAATTCGCATAATTTCCTCTTCAGCAGAAACTACAGTGGGATTCCGATAACGCGAATAGATGTAACTATTTGGTTCTCTGGTGTGTTCACTTTCCTCTCTGAAAGCTTCAGCAGTTTTCCCGGCATCAGAAAGCTCGAAACCGGCATCCCTGTATATTGGCATACGCGAACTGTTAACTACTTTTCTTTTCATTTTTCAGATCAATTACTTGTTTATTTATCAAGGTCTGAATATTGACAGGATCAAAGTCATAATAGTAGATCAGCCTGTCAATAAATTCTCCAGTCAAAAATAATGAAATTAAAACAGGATCGGTTGATGAAATCGATGAGACAAGACATGATCCGGTTATAATCAAAAGAGCTATTCTTACAAACCTTATTCCCGGAAACATCCCGTTATTCTTATTTATTATCATAAGATAAGATGATGAAATAAGTTTTATGATTGCAATAAATACGAAAGGAAGAATACTGCGGGTAAGAAAAGATACTATTAACAAGGAAGTCAGGAAGGCCTGACCACTATGCAGGATTGTGGATTTTCTTTTGTCAGAATAAACGTATACTGAATCAATGGATATTAGCAGTATCAATCCAATCATTGAAGAAACAATAAGCATACCTGGCAGTTGAAAGAAAACTGTAATGAGTGAGATTAAAAAATATATCCCAAAAAGTACTATCTCTCGGCTTAAAGGTGATCTTTTAAGGTTAATTACTGCTCTCCATGCACGAAGAGGTTTTCCGAGGTGAGAAAGAGATATTAATCCGGCAAGAAGAAGAAAAGTGGATTGCACTATTATAGAAGGAAATGTTCCCCATATAAGTGAAGAAATCAGAATCCCGACTGACAATGTTGTTAAAAAGCTGAATAACAACAGGCTTAATTCACCAGTAATGCTTTTCGTTTTTAATAAACTTTGCTGTATTCCTCTTTCAAAGGATTCTTCCGGGAATATTCTAAGAGGGATTTCATTCATTCCGGAGATAAACTTAATTGAGGGATTAAGCTGTTTATCGGGGAACCAGGGGGGAATATTTTCTGAAACCGTATCAGTTAAATCCCCGAATTTGAGAGCTCCTGTCGGACAGGATGTTGTACAAGCCGGTGAAATACTGTCATTTAACAGAGTGTAACAGAAGTTACACTTCTCAATTACCCGATTTTCCGTATCGAATTTTGGTGCATCATAAGGGCAATTCCATTTACAATATTTGCACCCGATACACCTGGTACTTTCAATTATTACAGCACCTGTGAGAGTGTCTCTAAAATAAGAAGCAGACGGGCAACCCTCGAGACAAGTTGCCGTTTCACAATGATTACAGGCGAGAGAAAGATTTAGAACAGGGAGCGATTGAAAAGCCTCAGAGTTATATGAATATACCACCCTGGGGTGTATGCTCCATCCGTTTTCCAGAATACAGGCAGCAGTGCAGGCATTGCAGGCAACACATCTTGTATGATCAAACAGAAAACCCTTACTCATTTTTTTCAACTCTTTCTATTTCAACCATGTTATCATGAAAAGCGGCACCGTAACCCATATCAGTCTCCTTACCGGCTATCAGATGATTCCCTCCGCCTCCTTCATTTGTCCATATTCCGTTCGGAAGTACAACAACTCCTGCTGGTATACGATTTGAGATTCTTGCATAACTTAATAATTCACCTGTCAGATTATATACCCTTACCTTATCACCTGTATTGATGTTTCTGCAAGAAGCAGCTTTTAATGAGATTCCTACTGCAGACTCCTGTATTATTTCTTTAATTATTTTAAGATTGCCAAACTGAGAATGTATACGACTTCCTGTATTCGGAGTCATAAAAACCAAAGGCAACTTTTCTCTATCAACCATCGTTGTACTTGGCATATAATCGGGCAATTGCGATACACCCCACTTTGTATTGGCAGTAGCAGAATAAAGTTCAATTTTACCAGATGGTGTTTCAAATTTAAGATCTTCATAGGCAATATGCTGAAGTCCTGGAGCCAAAACAGGTCCCATTTTCAGATCTTCAAGCTTGAGACTGGTATACCCTTTGATCCGGCAATCAATCCATTCTTCTATCTTCTCATTTCCGGGTTCCGGAATCTGTTCTGGTCCAAGGTTTAGATTAAGTCTTTTTCCAAGATAATAATAGATTTCGCTTTCGGGCATAACTTCACCTGGCGAATTAATAACTTTTGGTTTGAACAGAACATATGGAGACCAGTAAGAACCAAGTATATCTGATTGCTCAAACATATCTTTTGCAGGAAGAATTATATCAGCAAATTTTGCGGTATCGTTCATGAATTGTTCTACCACAACTTTAAACTCCAACATGCTGAATGCCTTCTTAACGCTATTTGTGTCAGGCGATTGAAGAAGCGGATTTGCTCTCTCTATCCAAATCGCTTTAAGTTCAGGATCACGTGCTTTTAACATATCTGTCCCTAATTTTGCCATTGAGACAGTTCTTCTGAATGGAAGATCTTTCTGAGGATCGGGATAATATGATAATGGTTCCTTTATATTATCAAAGACATAACTCTGCAGATTTGCATAATTAAATCCTGATCCAGGCTTGCCGATGTTGCCCGTAAGAATAGCAATTGACAGAATTGCCCTTATAGTCTGACCACCATTCAAATGCCTCTGCAGTCCATAACCTGGTAGAAATGTTACCGGTCCCCCTTTGCCGATGATATGTGCAAGCTCACTGATCATACTCGCAGGTATTCCGGTTATCCCCTCGGCATCCGATGGTGTGATAACTGATGATTTACAGAATTCGTTAAATCCCAGGACATTCTTGTCAATAAATTTTCTGTCAATGAGGTTGTCTTTTAGAAGTACAGAGCATATGGCAAGTGCAAGAGCGGCATCGGTTCCCGGTTTTGGACTGAAAAGCATTTCAGCTTTATCTGCAGTAGGAGTTCGTACCGGGTCAATTACGATAATTCTGCAACCTTTCTCTTTTGCTTTTGCAATAAACGCTATCTCCTGAATGTTTGTCTCAGCAGGATTTTTTCCCCAGATTATGATTGTTTTTGCATTTTCAAGATCCCATGGAACATTATGTTTTACCGAGCCAAGAGTTAATCTGACAGCCTCAAGTCCTGCCGGCCAGCACAGATTTCCATAGGTTAGTGTTGTACCGCCGAATGCTTTCCAGAATGAATGTCCGATATCATTTGTAAGCCCCGACATTCCACTTCCTCTATACCATAAAACACTTTTAGATCCGTACTTTTCCCTTATTGAGATCAGCTTATCTGTTATAAAATCAAATGCTTCGGCAGTAGTGACTTGTTGAAACCTCCCATCTGAGGTTTTTAGTAATGGATAGATTATCCTGTCAGGTGAATTAGTTCTTTCGAGATACGAAAGACCTTTAATGCACGGTCCTTCAGGAGTGGCAAGATTTTTAGGGTACGGCAGAATTCTCCTGATCTTATTGTTTTCAACNTGAACCCTGAATGAACAGGTGCTGTAGCAATTTCTTGGACAAGCTGTTACGAATTCTTCCATTTAATCCAATGGGGCATCCAGGGAGCAATTATTGATAGTGAGTTTTTTATTTGCAAGATCTGAAATGAAGACTTCGTATGTGACCTTCGCCTGCCCGATATAGGTCATACCATTATAATTCACCGATCCGGTTGAAAAGAGCTGTCCGTTTACTTTAGCTGTAATCTCAGCTTTTGGATAAGCCTTATTGAAACGAAAATACTCAGAAAAGCCTCCGGCACTGATATTGCCGAGTGTATCAATTCCATCTGACGTATTTACAATTACCATTTCAAAAGGAAGATCTGAAACATTCTGAACTCTGATATCGGTTGGTCCTTCAGGTGAAAATTTAGTTTTTTTACAGGCTACAACAGTCAGAAGAAGAATTGAAACAAAAAGAAGTTTTTTCATGATCCGGAAGATTTAATAACATCTATATTATCTGACGGGAAATATAGTAAATAAGTTGCAAACGGATCAAATTTTACTAAGACTATTTAAAGGTATCCATCCCTTATTTCCATCCGAGAGTCGTATTTCCAGCCACTCTCCTACTTCATCTTCAATTGAGACTTTGGTACCTTCATGAAGTACAAATAAGTCAGTTCCACTGTTATCAGGGGAGCTCTTACCGCTAACCTGCGGTGTTGTAACTATAGCCTTGTGACTGTCGTAAACCAGTTTTTTATTTCTACCGGCAAATGCTAATGATGTAACTGTGAGGATAAAAAAGAAAACAGCAAACCAAAAACCAACCACTTTCTGACGATAGTGCGATGAATAAATGTACAGTGATAATAATAGAAGGAACAGGACAAATGAGAAAATGCTTATTCTGGACCAACTGTTAGTAGACAGGCACAACGATATAAAATTGTACGATCTTACAAAAAATAATTCAGGTATTTCCTGAAATCTGTCTACTATCAGTGTTCTGGCAATCTGAAGGTTATAATTAACATTTTCATCTGTCGGATTAAGCAGATATGCCCTTTCGTAGAAAAGGATTGCATCCGGAATATCATTAACCTTAAAATATGCATTTCCAATATTGTATTCAAGATTTGCAGAACGGTAACCTGTATTGTAAATATCAGTCCAGACCTGTAAAGCTTCCCTGTAATTGCCTGAAGTAAAAAATGTAACACCCTGTTTAAATTTATCAGTGGTTGCCTGTTGTGAGCTTGCTTCAGCTGCAAGCAGGAAAATAAAAAGGAAAGAATAAATATATCTTAGTCTTGAGTTCATTTTCTATCCTATTGAATTTTCAACTGATCTTATAAATTGTAATGCACCTTCGTAGATAGTGCCTGCTTCAGTTTCTGATGATGATGGCGAGAATCTGGCAAATTCACATGTATCAA
>JGI20214J51650_10003297_pt1 | contig 10121 bp, 9 predicted proteins | sample WetSurMetagenome_FD_51650 | JGI IMG/M metagenome (IMG submission 51650)
ATTCAGCAGGATAAGAATCTGCTTCACCAAAAAATTTCCGATCTTGAATCAGAATTAGATGGAATAAAACTTAAATCGGAGGAAAATTCAAAATTAAACTTAGAAGAACGAGAAGAGATCAAAAATAAAATTAGAAATTTAATTTCCAGAATAGATAAACACCTGTCATCAGACTAAATTAGATAGTTTGTTAAATGCACAGGATATTTTAATTAGTTCTTAAATAATTTGTTAGTGGGTTCTGCAGAAAAACTGATGGAAAAAAAGAAGCTGAAAATAAAAATATTTGACAAAGAATATTCTTTACTTGTTGAAAATGAAGAAATAGCAAAAGAACTTGCTATTTATGTAAATAAGGTAATGGAAGAGACAAAAGATGAACTTCCTGATCAGCCGGCTCAGACAATAGCGATAATCGCTTGTTTGAATATTGCTTACGATTTGTTTATTGAGAAAAATAAGAATAGAGAATTTTTAATTCAGGCTTCAGACAAAGTTAAGAAAATTAAATTGCTTCTTTCAGAACAGCAGACTGCAAACCCATCTTAAGTATCACCGCTTCGCTGCTCCTAATAATTAGTGAAAAACTAACATAAACTAATTGGGAGTATTACTCCGGCGTGTATTACAGGCCTCAACTTCAATTTATTGAAGCCTCTCCCGATTTCGGGGTAGCAGTGGAAGTAAAAAGCGACTGGGAACATTCCCACTGTGATTAATAGGGTTTTTCCTATTAATTACGGGGCAGCGAAAGCGGTCTTAAAAAATAAAACTTAAGCATGGAGAAAATATGGACGTACTGTTATTAATACCGATGCTCGTTGTTATTATTATTGTGTTTTTTTACCTCGGCTGGTTGATGAACTCCAAAATTGGTAANAAAAGTATTTCCACNGCCGAAGAACAGGCNAAAAAAATACTTGAAGATGCAGACAANGATTCGAAAAATATTAAACGAGAAAAACTTTTAGAAGTAAAAGATGAGTGGTACAAAAAGAAAACTGAATTTGATAAAGANGTTCAGCAAAANAGACAAAAAATAGGTGCACTCGAAAAACAAATTCAGTTGAGGGAAGAAAATAGTGAAAAGAAATTCGATCTCATATTACAAAAAGAAAGAGAAAACAAGAAGTTCGAGTTGGACCTAAGTGATCAAAAAAAGAAACTTGATAAAAAGACCGAAGAAATCAGTCAACTCGAACAGGAACAAAACGCCAGATTAGAGAAAATATCAGGACTATCCTCAGAAGAGGCTAAGAAAATCCTGATGGATAATCTTGTTAACGAAGCTAGAATACACTCCGCTTCAATGATAAAGGAGATTACCGATAAAGCAAAAGCTGATGGTAAAAGAGAAGCTCAAAAAATCATTGTTCAATCAATTCAAAGAACAGCCGCAGATCATTCAATTGAAAGTACGGTTTCCGTTGTGCAGATTCAAAATGATGAGATGAAGGGAAGAATTATCGGTAAAGAAGGAAGGAATATCCGTGCCTTTGAATCCAGTACCGGTGTTGATGTCATTGTCGACGATACACCTGAGGCAGTAATTTTATCATCCTTCGATCAGTTTAGAAGAGAAGTTGCAAGAGTTTCATTAGAAAGATTAATTGCTGATGGAAGAATCCACCCTGCAAGAATAGAAGAAGTTGTGGAAAAAGTTCAACAGGAACTCGAAGAAGAAATGATTCGGGATGGTGAAAATGTAGTGATGCAGCTTGGTTTACACAACATGCATAGTGAATTAATTAAGCATATTGGTAAAATGAAATATAGATCCAGTTTCGGACAAAACTTAATGCAACATAGTATAGAAGTGGCATACCTTACGGGAATAATGGCTGCTGAACTTGGACTCGAAGCTAACTTAGCAAAACGAGCAGGTCTATTACACGACGTTGGAAAAACAGTTGATAAGAGTGTTGAAGGTCCTCATGCATTAATTGGATATGAAGTAACAAAAAAATATAATGAAAATCCGATAGTTGTAAACGCGGTAGGTTCTCATCACGAAGATATAGAAATGGAACATCCTATTGCAGTTCTAGTTCAGGCCGCAGATGCAATAAGTGGTGCACGGCCCGGGGCAAGACGTGAACCACTGGAAAGTTACGTAAAGAGATTAGAAAATCTTGAATCATTGGCTAAGTCCTTTGAGGGAGTGGCTAAGTGTTATGCAATTCAAGCTGGGCGGGAAGTAAGAGTTGTAGTTGAACACGATAAAATTGATGATTTTTTAGCTGATAAGCTTGCAAAAGATATTGCTGCAAAGATCGAAAACGAGATGGAATATCCCGGACAAATTAAAGTAACGGTTATTCGTGAGGTCAGAAAAATTGGTTATGCAAAATAAGGAGATCTAAAGTTCTGGGAGAAAAGTCTAAATCAGCTCGACTCAAAATTGCAATTACCGGAAATATAGGCAGTGGCAAATCTACATTTTCTAAGTTTATTAATGGATACGGATATCCAGTGATTTATGCAGATGATATTTCCAAAGAAATTCTTGCCAATGACTCTATAGCTAAGTCTGAAATTATCAAACTATTCGGATCACAGTCCTTTGAAGGTAAGGAAATAAATAAAATTTACATTGCTGACCAAATTTTTTCCGATCAAAAAAATCTTAAAAAAATCAATTCAATCCTCCATCCCAGAGTTCAAAAGAAAATTGAAGAATTAATAGAAGAGTCGTTCAAATCTTCAAACTTAGTATTCGTGGAAGCAGCATTAATATATGAATCGAAATTTGAGAAAATGTTCGATTACATTGTTCTTGTCTCAGCCGAAACGGAAATTAGAATGAAGAGATTCACTTCTGCCAAGAACGCTTCTGAAAATGATTTTTTCAAACGCGAAGATAATCAAATCAAGCAGGAGACGAAGCAAAAGAAAGCCGATTTTATTTTTACAAATAACGGATCTAAATCCGAACTGAAACTTAAAGCTGATTTACTTGTCAGGATATTAGAAAGCTCGCTGAACTAAATAACAGAACTAGACTCCTTCCTTATACTTTTTACAATAGTCAAAATGCAGTAATTTTGTATACAAAATTTTTGCGGAGAATGTAGTGTCAATATTTCATAATCTTCTGGTTAAAGCAGTTCAGGTAATGCCTGAAAAGGTTGTATGGTTATTTTCAAAAAAATATATTGCTGGAAAAACCCTCCAGTCTGCAATCGATACAGTAAAACAACTTAATTCTAAAGGAATCTATGCTACATTGGATGTGCTTGGTGAATCAGTAAATACGAAAGAAGAAGCAGTTGAAGCTAAGCAAAAAGCGCTTGATGTATTTGATGCAATTGTAAAAAACAAGTTGATGGCAAACCTTTCATTAAAACCAACTCAAATGGGATTGGCTATTGATAAAGAGTTTGCTTACCAACAGATCCTGGAGCTCGTGAAAAGAGCGAATTCAATAAATAATTTTGTTAGAATTGATATGGAAGATTCGCCGTACACTGACATTACTCTCGAAGTTTATAAAAGAATTTATGCAGAATATAAAAATGTTGGTGTGGTTCTTCAAGCATATTTAAAAAGAACTTCAAACGATACCATCGTTTTAAATAAAAATGGAACAAACTACAGGTTGTGTAAAGGTATTTATGTTGAACCTGTCACTATTGCCTATAAAGACAAACAGGCAATACGTGACAATTATGTGAAATGTCTTGAGCTAATGTTAAAAAATGGTAACTATGTTGGAATTGCTACACACGATAAATACCTTATTGATAAAGCATATGAGCTGATAAAAGATCTTAAAATTCCAAAAGATAAATTTGAATTTCAAATGTTACTTGGTGTACGTGAGGATTTGAGAGATAAAATAAACAGGGATGGATACAAGATTAGAATATACGTACCCTTCGGAAATGATTGGTATAAATATTCAGTTCGACGTCTGCAGGAAAATCCTAATATGGCCGGGCATATTGTTAAAGAATTTTTTGCATTCAGGTAATGTCGGGTTCCCGGAAATTAAATATCCTGGGAATTGAAAGCTCCTGTGATGAAACTTCAGTGGCGATACTATCTGATGATGAAGTAAAAGTAAATTTAATTTCATCTCAACATTTTCATAAAAACTATGGAGGTGTTGTCCCTGAATTATCAAGCCGTGCTCATCTGCAAATTGTCAAACCTCTTGTTGACTCAGCTCTTCAATCGGCAAACATTAATATTAATGATATTGATTTAATTACCGCGACTGCAGGACCAGGATTAATTGGTGCTTTACTCGTTGGTCTCACTTTCGCAAAGGGATTATCCTTTTCTCTAAATAAACCATTTGTTGCCGTTAATCATATTGAGGGACACATATTCTCAGGCTTTTTAATGGACACGAAACCAGAATTTCCAATGATAGTTTTGGTCGTGTCAGGAGGACACACGCTCTTACTTTTAGTTGAAAGTTTTACCAAAATATATTTACTGGGAACCACTGTTGACGATGCAGCGGGCGAGGCTTTTGATAAAGTATCAAAACTTTTAGGTTTTGGATATCCCGGTGGCCCGCAAATTGAATTAAGTGCATTAAAAGGAGATGAGCATTATATAAAATTTCCAATAGCTGAATTAAAAAATGAATACAATTTTTCGTTCAGTGGATTGAAGACAGCAGTACTGAGATTTGTGCAAAAGAATTATTCTGATAAAAATATTCCTGAGAAAGACTTGAATAACATATCAGCTTCTTTCCAGAAATCACTTGTTGATGCGTTAATTCAAAAAGTCAGTTTAGCAATTAGTAATCACAACGTAAAATCAATTTCTCTGGTTGGTGGTGTTGCAGCAAATAAAAAATTGAGGAATGAGATCAATAATCTTGCTGATCAGTTTAATATTTCGTGTATAATTCCTTCGTTGTCTTACTGCGGTGATAATGCAGCTATGATTGCTTTGCGTGGATTTCAATTATATCAATTTGGAAGAAGAGATAATTTACGTGTTAAACCATATCCCGCAATTCCTGAAAATCATTTTCTCCGAATCGGTCAAGATTGAAGTACAAATATTTAAAAATATTCTTACGCCGGGATGTAATCGCTATACTTTCAGTATTTATTTTAGTTTTAGTAGTATTTTATTTAACATTTTTTACACCGAACTTTTACAAATCAAAATCACCAATAACTTTTGAAATAAGAAATGCAGAAAGCTTTTCATCGGTTGCAGACCGGTTATATGATACTGGAATAATACCAAGTAAAATCAATTTTAAAATTGCCGGATTTATTTATGGAGCAGAAAGAAAAATTCGTGCTGCAAGATTCCATATACCAAATGGATTAAGTTATCTTGACTTACTGGATTTATTTATCTCAGGTGAATGTGATTATCAAAGGACATTAACTATCAAACCCGGACAAACAATTAAGTGGCTTGCGCATCGACTTCAAAAATATGTTTTCATTGACTCAACTGAATTTATTATTCTCGCAAACAATAAATTCTTTGCTGATTCGCTTGGATTAGATCAAAATTCGTTCGAAGGCTATCTGTTTGCTGCAGACTATGAAATCTATGAAAGAAGTTCTCCAGCAGAAGCCATTAAAATATTTTATGACGCATTCAAAATTTTTTATAACGATACTCTGCTTTCAAGGACGAAGGAAATTGGATATACGGTGAACGAAATCGTTACCCTTGCTTCAATTATAAAAGGGGAGACAAATAAAGAAGATGAGATGGCAAGAATATCCGGCGTCTATCATAACCGTCTTCGAATCGGAATGAAACTTCAAGCTGATCCTACAATTCAATATGTTATACCGGGTGGATGGAAAAGATTAACTTTCAAAGATCTCGAACTGGATTCGCCGTACAACACATACAAATATTTTGGTTTGCCTCCGGGACCGATCAATAGTCCAGGCAAAGCAGCAATACTTGCTGCGTTATATCCCGAAAAAAATAATTATCTTTACTTTGTTGCGGATGGAACTGGTGGACATATGTTTGGGAAAACTTTATCAGAACATAATAACAACGTAAAGAAATACAGGAAGTTGATACGAAAACAAAAATAAAAATAATCTTAACTGGTTTAGTATTATTTTGCATGGTAAAGTGTGCAAATCAATTACCGCCACCAGGTGGTGAGCCAGATCGGATTCCACCAAAAATTGTAGAAGTTTATCCACTGGACGGAACGACAAAGTTTATTGAGAATTCTTTTGAAATAGAATTTTCAGAATATGTTGATAAAAGATCTGCTACCGAAGCAATTTTCATTTCACCTTTTATCGAAGGCGCTCTTGAATACAGCTGGAATGGAACAACTCTCGACGTAACCTTTCCTGAAAAACTTAAAGAGGATGTTACTTATACAATTACAATAGGGACAGATGTCGTTGATTTAAATAATAAAAACAGAATGGCTCAGGCATTTACATTTTCTTTTTCTACTGGAGATAAAATTGACAGAAAAATTATTTCAGGAAAAGTTTTTGGCAAGAATAAAGAAGGAACTTTTATTTATGCTTATAAGTTTGATGAAATTACCGATTCTTTGCTGAGAAGGAAACCTGATTACGTTTCTCAAACTGGTGTTGATGGTAGTTTTAGTATTAAGGGACTTGGCGCGGGAAACTATAGAGTATTTGCAATCAACGATAGCTTTAAAGATTATTTATATCAGAAAGATCAGGATGAAATTGGAATTCCTCAACAGGATATTTTTCTTGGTGAAGCTGATTCAATTTATACGGATTTACGTTTTCTTTTATTTAGTGCTGATACATCAAAACCAAGACTGATAAGCGGAATAATGACCGACAGAAATCATTTGCTCGTTAGCTGCAGCAAAGTGATTGAGTATCGCGATATCCGTGCTGATAATTTTTCACTCTTTGATTCAACAGATAATAAAAATTATGAAATCAATTATGCTTTCAAAGGAAAAACAAAACCTGAAGAATTCATTTTAATGCTTGATGAAAATATAAATCCAGGTAATGAAGTTTATCTGTTTGCTGATTCGTTAACAGATTTGCTTGGTAATATTATGAAAAATGATTTTACGAAAATTGCGGTTAGTGACAGAGTAGATACCAGTTCAATAAGAATAATTTCAACGGAACCTGCTTCAAAAGGACTTGTTGATTATGAGAGCCCGGAGATAAAAATTTTCTTTGACGAAGCTTTTAATAAAAATTTTAATATTTCCGCTGTAGCACTAACCGATACGTTTAATAAATCAATAAGCTTCGACTTAGACTTTTATGATGATGCAACATTAATAATAAAGCCTGCTGAGAATCTTAAACCGGACAAAGATTACTTAATAAAACTCCAACTTGGAAAGTTTGTAGATATCAAGGGGAATAAAAATGATTCGCTTTTTACTTTGAAATTCAAAACTATTTCTGGTCTTGAATTTACCGGACTTTCTGGAAACATTATCAATTTGGATTATTCTAAATCTCCGGTTTTAGTTTTAGAGAATACAGAAGTTTCGAATTTAATGTATCAGCAAAAACCTGCATCAGATAAATTTGGATTCAGTCGTGTTGAACCGGGAAAATATTTACTCTGGTGTTATCTTGATGAAAATGGAAATGGGAAATATGATTACGGCTGGCCTGAGCCGATTAAATATTCTGAGCAGTTTGCTTTTTATTCTGACACTTTGAACCTTCGACCGAGATGGGAAGTAAGCGATTTGATTTTTAAGTTTAAGTGATCTTTTTGGTTAGCTTTGATAAATTACTTTCCCATTCTTAATCGTCATACAATTCAGATTGCTTCCAATAGAATAAACGATATCAGAATAATCTGAAGTATTGAACAGACCAAAATCAGCTTTCTTACCAATCTCAATTGAGCCAATATTTTTTTCTCTGCATAAAGCTTTTGCAGAATTAATAGTTACAGCACTGATGCTTTCTTCAATTGTCATTTTCATTTTTAACGATGCAAAACTCATTATCAAACTCAAGTTTGAAATGTGTGATGAACCCGGATTATAATCAGTTGCCAGGGCAACGATTGCATTATGTTCAATCAATTTTCTGGCAGGTGGGTAAGTATGATTAAGAAAAAATGAAACTCCCGGAAGAAGAACTGCAACAGTATCAGACTTTCCAAGTTTTGGTATGGCAGCGTCTTTAATTACTTCGAGATGATCAACTGAAACGGTTTTGTGTTTGAGCGCTACATCAAGTCCACCGATTTCATTGAACTGTTCAGTGTGTAGTTTAAGTTTTAACCCATTCATTTCTGCTGCAGTAAAAATTTTATCTATTTCTTCTGCAGAGAAAGCAGTTGCTTCACAAAATCCATCACAGAATTCAGCGAGTTTTTGTTCAGCAAAGTGAGGAATCATCTTATTAATTATTTCATCAACATAAGCTTCGTGATTATCTTTGAATTCTTTAGGAAAAGTATGTGCACCGAGGAATGTAGCAACAATATCAATTGGATAGATTTCATTTAGAAAATTAATAACCTGCAAAAGTTTTCTTTCATTCTCAAAATTTAAACCGTATCCGCTTTTTATTTCAAGTGTTGTTATTCCCTGTGATATAAAATTTTCAATTCTCGGCTTTATAATATTTACAAGTTCTTCAAAGGATGAAGACCGAACGGCTTGGACAGTGGTATTTATTCCTCCACCTTTTTTTGCAATCTCTTCATAACCAATTCCGTTCAACTTTTGTCTGAATTCATTTGCTCGTGATCCTGCAAATGCTGTGTGAGTGTGACATTCAACTAATCCTGGCAGTATAGTTTTCCCGGTAAGATCAATTATTTTTTCAAAATTATTTTTGTTTACAGATTGAGTTGGAAGAATATCTTTTATTACGTCATCTTCAATTACAATTGAATGGTCATATAGATTGCCAATATCAGAAAGCTCTTTTCCTCTTTTAAAATTTTTCCCGGAAGTATTAACTGTCACGATGGAATTAGGATTGTATAGAAGTGTTTTCATTACTCAAAAATGTTTACAGTTTCCTGGACAACTTTTGATTCAGAGTATCCAAGTTGATTCAGTTTGAAGCGAAGATTTTCTGCTTCAGATTTAGAAGTGAAATCTCCAATTTTTACTTTATAAAATGGTGGTTCAAAAAAGATGTAAACCTCTTTGCGTGTTGTCTTCTCATATAACTCAGAGCGAACAAGATTTGCCACATCGATATCATCTGTTGAGATTACCTGAACTCTATAACCATCGCTAGTTCCAATAATTTGCTTTGTGCTATCCGGACTCGTTGTTTTGTATCCATACCAGATATCGGACGATAGGTGGTCAACAGATAATGGTGGAGCTTCAATATCAATTTTTGTTTCATAAGGAGTGATGTCAAAATCTTCAGTAGTTGCTGCTTTTTCTTCAGTTGATGTTGAAGTAGAGGTTTTAGGTTCAACTTCCTCTTTTGTCTCATATCGCGAACCTGTAGATGCACTGCATCCAATCAGGATTACAACAATTCCGGCGAATACCAATAAAATTTTTAAATTCATTGAAAAAAAGTTTTTAAGTGTATAATAATATAAGACTATAATTACTTTGATTAAAGATTACAACATAAGTTGAAATGTTCGGTTATAATTCTTCTATTCATTGTTCTCCTCATTATGTTGTTAAAGAGGGTTGATTTTAGTAATTTTGTAACGTCATCCCATAAAATTTCAAAGAAAATGTCAACAAAAAAGTTAAAAATACTATTTGTAACCTCAGAAGTTGTCCCATTTGTTAAAACAGGTGGTCTCGCAGATGTATCTGCTGCATTACCACAAACATTAGCCGAATTGGGCCATGAAGTCAGGATAGTTGTTCCCAAGTATGGTGCAGTTGACGACAGGAAATTTAAAATTCACGAGGTAGTTAGGTTAAAAGATATCCCAATTAATTTAGGTGGAAAAGAAGTTTTATTTTCATTGAAATCTTGTTTTTTACCCGGCCAGAAAATTAGGGTTCAGATTTATTTTCTTGACAACCAGGAATATTTTGGGAGCCGGAACAGCCTTTACTCTGATCCGATGAGCGGAATAGATTATGCAGATAATGATGAAAGATTTATTATCCTCAGCCGTGCAGTCTTTGAACTCATTCTTAAACTTGGTTGGATTCCCGATATTATTCATTGCAACGATTGGCAATG
>JGI20214J51650_10003299_pt1 | contig 10119 bp, 9 predicted proteins | sample WetSurMetagenome_FD_51650 | JGI IMG/M metagenome (IMG submission 51650)
AATTCAAACAAGATACTTGAGTACGATGCGGCAAACATGAAGTTTACCAATTTCCCGGAAGGAAATAACCTGTTTAAGTATGAATACAGGAAAGGCTGGTCGTTATAATTTTACTTATTCCCGTCCGGCTGTCATCAGCCGGATGGGATATATTCCAGCCTGATTCCGGTAAAATATATAGAGTTTAAAATTGGCCTGTTTTCAAAAGACAAGCCCTGTCAACCATCCCCACACCACATAGCGTGCAAATTTCCCGGCAAGCATGGCTGCAGCAGTGATCCAGATATTTGATCTCAGAAGACCAAGTCCGACTGCAAAAATATCCCCCACTCCGGGAGCCCAGCACAGGAATGCAAAGATTGCCCCTCTTCTATAAAGACGGTTATGCCACTTTTCAATAGTTTCGCGTTTTATCCTGAGATACTTCTCGATCCACTCCCATTTACCTAAATAGCCAATTGCATAACTGCTCATGCCTCCAAGCCAGTTGCCGGCAGTTGCAACCAGAACTGCAGTATATGCGTCGGTGCCGTTAATAATCAGATAAGAAAGCAGTGCTTCGGAACTAAAAGGCACAACAGTAGCAGCCAGAAAGCTGGCCAGAAATAATCCCCAAAGGCTGTAATTGAAAAGTCCGTCTAACAATTTAAAGTCGCTAAAGACTGCGAACATATATAAAAGTTCAACATTAAGAGTCTTTTGTATATGCTAATAATTAATTTAAAAAGTATAATTTTCCGGTTTTAGCATGTTTTTACAATTTATTCCTTCAAATTAATGCATGAATCAAATGGAAATATCTCCTGAAGAAAAACCTTACACAGCCTTATTCAATAATTTTATCCGTGAAGGCGAAGTAACCTGGATTGGTACCAGGGAGAAGGCACATGAGCCAATGACAATTCTTAAGGAAACCTATGCCAATATTGGTGGACTCTCGGGAGACAGGGCTAACAAAGGCAATCCTGACAGTAAACGCCAGGTGACCCTTATTCAGCACGAGCATCTGGCAGCTGCAGCCTCTTTTCTTGGCAAGGAGAAAATCGATCCAGCCCTTGTAAGAAGGAATATTGTAATTAAAGGAATAAACCTGAATGCCTTAAAAGGAAAGCAATTCAAAGTAGGAGATGCTGTTCTGGAAATGACAGGTTTTTGCCATCCCTGCAACCGGATGGAGGAGAATCTTGGATATGGCGGATATAATGCAATGCGCGGCCACGGTGGGATAACCTGCAGGGTGATTAAAGAAGGCCTAATAAGAATCGGGGATAGTATAAGATTAACTGAACCAGTTTGAGTTTAAGGTTGAGATTAAGATAAAGATTCAGTATACTATAATTATCCCTTATTCCAATTATTTTCCGGTGATTTCACTCACGCTGAAGCCTGTTAAATCTTTCATCCATGCAATAAATGCTTCAGCATCCTCATCAGCTCCGTGTCCTGCGTCCCAATAGAGAAAGGTATTCACATTCTTATTGAGATTCTCCAGGCTTGTTGCCAGGTTTGCTATTACGGTCTGTGAGGTGTGAGCATCAGAAGTGCCCTGACGCAGCCACCAGTTCTTTGTACAACCTGCGTTATTCTGTCCGATGAAATACATTGCATTCATCATATTCACAAGAGTCTTTACCTCGCTGTCAATCTCAGCACTATCATTCCCCACAGAGTGCTGCAGGCTGAAATTTGTAAAATGCCTTGATGCAACAGTTTTACTTCCTAACTCATTGGGCTCGGGCTGCTTCATATCAAAATCATCAAATGCCGGAAGGCCTTTCATGCGACCTACATGCAGAACATAATCTGAAAATGTGAACATTGCTCCATTATCGCTCCATGAGATCCATTTATTTTTATCAAGGTATTCTTTACGCTTTTCATCGGATAGACCTTTAAGAAATTTATTTGCAGAAGGGACCATGTAAAACTGAAGAAGATATTTGTCGTAATTATCTGCAGTAAGTTTTCCAAATCCGTTTTTCCCCTGAAGGTTAAGCGATGACTGATACGTGCTGAATATTGCCTTAAGTTTATTAGATAGTTCCTGATCGACCAGTCCCGATCTTGCCGGTGCAGTGCCGTACATCCACTCATAAGCCGCATCTGCATGCTCCAGATCTGTAATCGGACAGAAACATGCGCTTGCAAAAATATTGTCGTCTGTATCGGCGGCACCTATTTCTTTAAGGTAGGGTCCATATAATTGGCTGTTTCCGGATGCTCCAAGGAGTGCGGAAAGTGCTCCGCCTGCGCTTACCCCTGTTGAGAAAATCCAATCCACATTTCCAGGTATAACACCTTTGTTGTGTCGTATATAACGGACAGCAGCTTTTAGGTCCACAATGGCAGCGGGAGCTTTTCCATAAAAAGTACCATCTGCAGCTTTATTATCACGTCCACGACAACCAGGGGAAACCACAACATAACCGGCAGCCAATGCCAGGTCAGCCTTTCCGCTAACTCCGACTGTGCTTCCCGGGCCGCCTTGTCTTCCGGGTCCGGCAGGGCCACCCGGACCTCCGCCAGGCATACCACCGGACGGAGGAGCGCCCATTCCACCTCCCGATCCTAGCCTCATATTATTCACTGACATGTAGCCACCCACTCCGATATAGAAAAGTATTGGTGCATTAGTGGCATCAACGTCTTTTCCGTCGATCAGAACCGGGACACTCACATTCATACTCTGGTAATCTTTATCCACAGGTTGGGATACATACTGAATATGCATATATGAGTGGTAAGTGACCTTCCGCTCTCCGGAAGATGTCTTAACAGTTTTAGTCTCCACAGTGAAGTTATCTTTTGGAAAAATCAGGGCATCCTTATTCTGGCTTTTAATGGTTGTGCTCATTAGAGAACATGCTGCCATAAAAACTAACGAAATCATGGTTCTTTTATGCATAGTGATAGATTTGGATTATCTTATATAATAATTCCTGTGTTACTGAGCAGGATAAATCAAGCATATATAGATAGACATAAAACAGGTTCAAATTATTCCCTGAATGTGTTTAATTTTTTCACCATTCCGTCAGGCAAAATATCTATCAGGGCTGCCAGGTGCGAGTATTTATTTGTTATGTTCTTCTTAATTGATAACTTTATCGGGAGTTAAGCTTTATTGAACTTAAATTACCTTAAAAATATTAAATCTTATTCAAATGAAAACTTCAAGAAGATCATTCGTAAAATCGGGAGCTCTTTTAGCTCTTGGTGCCTCATTTATTCCTCGCTCAGTTTTTGCCGCTAGCTCAGATAAAGTTCAGGTTGGGTTACAACTATATTCAGTCCGTGATGACATGCAGAAAGACCCGAAGGGAACACTTGTCAAGCTGGCTGCTATGGGTTACAAAGTAGTTGAGCATGCAGGTTATGCCGACGGTAAGTTTTATGGCTATCAACCAGCTGAATTTAAAAAAATATTAGGCGATCTGGGGCTTATAATGTATAGCGGTCATGTGGATTTTGGTATAAAACAATGGGATGCGTCAAAAAAAGATTTTACAGACACCTGGAAGAAAACAGTGGAAGATGCTGCTTTTATGGGTCAGAAATTTGTATTGACTCCTGAGCTCGATGACGATGCCCAGAAAGATTATAATACTCTTTTATACGTGCTTGATCTCTGGAATAAAAGCGGCGAACTCTGCCAGAAATACGGCATGAAATTCGGATACCACGATGATTTCATAGGGGATGCTAAGCTGAATAATGTTAATCTGTATGATATTATCATGAAGCATTCTGATCCGAAATTGACTGTTCAGCAGTATGATATTGCCAATTTATACAATGCTGCCGGTACAGATCCTATGGAAGTTATTAAACAATATCCCGGAAGATTTCCTTCACTGCATGTAAAGGACGTACTGAAAGAGAAGAATAAAGAAAACAGTCACGACAGCACAGTTCTGGGCAAGGGAGTCCTTAATGTTAAAGACGTTGTGGCACTGGCAATTAAAAACGGAGCCTGGTTATTAATCATCGAGCAGGAGGCTTACCAGAATGAGACACCTCTGGATTGTGTAAAGGATGACCTTGCTGCAATGAAGAAGTGGGGATATTAATCTGCTAAAAAAGCATGGGGAAAACAAACGGTGAGCACCATTCTTAATTTTCCCCTGCTTTTGCCTTATTTATTTCTTCGCGCTTTCAAAATAGTTACTCATAAACAGGAACTGGTATTTCACCGCATTAGTCCAGTAAGGCCACGTATGTCCACCAGGACGGGAAATATAATCATGCGGAATATTGCGGTACAATAACTGCTGATGAAGGTTCTCATTCACTCTGAAGAAAAAATCATCTGTCCCGCAGTCTATAATTATAGAAAGTGAATTCGGTGTAAGCAGGTTCAGCAGGTTAATCACAGTGCTGCTCTCCCATCTGGCAGGTTGTTCTGCATATGAACCAAGTCTTTTTGCCATATCCCAGTTGTCGGGAAAAGGTCTGATATCCACGCCTCCGCTCATGCTTCCAGCTACCCCGAAGACATCCTGATGCCTTATTGCAAGATAAAGTGCACCGTGTCCTCCCATACTCAATCCAGTAATTCCTCTTCCGGTCCTGCTTTTGATAGTTTTATACCTGGCATCAATAGCATTTACAAGCTCTTCAGAGATAAAAGTTTCATACTGCGATTTTGGATCAATCTGACTGTCCCAGTACCAGCTTGAGAACCCGCCATCGGGACAAACGATTATCATCTGATACTGATCTGCAGCTTTTTCAAAACCTTTTGCCTTATTGATCCAGTCGAGATGATTTCCGCTGTAACCATGCAATAAATATACAACTGGAAGTGCCACTGCCGAAGGATAAATATCGGGAGTTATTATTACTGCCCTAACGTCCTTCTGCATTTTCTGACTGAATACACTTATAGTATCAATAACAGCAGCCTGTGCAGCTGTAGATGTCCAGACTGAAAAAAGAATGATAAGTAATCGTTTCATAAAGCTCGTCTGATGCTAATTTATTTAAAATTCACTGCTGTCCAAAGTTACAATTAAATAAATGCAAATTGATTTTCTTCTTTTACCCCGACTACAAGGGGCATAGCCGTCAACTTAAGCAATAACAATGAGATAGTAACTGCTTGCAAAAGTTACCCCTCCTTTTGAAGGATGGTAACCTTTCATCCTCAATCTCTCTTACCCCAATTTTTAGGTTGACGGATATGCCCCTGGGGGAGCACCCCCTTTTGGGCATCACCGATTAAACGGTTAACCTATAAATTGGTAACCTTTATTTCAAGATCATTCTCACCCTGTTTAAAAGCATCCATGACATTAATTCTGAAAGGTGGTTCCCATACTCTTCCAAGCGATTTTCCAATTCTCAATCAGATCAGAATTTTCCCGGAGGTATTAAAATAATATTAGCCAGTCACTCAATACTGCCATGAGAATGCATTTCGATCTTAAACATTAATTAATAATACTTGTTTACTAGTAAGGTATATGAAACAATCCAATAATATAATAGCTTGAATATGTGCGAAATAAAAAACAGTATCCTGATAACAAAAAATAAAACCATAATGCTTGTGACTATTCTGGTAATGGCTTTTTCGTTTTTGGGAAATGCTTCTGGTAAAACACTAAATATAAAAAAAACGATGGGAAACACAGAGAATTTGACAACAACAAAGGGATATGAGGATTCCGGAAATTTAACTTCAACAGATACAATTACACTGGGAGGAGGATGTTTCTGGTGTGTGGAAGCTGTGTATGAAATGCTGAAGGGAGTAATAAAAGTGGAATCTGGCTATTCAGGAGGAAAAGTTAAAAATCCCTCCTACCGCGAAGTATGCACAGGAACAACCGGGCATGCCGAGGTAGCGCAAATTACTTTTGACAATTCAAAAACGTCGATGGAGGAAATCCTTAAAGTCTTTTTCACAGTTCATGATCCAACTTCGCTCAATAGGCAGGGTGCCGATACCGGACCACAATACCGTTCAGTTATTTTTTTCCGGAATGAACAGCAGCGTAAGATCGCTATGAGTATAATCGATGACTTAAATAAAGGTCAGGTGTATGATAAGCCGATAGTGACCCAGGTAGCGCCTTTCACTGTATTCTATAAGGCCGAAGATTATCACCAGGATTATTATAACCAGAATAAGGAGGCTCCTTATTGCAGAATTGTCATTCAACCCAAACTGGAAAAATTCGAAAAGCTCTTTAAGGACAGGCTTAAGAATTAATTAAATATCCAAAAATTAAATGAAATCAGCTGAATCAATTTCAATCAAGATAACAGGTCTTTCACTATTCTTAGTGTTTACCTTTAATGCGTGCGGCCAGGACAGAAATGTAAAACATCAAACCATGACTACGAATTCAGTTAGCAAACCCGAAAACCCTTATTACTCCAATACTGATACTTCCAGATTGAATCTTTCAGATGCAGAGTGGAAAAAGATTCTGTCTGATGATGTATATGAAGTTTCAAGACATGCAGCCACGGAAAGGCCATTCACCGGAAAATACTGGAATGCTGACCTGAAAGGCACCTATTACTGTGCCGCCTGCGGCAGAAAGCTTTTCCGTTCTGAGGCCAAGTTTGCCAGCACCTGCGGTTGGCCAAGCTTCTTTGAACAGGATGACAGCAACAGTACACGTCTCAAACCTGATAATTCACTAGGAATGGTACGGACCGAAGTTCTTTGCGGAAGGTGCGGCGGACATCTGGGACATATATTTGATGATGGACCTCCACCGACAGGTAAACGCTATTGCATGAATTCGATAGCAATGGATTTCATCCCGGATAATAAATAAAAAGGAACACTAAGGGGAAATTATCAGTAATTAGGCCAGAATCAGGTCCACTCCTGCTGTACGGAACTCATCCTGGTATTTCTGTTCCAATTCATTATCAGTAACAATATGCCGGATGTCTCTTGGATAACAGATATTGGTGAGTTCAGTTTTTCCAAATTTACTTGAATCTGAGACGATGAAAGCATTTTCGGCTTTCTGAATTATATAAGCTGATATTTCTGCCCTGAAAAGGTCCTTTAAAGTAAATCCCGCTTCTGAAGTGTAGCCGTCTATTCCAAGAAAAGCTTTATTAATATTGATCATATCGATGCATGCTTTAGTCATTTTACCGACTATAGTTTCGCTGTCGTGCTGGTAAATCCCGCCTAGTATGATAATATTTGCCTGTTCATTCCTTCTGAACTGTCTGGCTATAAAAACATTGGTGGTGAGGATAGTTACTTTTTTAATTTTGATAAGTTCGCGGGCAAAGAGTGCATTAGCAGATCCTGATTCTATTAAAATTGTCTCTCCTTCATTAACAAGGGTTGCAACTGTTCTTGCAATTCTGAGTTTCTTTTCATAATTCATTCCTAACCTGTTTGCCAGGTCATCAGCATCTTTGAGAACAGCACCTCCATGCACTCGTTTTAACAAGCCTTCTGTTTCAAGGAAATTCAGGTCCTGCCTTATGGTTACCGATGACACTTTTAGGCGGTCAGACAATTCATTAACTGAAATCTGGTCATCGCTGTCCAGCAGCTTTAATATTTTATTATGCCTTGTATTTAGCATCACATAATATTATAAGGTATGTTCCGTGCGTGCAATGATATCATCCTGGGTGTCGGGAGATAATGTTGTAAAAAATGCTGAATATCCTGCAACTCTGACTATCAGGTCGCGGTATTTCTCAGGATTTTTCTGAGCTGCTATAAGAGTCTCACGGGAAACAATATTGTATTGTACATGCCAGCCTTTAAGGTCGGCAAAGAATGTCCGCATAATTGAAATCAGTTTTTGCTTGTCACTCTGCTTACTGACTGAAGCCGGTGATAATTTCTGATTCAGCAGGACTCCGCCCATTATTCTGTTAGTCGGGAGTTTGGATACTGACTTAAAAACAGCCGTAGGTCCGTATATATCTGTCCCAGAAGAAGGAGAGCTACCTTCTGCTACCGGGGTATATGCTTTTCTTCCGTCAGGGGTTGCAGGCACCACTGCACCACTCGGAACATTTGCTGATATGCTGGAAGTTCCTGCATAATATCTGCAGCCTATCGGGCCTCTGTTATACCTGGCAGTATGATAATTACCAAGTTCATTGATAAAATCCATGTAGGCATCTTTCAGCAGAAGGTCAACATAATCATCGTCATTACCGAATTTCGGGGCGAAGTTCAGAAGGATCTGCCTTATCCTTTCTCCCTCAGTACCTGCAAAATTGTTCTCAATGGCATTCAGGACATCAGTTTTACTGAGGCGGCCTTCCTCAAAGACCAGTTTCTTGATTGCTGCCAGTGAATTACCAAGGTTAGCTATTCCAACCTGCAACCCTGAAACAAAATCGTACTTTGATCCGCCTTCCTTTATTGTTTTTCCACGGCTGATACAACTATCGACGAAAGCGGAACATAAAATATCCGGTACATTTTCCTCAAGTGCTGTATCAACAGCAGCATCAATTTCAACGGTCTTGCCTGTATAATATTTAATCTGATGAGCCCAGGCCTTTTTAAGATCGTCATAGGAATTGAAGTCGGCGAAATTACCTGTTCCCTTGCAGAACACTTTTCCTGATTCTTTGTCGAGACCATCGTAAAGAGCAGCCAGAAAAACACGCATCATATTTAAAAAGCTCATCCCGGTACAACGGTATCCCCATTTCCCCGGAACTGCAATTTCAATGCATCCTATTGCCGAGAAATTATAAGCATCATCATGTTCGACGCCTAATTTCATGAGCTCGAGAATAACTATCTCATCGTTATTGAATGCCGGCATGCCGAATCCTTTTTCAATAACCTTCATGCACTCCATCATGAAATGCTCACTCATATTCTTGTGAAATCTCACAGATAGATTCGGCTGAGTGAGCTTCATATTTCCCACTGAGGAGAGTATGAGGTAGCTCAGATCGTTCACTGCATCTTTTTCACCGGGAGTCTGCCCTCCAATGGTAACATTCTGGTATAATGGTCCTCCTGCAGAAAATCGCGTGTGTGCCCATGGGCGGATCTTATTAATTGACAGGAGTTTTATCCAGGTATTTTCAAGCAATTCAGAAGCGAATTCAGGAGTGATTTTTCCTGTTATTATATCGGTATTATAAAAAGGGAAAAGATACTGATCCATCCTGCCCAATGAAACGGAATGGCCATTGCTCTCAATCTGAAGAACCAATTGAACGAAGTATACAAGCTGAAGAGCCTGATAGAAATTTTGAGGACGCTCTTCAGAAATAATCCTGCAGTTTTCATTTATCTCCAGAAGCTCAGCCTTTCTTTTTAAGTTCCCTTCCGACTGACTCAATTCAAAAGAAAGAGCACTAAACCTTTTTATGAATGCCTGAAATGCTTTTATCGAAATAGTAAGTGACCTGTAAAACTGATCTTTTCTAATTCCTTCAGGTTCAGATCTTTTAATCTGATGATGATAGTGATTAATTTCTTTCAGGTAACCATTCAGCCCGATGGAAAGGATTTTTTCAAAATCAACTGCAATATGTGCATCGCCGGAGGTCAGGTTCCCGGTTGCCTTAATAATGGCGGAGTCGAGAAGATCGTGCAACTCCTCTGACATTAAAGCCTTACCCTTATTGTATAGGACCTTGCCTTTCCACCAGCCAGCAATCTCCACCAGTTCTTTTTTATGACTTTCGGTAATATAGAATGCATCACCCGGACGTTTGTCAAGTTCATTCATCTCTTCCGGAAGCCAGTCAACTGCATATTCCGGAAAGATCGGAGCTGCCCTGTGCTGAGATGACTGATTACCGACAATCAATTCTCCTTCATCAATATAGATTGTCATCTCCTGTAATGTTTTCTCTAGAGCAAGAGCTCTTCGGACGATAATGGGTTTATCTTCATTTTCCCTGTACACCTGAGTATAGAACTTAGCCCGCTCTGTACAGACCGATGGTTTTACGCTTAACACCTTTTCCCGTAGAAATAAGATCCTGTCAGTTACCTGAACTGATTTATTTTCAACCAGCATATCAACCTCCTATATTTACCTTAAAACCTTTTGATTTAGCATATTGTATGTACTCTGTTAACTCAGAGTCCTGAACCTGCTGCTTCGACCCAAACTGATATTCCATATCAAGCATTTTATACTT
>JGI20214J51650_10003300_pt1 | contig 10115 bp, 10 predicted proteins | sample WetSurMetagenome_FD_51650 | JGI IMG/M metagenome (IMG submission 51650)
CATGAATTGGAAATAGGCAACATTGATACAAATGAATTTTGCAATGAGGTTAGAAAAATTACCAAAAGGGATATTGGAGATGATATTATATGTTGGGCATGGAACCAGCTCCTGACAGATATCAAACAAAATAAAATAAAAAAATTGATTGAACTTAGTGAACATTATAGATTATTTCTTTTAAGCAATACAAATCCTATACATTGGAAAAAATGTTTAGAGGATCTATTTCCTTATGATGGATATGGGGTATGTGATTATTTCGAACATACATTCCTTTCTTATCAAATGCATGTCGTTAAACCTTGTGATGAAATATTTGAGGTAATGATGGGACGTGGTGGAATTAATCCAGAAGAAACTTTGTTCCTTGATGATTCAAAAGCAAACTGTGATGCTGCAGCCCGGCTTAAAATTAAAACATATAATGTAGTTGCTAACAGTGATTGGACTGCATATATAGATAAAATACTAGATAGGTATGAATAAGATTTTTTTAGGAGAGGAAACAAAATTAAAACCTTGTGTTGCTACTGTTGGATTCTTTGACGGAGTTCATAAGGGACATCAGTTTCTTATTAAGAATATAATAGATGAGGCTAAACGCAATAATATTGAATCTACTGTAATTACATTCGATAAGCATCCAAGAGAAGTTTTGCATAGTGATTACCAGCCTAATATGTTGAGTACATATGATGAGAAATTAGTAATGCTTTCTCTAACAGGTATTGATAATTGTGTGACTATCCCATTTGACTTGGAGATGGCTAATCTTTCAGCTCGCGATTTTATGGGGAAAATATTACGCGACCGTTTAAATGTAAAGACTTTTATTATTGGATACGACAATCGTTTCGGGCATTATAATGAGAATGAAGGATTTGATGACTATGTAAATTACGGTAAAGAACTTGGTATAAATGTAATAAAGGCACAGCCATATATAATGCATGGAGTGAGTGTAAGTTCATCAGTTATACGAACATTCGTATCTGAAGGAGAAGTCGAGATGGCCGCTCAATGCCTTGGTCGTCCATATAATATTTTTGGGCGTGTAACAAGTGGCTTTGGAGAAGGGCATAAATTGGGGTTTCCCACGGCCAATATTGATACTATGGGTATAAGTAAAATCATACCTGCCGGAGGAGTGTATGCTGTAAAGATAAGGATAGAAGGTAGTATTGAGATGAAACATGCCATGATGAATATCGGTACGCGTCCGACATTTAATGGTGATAAAACAACATTGGAGGTTAATATATTTAATTTTGATGAGGATATATATCGTAAGAAGGTTTCGGTGTCATTCTTTCATCGCTTAAGGTCTGAAAAGAAATTCAATAATATAGACGAACTGGTAAAACAGTTAAAAGAGGATGAAATATCAGTTAAAGAACAATTTAAAAAAGATATAGAAGGATGAAAAAAGCGATAATTTATTTAGTGACTTTCGTTGCATTGCAATTATTTGTTGCTTTGCTTGTCAAACTTGGGTTTATGCTTTTTGGTAATTCAAAGGCAGTGATGGATACAACTACCCTTATTATTACTCAGGCATCGGTAAGTGTATTAACTATCGTAGTGTTTTTGTGGACAAAATGGGGTGTCGTTTCAAGAGATTATCTTCTTAGTAAGCCATACTTCACACTCTTCTGGTGTGTATTGGCCTCTTTAGGTGCAATAATACCTTCTACATGGATTCAAGAGCAAATGCCTGCATTGCCAAATATTTTAGAGCAGCAGTTTGACATGATTCTGAAAGACCGTATGGGGTATTTAGTAATAGGATTATTGGCACCTTTCGCCGAGGAACTCGTATTTCGTGGTGCTATACTGAAGGCACTCTTAGGTTGGTCAAAGAACCACTGGTATGCAATTGCAATTTCAGCATTAGTGTTTGCTTTGGTTCATGGCAATCCTGCCCAGATGCCACATGCATTTGTAATAGGATTGCTGCTTGGATGGATGTATTATCGTACAGATAGTATAATACCAAGTGTGGCATTCCATTGGGTTAATAATACAGCCGCTTATATACTGTATAATATAATGCCAAATCCTAATGCCAAATTGATAGAGGTATTTAATGGTAACAGTAAGGCTGTGTTGCTTAGTATTGTTTTCTCTTTGTTTATATTGGTACCTTCAATATATCAGTTGAATATGAGATTGAAAAAGGCAAAATAACCTCATTATATAGCAATAATTAAGGGTCGCAATTCATATATGAGTTGCGACCCTTTTTCTACGTTAGTATGTTATGAAAAATTTGAGAGATTAGAAACTTCACAGTTTCATTTTGTTTTAACTAAACATGATTTTATAGAGAAAGCATAGAAATATATCTTTTGAATTCATCGTCAATTTTGCCCGTAAGGTTTATAAGTATGAATTTCTTTGCCTTTACATTGGCATGCAATAGAATAAGTTCCACTGTCTGTCCTTTTACTTTTCTTACAAAGAAAGAACCATATGAATGACTATTACGATAGTTCCCGTCGTTCTTGAAACGACTTGAGTTTTTCTTTAGCAATTCATCAGCTATTTGAAAATATCCTTCACCATGTTGACTTGTCGTTATAATTCGCGCACTCTTTAATTTCTTTATAAGAGGTTTTAAATCCTCTTTGTGGTGCGTGCCACTTTTAAGCATCTGGGCCATCATCTTAGGACTCACTGTTATACAGTGTACCGCAGTATCTCCCTTACAAATCTGCATATATTTAGATGCAAAATCCTGATTGCCTGTTGCAGTAGCAAAAATTGTTACACAAGTTAGTAACAGTAAACAAAGAGCGCGTTTCATTCTGTTCTTGTAGTATCGTTATTAATAACAGAACTAGGTGAATTTACCGAATCACTTTTTTGAGCTTGGTTAATACCCTCAGATACTAACTCAAGAGCATTTTGCACTTTACTATAAGCCTCTGAAGGGTCTGAATAAGTGTCTTTGTAGTTAGAGTAATTTATATCGTCAGATTTATCTTTATTACTCTTAAATGAAAACTGTGCGGCATTACCCAAAGTCAGAATTATAGCAACTATAGCAGCAGCTCTGAAAAGCGGCATTAGTCTACTTCTGATTGTTATAGTACGTGCCTTAACAGGTATCGGCTCATCAATTATAGATAATATCTTTGAATCAAAGTCTTCTCCCAGCACAGTCTCCTTCTTATCGTTCTGTTCGTATGTGAATAGAACTTTATATTTATGGAGATTAGCTGGAACGTCTTCCTGACTGAAGAAAGCTTTTAGGATTTCTTCTTCCGCTAGTGTTGTCTCACAAGCGAAGTAGCGTTCCACTAACTGTTCGATATACTTATAATCCATAGTTTTCTGTTTCTATATATTTTTGTTTGATTGCTTGGCGTGCTCTGAATATGTTTACTTTAACCTGTTCTTCACTTATTCCAAGTATTTCTGCAATTTCTTTATAACTTTTGTCCTCAAAGTCCCGGAGTTGCATTACACTTTTTTGTTTTTCTGGCAGATCGTTTATTAAATCTCTTACTAATTTTACTCTGTCACGTTGTTCTGCCCGCTCTTCTGGGTTTGAGGAGTATGAGTCGTCTGGTGAATCTCCCCCGGTATCTTCGAGTGAAGAATTCTTATTATCCATCCTCTTGTTCTTGTCAAGCGCAAGATTTCGGCAGATTGTGAGACAGAATGCTTCTATCGAATCTATGGTGTCCCAACTATCGCGTTTATTCCAGACTTTTATCATTGTCTCCTGTACAATGTCTTCAGCTTCCGCATTATTAAGAGTAATACGGAGAGCAAGCCTATAAAGTTCATCTTTTAAAGGCAATACATCGTTCCGAAAACTGATATTTTTCATCCTCTCTAAGTATATGACGATTGTGAAAAGGAAAAGTTACAATAATATGAGGAAATATTTCATTCAATTATTGTTCCATGATTTCCGTCTATTGCTGTTGCAAGTGTTATATTGACTTTTTTAACTCCTGAATCTATTGCAGCAAAGGCATTTTCAAGCTTGGGTATCATTCCTCCGGCAACAGTTCCGTCGCTTACATATTTTTTGAAATCACTTCGTGTTATTTTTGATATGATGCTTTCATCATCATCAGGATTTCTCAAAACACCTTTTTTTTCAAAACTGTAAATAAGAGTAACATCATAATACGTTGCTAGAGCTTTTGCTGTTTCGCTGGCTATTGTATCTGCGTTGGTGTTAAGTATATTGCCTTTACCATCGTGTGTTAGTGGTGCCATAACAGGTGTTATACCTGCTTCAATTAGTGAGCGCAAGGCTGCACCATCTACACTGTCAACATCACCTACAAAACCGTAGTCTACTTCCTTTACAGGGCGTTTATGAGAGTGTATCACATTCATATCAGCTCCTGTAAGCCCTATTGCGTTTACTCCCTCTGCTTGTAATTTGGCTATCAGGTTTTTATTGACAAGTCCCCCGTATACCATTGTTACTACTTCAAGCATAGCCGAGTCTGTTATTCTGCGCCCGTTAACCATCTTGCTTTCTATACCAAGACTGGATGCAATCTTTGTAGCGCGTCTTCCTCCTCCATGTACTAGTACTTTTTTCCCATTGATTGCGCTGAAGTCTTTAAGAAGTTGATCTAATTGGTCATTGTTTTCAACAACAGCACCGCCAACTTTCACTATTGTTAGTTTTTCTGCCATGATGTTTAGTTTTAAACAAAAGGACGGTTATCAATAGATACCGTCCCTTTGTGTGTTTTATTGTTCTAAATAAGTATATCCGTATAGTCCGGAACGGTAATTGCTTAAGAATTCCTTTCCCTCTTCTAGCGATATTTTACCTTGTTTTACGCTTTTCGTAACCCATATTTCTAATTGTCTAACCAATTTCTTAGGGTCGTATTGTACGTAATCAAGAACTTCTGCAACAGTTTCTCCATCAATAACCTGATCAATACTATATCCACCGTCCTTGACACTTATATGTACTGCTGTGGTGTCGCCAAACAAGTTGTGCATATCTCCAAGTATTTCTTGATAGGCACCAACCAAAAATACTCCTAAATAATATGGTTCATTTTTGCGTAGTGAATGTATAGGCAGGATATGTGATATATTACGGTTAGTAACAAAATTTGTTATTTTGCCATCGCTGTCACAAGTGATATCCTGTAATGTGGCACTACGGTTGGGGCGTTCATCAAGACGCTGTATTGGCATTATCGGGAATAATTGGTCGATAGCCCACGAATCGGGTAGGGACTGGAATAATGAGAAGTTGCAAAAATATTTATCAGCCAGAAGCTTATCCATATTTGCAAGTTCCTCGGGTGAGTGCTTCATTTGTTTAGCAAGTGAGTTAATCTCACGGCATACACTCCAGTACATTCTTTCTATTTCTGCACGAGTCTTAAGGTCTACAATACCATGGCTGAACAAGTCAAGTGCTTCTTCACGTATCTGTTCTGCGTCATGGAAATCTTCCATCATTGTTCGTGGGTTAAGATTATCCCATATTTCGTACAGATCTTTTACCAGTTGATGACTATTTTCATCTGGCTCATATTCTTCATCCATCTCAGGCAATGATGCTGTCTCCAGAACATCTATTATTAGCACGGAGTGATGTGCGGCAAGAGATCTTCCGCTCTCTGTGATAATGTTAGGGTGTGGTATATCATTATGATCGGATGCTTCTACAAAAGTATAAATACAGTCGTTTACATATTCTTGAATAGAGTAGTTTACAGAACTCTCACTGCTTGATGATCTGGTTCCGTCGTAATCCACGCCAAGTCCGCCTCCACAATCCACGAAATCAACGTTACAACCCATTTTATGTAGTTGGATATAGAATTGTGAAGCTTCTCTTAAAGCTGTCTGTATACGGCGTATCTTTGTTATCTGACTACCAATATGGAAATGTATAAGTCGCAGGCAATCTTTCATGCCTTTATTCTCAAGAATATCAAGAGCCTCTAGCAGTTCACTGCTTGTAAGTCCGAATTTGCTAGCGTCTCCTCCACTCTCTTCCCATTTTCCGCTACCGGCAGATGCCAGCTTAATGCGTATTCCGAGATTTGGTCTCACGTTAAGCTTTTTAGCCTCGCGTGCAATTATTTCAAGTTCATTAAGTTTCTCTACTACAATAAAAATCCTTTTACCCATCTTTTGAGCAAGAAGAGCGAGCTCAATATAACTCTGGTCTTTATAACCATTGCATATAATAAGGGCGTCGCTTTGACATTGAACTGCAATTACAGCATGCAATTCAGGTTTTGAACCAGCCTCCAGTCCAAGGTTAAATTTACGACCGTGCGTTATTATCTCCTCAACTACAGGTTGCATTTGATTGACCTTGATGGGATAGATTATAAAATTTTCGCCCTTATAATGATATTCCTCCGCTGCTCTTTTAAAGCAACTACTAGTCCTCTCGATACGATTATCAAGAATGTCAGGAAAACGCAGAAGAACAGGAGCTGTGACATCACGCAGAGACAGATCATCCATTACATCGCGCAAGTCTATCTGTGCATTATCCTTGCACGGTGAAACATAGACATCTCCTTTTTCGTTGATGCCAAAATAAGAAGTACCCCAACCGTTTATGTTGTAGAGCTCTTTCGAATCTTCAATGGTCCATTTTTTCATTAATCGAAATTAGTTGCTTATTCTTAAATATTAATTAGTTTACGTATTCTTTCTACCGAGATCTTAATCTTTTCGTAGTTGTCAAGCAAGTTTACATCAAGTGTGTACTTTGCCTTGTTATAAAAAGGTTCTCTTTTTGTCAACTGCTCATTTATAAAGGTTTGCATTTCTTCGGCAGACTTATTCTTTAGTAGAGGACGCTCGGTCTTTCCCATCTTTAGATGTCCATAAAGCACTTCTGTTGTTGCTTTTAGAAATATTGTATCCCCCTGTCTATTCATATATTCCATATTGTCAAAGAAACAAGGTGTACCTCCACCACAACTGATTATTACATCTTCGAATTCAGCAACTTCATGTAACATGTTATGTTCAATCATTCTGAAACCATCTTCGCCTTTTTCGGCAAAAATCTGACTTACCGTTTTATGCATTCTGTTTTCTATGTACCAGTCCAGATCATAGAAAGTTATGTTCATGTCTTGCGCAAGAGCTTTTCCTACAGTAGTTTTCCCGGATCCCATATATCCGACAATAATGATTCTAACCATCTCGGTGCCTTATTTCTTCTTAACAGGAGTGTTTTTAATAATTTCCATACATTCATCAATAGTGAGTTCTGCGGCCTTATCGTGTAAATTTTTGGGAAGGCGATAATTCTTTCCTGCGTATGCAATATATGGTCCGTATCTTCCGTTCATGACTTCAAGTTTAGGATCTTCATCAAAAGATTTAATGTGCCTTTTCTTGTCAGCCTCTCTTCTTTCCTGGATCAAAGAAATTGCGGTCTCAATACCTACCGTCATGGGGTCCTCTGTATTAGGAAGAGAAACATATTTTTTATTATGTAAGATATAAGGACCGAAACGTCCAGCTCCTATTATGACATCAGAACCTTCAAATTCACCTATAGTACGAGGTAATTTAAATAATTCTAGAGCTTCTTCCAATGTAATTGTCTCAATGCTTTTGTCAGAAGGCAATTGTGCAAACTTTGGCTTTTCTTCATCTTCTGCAGTGCCTATTTGTGCTACAGGTCCAAACTTACCTATTTTTACGAATACAGGTTTGTTGCTTTTAGAATCAATACCCAGTTCACGTTCACCTACTTTATGCTCTGAACGAATATTCATGGTTTTATCTACTACCGGCTCAAATTTTTTATCAAACTCTTTTATCATTTTTCCCCATCCGGCTTTCCCTTCTGCTATCTTATCGAATTTTCCTTCTACATTAGCAGTGAAGTTATAATCCATTATTTCAGGGAAATACTGCAATAAGAAATCATTTACAACAATACCAATGTCTGTAGGCAGAAGTTTTCCTTTTTCACTTCCGGTTATTTCTGTATTTTCTTTCTGTATTATTTTAAGACCCTTAAGCAAGTATATTTTATATTTTCGCTCTTCGCCTTTCTTATCTCCTTTTTGCACATATTCACGCTGCTGTATAGTGCTTATTGTCGGTGCGTATGTAGAAGGACGACCTATACCAAGTTCTTCGAGTTTATGTACAAGGCTAGCCTCTGTATATCTTGAAGGTCCCTGGCTGAAACGCTCTATTGCAGATATTTCCCTGCGTTGTAGTTCATCTCCCTTCTTCATTATAGGCAGTTGATGTGAAAATTCGTCTTGGTTAGTATCATCATCATCCAGAGATTCTCTATATACTTTGAGGAAACCGTCGAAAGTTATAACTTCACCATTTGACATAAACTGTTCATTAGATTCACTTATCTTAATGTTTACAATAGTCTTTTCTATTTGTGCATCAGACATCTGACTAGCTGCAGTACGTTTCCATATCAGTTCATAAAGACGCTTTTCTTGTGATGTTCCTTCTATCGTAGCATCGCTCATATAGGTCGGACGAATTGCCTCATGGGCTTCTTGTGCTCCTTTAGAATGGGTTTGATATTGACGAGGATTGCTATATTCTTTACCCCATAACTTATTTATTTCTTCTTTACATGCATTTATACAAAGTGAAGACAGATTGACAGAGTCGGTACGCATATATGTTATTCGTCCGTTTTCGTATAAGTGCTGTGCAACCATCATCGTTTGAGAAACAGTAAACCCTAGTTTGCGTGCTGCTTCTTGTTGCATGGTACTAGTAGTAAATGGAGGTGCAGGAGTTCGCTTAAGAGGTTTCTTGCTTATGCACAGAACAGTAAACTTAGAGATTTTGCATTTTTCAAGAAATGTTTCGACTTCTTCTTTAGTATTGAATCTCTTATTTAGTTCTGATTTTACCTCTGTAGCAGAACCATCCTCAGCCATTATCGCGAATATTGCATTCAGCCTGTAGTATCTCTCTGTCTTGAATTCTTGTATTTCGCGTTCACGTTCAACGAGAAGTCTAACAGCTACACTCTGAACTCTACCTGCTGAAAGAGATGGTTTTACTTTACGCCAAAGTATAGGAGAAAGCTTGAAGCCAACAAGTCTGTCAAGTATACGTCGTGCCTGTTGTGCATTAACTAGGTTCATATCCAAATGTCGTGGATTATTTATTGCATCTAGAATAGCTGGCTTAGTAATTTCATGGAAAACAATACGGTTAGTCTTAGCTTCATCTAGTCCAAGCACTTCACATAAATGCCAGGATATAGCCTCTCCCTCGCGGTCCTCATCGGATGCTAACCAGATCTTTTCGGCCTTTTTGGCATTACTCTTAAGTTCCTTGACTACTTTTTCCTTCTCTTTAGGAATTTCGTAATCCGGTTCCATAGAATCAAGATCAATGCTGAGTTCTTTTTTCTTAAGGTCTCTTATATGTCCGTAACTGGACATTACTTTATAATCTTCACCTAAGAATTTTTCGATAGTTTTGGCCTTCGCGGGCGACTCGACAATAACAAGATTTTTTTGCATAATCTAATACGTACTTTTATTTTGGGCGCAAAAGTAAGCAAAACTTTTACTTATACCTTATTAATATGGTATTTTTTCTGTTTTTTTAAGTTATTTAGTCTTGTTTGATATATTTAAGTAGTCCGGCGCGTATCGATCTGAGTCCGAATTGTTCTGTATGAATGTCTTTTATTGCTATCCATTGGTATTCGGCTGCATCATCCATCGCTTTAATTTCAGAGACATCATTCACCTGACATTCAAAAAACATGTCAAGGGTATGTATTTCTATCCCAGAATAAAGATATATGTTCGGTATACTGAAAATATATTTGGCTTGAGCTACGATAAGCCCTGTTTCTTCTTTGACTTCTCTTACTATACCCTCTTCTCCTGTCTCATGCATATCAACAAAGCCTCCGGGAAGGTCTAACGTACCTTTTGCGGGTTCTTTGCCACGCCTTACAACGAGAAGTTCTTTCTTGTCGTTAAATATTAATGCTACTGTGGCAGAACTGGGATTCATATAATATGAGAATCCACAGTTGCTGCACAATTTGCTTTTTTCGTTTTTTATTTCGAAATGAGAACTGCCACATATTGGGCAGTATTTGAATTTTTCTAATGGATGCATTT
>JGI20214J51650_10003302_pt1 | contig 10113 bp, 6 predicted proteins | sample WetSurMetagenome_FD_51650 | JGI IMG/M metagenome (IMG submission 51650)
TTGCCTTAGGTAGCTTGATTTTCCGCTCATATTTGGACCTGTCAGAATAATTATCTGGTTATCATTTGTATCGAGTGTAGAATCATTTGCAATGTATTTTTCTCCTGCTGGTAAAAGCCTCTCTATAACAGGATGCCTTCCCTTAATAATTTCAATTATATTCGTTTCGTTTATTTCCGGCATTATATAATTATAAGCCTCAGATATCTCCGCAAAACTAATCAGTGAATCTATTGTTGCTATCAATACTGCATTTTTCTGAATTTGCTCTGTAAATTTTAATATAAATTCTCTTAATTCAGAAAAAATCCTGTTCTCGATAATATTTATTTTTTCTTCCGCATTGAAAATTTTGTCTTCGTAAATTTTTAATTCTTCCGTTATGTATCTCTCACAGTTTACAAGTGTTTGCTTTCTCACGTAATCCGCCGGTGCCTTATCGAAATTTGCTTTTGTGATTTCGATATAATATCCGAACACTTTATTGAAATCAACCTTAAGTGAGCTTATCCCGGTTCTCTTTCTTTCTTTACTCTGAAAATTTTCTATCCACGTCTTGCCGTTTATGTGAATATCTTTTATTTCGTCGAGTTCTTTGTCACACCCTTTATTAATTATTCCGTATGAATCCGTTCCTGCCAAATAGTTATCGTTTATAACTCTGTCAATTTCCTTTACAAGTTCGGGAATATTTACAAGGTTACTTTTTATTGCTTTTATGGAGTTTGACTCAAATTTTTCTAATGTCTGCTTAATGCCGGAAATTTTCTTCTGGGAAATTTTTAACTGAACTATATCCCGCGGAACAGCCTTGCCTGTAGCCACTTTTGAGAGTAATCTTTCCAAATCTGCAATCGCTTTTAAATCCTCGATAAGATTTTTTCTTAAAGTCTTATTTTCGAAAAATTCTCTCACGGCTTCCAGTCTTTTTAAAATATTTTCTTTTCTTTTAAGCGGTCTTGAAATCCATTTCTTTAATAGCCTACCACCCATTGAAGTCTGAGTTCGGTCGAGAATGGAAATCAGTGTCCCTTCTCTTCCGCCTTCCGTGATGGATGCGGTAATTTCAAGATTTCTTTTTGTTGCCGGGTCGAGGATTATGTAATCTGTGTAATCGTAATTGTAAATTTTCTTGATGTGGGAAAGTTTATTTTTTTGCGTTTCGTTCAGGTAATTCATAACACATCCCGCGGCAATTATTCCTTCGTTCATATCGTCTATTCCAAAACCTTTTAGAGATTGTGTCCCGAATTGATTAGTCAGTAATTCTCTTGCATAGTCCAGATTAAAAACCCATTCATCTACTTTAGTAAATACGTATTTCGGTTTTTCGCTTCCGAAAGTCTCCTCAATTTTAATATTAAGAGCCGTAAAAACTTTTTCTTTTTCACGCTTGGAAATTAAAATTTCCATCGGATTAATTATATCGACCTGTCCTGTTAATTGTTTTATATGAATTTCAGATGTAGCAAATTCTCCCGTAGATACATCGCAAAAAGAAAGACCGCATTTATCATCCCTGATATAAATTGCCGCAAGGAAATTATTTGATTTGTGACTTAAAAGCTTATCAGAAAAAGTCGCACCGGGGGTAACCACTTCTACCACATCCCGTTTAACTATACCTTTTGCAAACTTAGGGTCTTCAAGCTGCTCGCATACGGCTACTCTGTATCCCGCTTTCACAAGTTTCGGAAGATAATTATCCAATGCGTGATGGGGGAATCCCGCAAGTGGTACATCCGAAGCCGCACCGTTTGAGCGTTTTGTAAGCGTAATTCCGAGTACCTTCGATGTTGTTATGGCATCGTCTTCGAACGTTTCAAAGAAATCTCCCATCCTGAACAGTAGAAGCATATCGGGATATCTTTCCTTAACCTTTCTGTATTGCCGCATCAATGGAGTCTCGTTCTTCGTACTCACAGATTTTTATGATTTAAAAAATTTATTATAAAATAAAAATTTTAATACCTAAAGTAAAATGTAAATAGTAAATTGTAAAAAGTAAAATCACTTTTACATCTTACAGTACTTAAGCTCTTATATTTTACTATTTACGTTTTACAATTTATCTTAAAAGTTCTTAATTTAACATTTAACATCTAACATCTGACATTTGCGTTCTTTGCATCCCGATTTATCGGGATAACATTAAAAAGTACCTAATTTGTCTTTTAGATACTTGTTCAAAAGCTCTCTCCCCCTGAAAATATGTGCCTTCACAGTGCCAAGAGGTATTTTTAGTTTCTTTGCAATTTCCTCATAATCCTTTTCATCTCTGTGTCGCAAGAGTATAACCGATTTATATTTATTCGGAAGACTTTCTATTGCTTCTTCAAGAATTTTTTTCCTTTCTGTATCGAGTATGTTTTTGTCCGGTATTGTTTCCGTATCGGGAATTTCAAACTGGTAATCATCATCATCATTACTTATATCTTTATCTATGGAAAAAGTATGTAATTTCTTTTTTCTCAGGTAATCTATGCAGTTATTGGTCGCAATTTTAAACAGCCACGTGGAAAAAGAAAACTGCTTATCGAATTTTTCCAATGAATTAAATGCTTTTATAAAAGCCTCCTGTGTCAGGTCCTGCACGTCCTCCTTGTTCCTTATCATTCTGAAAATCAGATTATAAATCAACTGACGGTATTTCGTCATTAATTTCTGGTATGCTTCCTGCTTACCTGCAATAGCTTCGTCTATCAGAATAATATCTTCAGCTTTTGAATCTTTCCTTGTATTCTCGTTACTCCCGTTTGACATTTATTTTACCGTTTCAACAATTTGGAATATAATCAGTGAATTTATAAAAATACACTTAAATACTAAATGTAAAAGGGATTGGAGGAATAATATTATTTTATCACAAATATCACCTCCTATTTGTCATCCCGTCCCTCCAATTGTCATCCCGTCCCTCCAATTGTCATCCCCGCATGTTGAGTGTTCTTTACGAAATCCCGATGTTTTTTATCGGGACTTTAGGCGGGGATCTCGTTCTGTCATTCTCCACCTTCCTCGTTACGAAGCACCAGTCGAAGATAAGCCGTGGCATGCTTCGTAACGTAATTATTTGTTTGTTTCTCATTCCTAAACCCCTGTTTAGGAATGCAATCTGCTTATTGACTAAATCTGCAATATTTATTTTCCCACGTTACCAAGCTCCAGCTTGGTAACGAAGAATAATTATTTTCCCCTTGCTTTTCTCCTTTATCTACCATATATTATTACGGTATATTTTTGTTCTTTTAAATAATACGATATTCCTCTTTACTCCTTTTCGCCTGTTTGTAACTTTGTTTTCCTGAAAAAAACACTGTTCTCTCATAAAAATTCCGAATAAATTATTGAAAATTATATGTTTAAATGACATCGAAAACAAATTTGTAACACTGTAACGTTATTATGCACCCCGTTATTATAAAAACAATAATTTAATTTCAAAAAAATGAAAAACGTGTTACCGGACCTATATCCACTGCTTCCGAACTTAAATGTATTTAAAATATTTAAGCTCTCCTTTGCGCCCTTTGCGGTTAAACAAATAATAAATGAATAAAACTGCTATTGACACTGTTGAGCGTTCTTTGCGAAATCCCGCTTGCGGGACAACTGCAACTTTTTCCGTTTAATATTACACATAATAAAAGTATTTTATACTATGAAAGTAAAGAAAAGCAAGGTAAAGATTATAACTCTCGGCTGCTCCAAGAATCTCGTCGATTCCGAATTTATTATGGCACAACTGAAATCCAACAATGTCGAACTCGTAGACGATGAGAATAAATGTGAAAGTGTGATTATTAATACCTGTGGCTTTATCGATTCAGCTAAAGAAGAATCTGTAAATACAATACTTAAAGCCGTTGAAAGAAAAGATAAAGGAAAACTTAAAAATATTTACGTTGCTGGATGCCTATCCACCCGGTATAAATCCGAACTTGAAAAGGAAATTCCCGAAGTAAAAAAGTATTTCGGGGCTACAGATAAACACAAAACTTTGCTGGAAATTCTTAATGAATTTGGCGTAGACTATAAAAAGGAACTTTTGGGCGAAAGGATAGTAACTACTCCATCGCATTTTGCGTATATAAAAATCAGCGAAGGGTGCGATAACCCGTGTTCTTTTTGTGCAATTCCTATTATGCGGGGAAAACATAAATCAAAACCTTTGAAAGAGATTTTAATTGAAGCTCAAAAATTAGCTTCATCGGGTGTAAAGGAATTGATTATTATCGGTCAGGATACAACTTACTGGGGTCTGGACAGTGACGGCAAAAGAAATTTGAAAAAAGTATTAAACGAATTATCGAAGATAAACGGAATCGAGTGGCTTAGGTTAATGTATGCTTATCCGTCGCATTTTCCTGCCGATGTGATTAGAAAGATTAATGAAAACGAAAAGATTTGTAAATATATAGATATTCCTATTCAACACGTTTCCAATAATGTTTTGAAATCTATGAGGCGGGGAATTACTAAGAAGTCGCAGATCGCATTGCTGGAAAAAATAAGAAAAGAAATACCCGGAGTTGCAATCAGGACTTCGGTCATGGTCGGATACCCCGATGAAACGGAAAAGGATTTTGAAGAATTGCTGGAATTTGTAAAGGAGTTCAAATTTGACAGGCTGGGAGTATTTACTTATTCCCGTGAAGAAGGAACAACTGCATACGATTTAAAAGACAGGATACCTAAGAAGGTAAAAACGTTACGGCAGAAATTAATACTCGATGCACAGAAGAAAATTGCAGAAGAATTGAATTCTTCTACCGTGGGAAAAATATTTAAAGTCTTGATTGATAGAAAAGAAAAAGAATATTTTATCGGGAGGACATATATGGATGCTCCCGAAGTTGACCAGGAAGTGTATGTAGCGGTAAACAAAAAAATAGTTAAAAGTGAATTTTACGATGTGAAGATTTATGATTACGAAGAATTCGATTTGTTTGGAGAGGTTATTAAATAATAACTTGTTTATTTAATCTGACATTATAAATTTAATTAAAATGAAAAATTGAACTGTGAAAGTATTAATTAAATATTTTTTGATTTTTATCATTCTGCCTGTGTGTGCGTTTTCTCAGATAGTCGATAAAAGTTTGGACAATATAAATCTCGATAAGGAATATTTCTATGTAGACCTTCTCGTGTTTAACAACAGGGATAGTTTAAACGGAAGGCTCGACCTCTATATCGAATTACCTCTTGAAAATTTGCAATATAAAAGAAATCAAGCAACAGATAAATATGAGGCTTTTATCGATTATTATATTGTGATAAAAGGTTCCGGCGGAAATGTCGTATATAACAATATGTTTTCGGAAACGATGTCCAATTCGGAAAACGAGCAGAAAAAAATTTCCGAAAGAAGTGTTTATGCAATAAAACAAATTTATCTTCCGCACGATAATTATAAATTAAACTTTTTATTGAAAGATAAAAATAATCAAAAAGAATATTCAAAAAATTTTGATTTTAAAGTAAAAGATTTTAGCAAGAAGAGGATAAATTTCAGCGATATTATGCTGGTAAGCAGTTACAGGGAAGATGCAGAAGGGAAAAAAGAAATCTCTCCGATTGTAAACCGTAATGTAGGCAACCTGAAAGACTTTTATTTCTTCTTTGAGGTTTACAATAGTTCGGATAGTTTGCTCGAAAATTCTTATAACTATAAAGTAATAGACGATAAAAACCGAACTATAATAGAGGGTAATTATGACTATTATCTGGATTCCGGCGTGAATAAAAAAATTGAAAAACTTACAACTAATCTTTTTATAATTGGAAATTATACACTCGAAATTACGGATAAAAAAAACAACGAACTTGTTGTTTCTAAAAACTTTTCTTACAGATGGGATTTTCTACCTGTAAATTTAAAAAATCTTGATTTAGCTATTTCACAATTAGTTTATGTAGCAACCACAAAGGAAATGGATTATATAAAAAATGCAAAGACTAAAGAAGAAAAAGAAAGACGGTTTTTAAAATTCTGGAGGGACAAAGACCCTTCTCCGGGTACCCCGAGAAACGAATTACTGATTGAGTATTACAACAGAATCAAAATTGCAAATGAAAGATATTCACACTATGTAGAGGGCTGGAAAACCGATATGGGGATGGTTTATATTATATATGGTAATCCGAGTAACATTGAGCGGCATCCGTTTGAATCTAATGCAAGACCTTATGAAATTTGGGAGTACTATGATATGAGAAAGAGGTTTATTTTTGTAGATGATACTGGATTTGGAGATTACCGCTTAACAACTCCAATCTGGGACGACAGAACCAAAATATATTATTAAATAATTTTACTTCTTTTGTTTAAGTACTTGAGCAGGGATGTATCAAAAGGAGTTTCGGTAGTAAGCAAAACATAATCAATCCTGTTTTTCCTGCATTCTGTTTTATATTTAGCAATAAATTCTTTCATAGCTTCTCTGTAAGATTTCTGAACAGCGAAAGGCTGAGAGTACATCTCTTCGCGGGTTTCCAGGTCTACAATAGTCAAAGGATTTTCCTGCAGGAAAGAAAGCTCTACGGGGTCAAGCACCTGGAAAATAATCACCTCGTTTTTATTATACCTGAAATGTTTTAAGGCATTCATTACTTCGCTTTGCTTATCGAGGAAATCACTGATTATAATTACGAGTCCTTTCCTTTTAATTTTTTCTGCAATTTCATTCAGGCTTACTGCAGTGCCTGTTTTATACATGGACTTAACGGCGGATAATTCTTTTAATATTAATTTTAAATTTGTTTTTGTAGAATGCGGCGGGACATATTTCCTGATTTTTGTATCATAAGTTGTCAAAGAAACTGCGTCTTTTTGCAAAACCATTAAATAAGAAAGAGATGCGGCAAGATAAGAAGCGTATTCGAGTTTGGAAATCCTATCTGTTTTCTGTTTCTCTATTGTATTGTTTTTTTTCTTACGAAATCTATCTAATAAACCTGTAGACTTATTCGATTCTTTAAAATTATTGTTTTGAGAATTATAAGTCATAGAATTACTTATATCGAGCAGGATATAAGATTTCAAATTTGTTTCTTCTTCGAATTGTTTAATATAATATCTTTTTGTCCTTGCAAACACTTTCCAGTCGAGGTGCTTTAAGTCATCTCCCGGCATATACTGCCGATGCTCTGCAAATTCAACACTGAAACCGTGATAAGGAGACTTGTGCAGTCCTGCCATAAAACCCTCAACTACCTGTTTTGCTTTAAGCTCAAGATTCGCGAGCCTTGCTATAACAGAGGGGATAAGATACTTTCTATAATCGGATTGATTTATCAAAATTTATTTTTTAAAAATTAACTGATTGAATTACAAATATAATTTAATCTTTCTTATAAAAAAGTAGGTCAAAGTTTAATTCCGATAACTTTGACCTGCTATTTTAATAATTTATTTATTGCATTATTTTTTGTCTACCGTTCCATCATCCACTTTTTTAGGCTTTACCGATGGTGCGTCTTTTTTTGTATCGTCTTTCTTTACATCATTTTTTGGAGCATCATCTTTGTTTGGGTCAACTTTTTTAGTGTCTTTTTTTTCGTTCGATTCAATTTTTTTAATAATATCTTCAATCGAGCTCCCCGATTCAAGTGTTTGAAGCATTACCTTAGCCGATTCACTGAGTTTTTCGTTCGGGTCTGTATCTTCCGGATATTTTTCCAAGAATTTTTTGTAGGAAATAATTGCATTATCTTTATCCTTCATTTTTTCATCATATATAAAAGCAACTAGGAACATAGATTGTTTTGCATCCTTTGTCGAGGGAAATTTTTCTGCAATCTCGGAATATGTCTTTATTGCGTCAGGATAGCTGTTAAGGTTTTCATCATAGGTTTTTGCAATTTGTAAATATGCAAAAACAACTTTTTCCGATTTTGGATATTCTTTAATAAAATCTCTGTACGCATTAATAGATTCATTAAACATATTATTATCTTTTTTTACTACCGCACTGTCGTTTAATGCTTTAGCCGTAGCCAGATAATCTTCTTCGGTTTTCATTTTTTTTGAGCAAGAAGCCAGAGTAAAAATCAGAGCAATACTTAAAAGTATTTTAATTTTTGAGTTTAGCATATTTTTTTTATATTAATATTTGAAAAATTACATTAATTTAAAGAAATATTATCTTAATTTTAATGAAAAAACTAAACCTTAACGAAAATTTTATTTCCCGAATTTGGAGAGAGAAAGTACATTATGGGAACCTGAAAACAACAGATGGGAAAACTGTTGAAATTTTGGATTACGGAACGCTCAATAAAGATTCAGGTGCAGATTATAAAAACGCAAAAGTCAGGATTGATAATAGTATATTTTGCGGGGATATAGAAATTCACAGGTCATTAAAAGATTGGTCTCAGCACAAACACAAAAAGGATGATAAATATAATAAAGTTATTCTTCAAGTTGTTTTTTGGGATGAGGATTTTCCCGGAGACGAAACGCTCCCTGTTGTAATGAAATCGCGGGAAGTACCGACTGTAATTTTATCGAAGTTCTTAACAAAATCCATTCATGAAATCTGGAAAGAAATAATTAATAATCCTTCGAGTGAATTTAAATTACCCTGCTACCCGGAAAATGAAAAAGTAGATTCCGATAGAAAAAAGGAGTGGATAAAAACCATTAGTCTGAAAAGGATTATGTACAGGTCAAGCAGGTTAGAGCAAAGACTCGATGTAATCGATGAAACTGAAGGAACAAAAGAAAAAAAGTACAGCTGGGAACGATTGCTTTTTGAATATACGCTTGAAGCGCTTGGTTTTTCTAAAAATAAGGAACAATTCTTAAAATTTGCCGAGTATATTGATTTAGGCAGAATTAAAAAATTGAATTTTACACAAATCGAAATTGAGTCACTGTTTTTTGGTATTGCCGGATTTTTATCAAGCCTGAAGTATAAAGATGAATATATAGAAAAATTGAAAGAAAAATGGGAAATTTTAAGAGAAAAATATAAACCGGCTGTAATGAATAAAGCCGAATGGAATTTTTTCCGGCTGAGACCACAAAATTTTCCAACCATCAGAATGGCTTATGCCGTCTCGTTTTGCAGGGAAATAATAAAAAATAGTTTTCTCAAAAGAGTGATTTTGTGCTTTGAAAAAAGCAAAGATGTAAAAAAAGATTTAACGGATTTATTTCTCGATATTCAATTAACGGAATACTGGAAAAGCCATTATGTGTTCGGCAAACAGGTGAAGGTTGGAATAAAATCTATAGGCAAAGATAGAATAAAAGATATTATCACGAATGTTATTTTACCGTTATTGTATCTCTATACAGAAAAATTTAATAAAAGTGAATTAAAAGAAAAAATTATTGAATATTATTTAACATCGAAAGATAGCAATGAAAACATGGTTACAAAAGTAATGGAAAAACAATTAAATGTTAAAATAAATACTATTTCGGATAGCCAGGGTTTAATACATCTCCATAATTTTTATTGTGTTAAAATTAAATGCGATGAATGTTTAATCGGGAAAAAGGTGTTTGAAAAAGAACGTGATCCGAACATAATAAAGATAATTCTTTATTAATTTTATATTAGTGTCCGAATGATTAATTTAGTGAGATTAAAATTTCAAAAACGAAGTGAACTAATTTTCCGTTTTGTCATATGTAATGCGAAAACCCGTAGATATTAAATATTGTGAAAGTTGTAATTCCTCGAGAAAATCTATATTCAGAGAGTTTGGAAACATCGATATTGAAAAACTGAATTTGAATATGAACTGCAATTTCTATAACAAAGGTCAGGTGATTTTCTTCGAGGGAAACTATCCCGACGGACTTTTTTGTATAAGGGATGGAAAAGTGAAAGTATTTAAAATAGGTTCAACAGGTAAAGAACAAATTATCAGGTTCGCTAAAAATGGTGATGTGCTTGGCTATAGAGCTTTGCTTGCATCTGATACTTATAACGCTTCGGCTTCTGCACTCGAAGACTCTCATATCTGCTTTATTAGAAAAGATACCATTTGCGAACTTTTTAAATCCAATAATAATTTTTCATTTAATCTATTAAAACTTCTTGCGCGTGACCTTGAAGATGTGGAAAATAAAATGGTAAAGCTTGCACAGAA
>JGI20214J51650_10003304_pt1 | contig 10111 bp, 8 predicted proteins | sample WetSurMetagenome_FD_51650 | JGI IMG/M metagenome (IMG submission 51650)
AGCGCGACAAGCCCGTACACCAGCCCGAGCGTGAAACCATACCCGATCATGCGCATCAGCTCATCGATGATCGTTATTGCCAGGGGAATCCCGCTCCAGATCATGAGTATGCCAGCAAGAACCAGGAGAATACTCCCGGCTGCAGCATTTTTCATGTCCTGCGTGCTCGGTGCAGTTGAGAGCACAAGGCTCGTGGTCAGGTACAGGTAGAGGAGGAACCAGCCATTGAACCGGGTAACCAGATTGTCGGAAAACGTGCTGAAGATCGCGCGTGTGAGATCCAGTAAACTGTCAGCGGATGTGAGCGCTGCGGGAAATGCCGGGAAGATACAGCCGAGATAAACCCCGAAGATCCAGGTAACAAACGCCAACGCCTGCGGGAGTAAGAAGAGGGGTGCAGTGCTGATGATCACATCGCCAATGTACGGGAGTTTCGGGCGGGCATACGTGACCGATCCCCCGTCTTTTGAGAAGAGAACGATCTTATGCATATGGGCACCGGTCACAAGGCAGCCGACGATATGAGCGCATTCATGCAGGACCACACCGGGCAGGCAGATGAACAGGTAGATCCCCCGGACCGGCATGACAGCAGCCCAGAGCCGGTCCAGCATGTATGAGATTGCGATGACAATTACACCGGCAATGAAGACGAAAAGGTACCCGCTGATATCCATGATCTCCCGCGTGAGCTTGAATATGGCCTGTCATTCTTCATATGTTTCGTGCAGAACTGGTACTTCTGAAAAGCTCATCAGCTCTTCAGACAATCTTCCGGACAGAGCCGCAGAGAGTGATGCCTTGTCGCCAGAACCCGCAGTAAAACAAAATTCTCCGAACCATCTTGCAAACGAGAAGAGCCCGTACCTCCGGCAGCACGCCCATAATCCCGTTGACTGGTACCCGTGGGGGGATGAAGCCTTCCGGCGCGCGGAAGAAGAGCATAAACCGGTCTTCCTCTCCATCGGGTATTCCACCTGCCACTGGTGTCATGTGATGGCCCATGAATCGTTCGAGGACCCGGGTATTGCAGACCTCCTGAACACCGGGTTCATAGCGGTCAAGGTCGATCGCGAGGAGCGGCCGGATATCGACAGCGTTTACATGACAGCCTGCCAGAAGATGACCGGGCAGGGCGGGTGGCCCCTTACGATCATCATGACACCGGACAAAAAGCCGTTCTTTGCCGGAACCTACCTTCCCCGGACAACACGGGCCGGCATGCCTGGCCTCTCAGAACTCCTGCGGAACGTAATAAGGCTCTGGCAGGAGCAGCAGGACACGCTCGTCACCGCTGCAGAAGAACTTACGGCCCGGCTCGCAGAGATCGGGGCCCTTCCTGCTGCGGGAAATGCAGACGGATCTTTACTCGTGAACGGGTATGAAGAACTCTCCCTGTCGTTCGATCCCGTCAACGGGGGGTTCGGGCGCGCACCGAAGTTCCCGACACCGACAGTGATTTTGTTTCTTCTCCGTTACTGGAAACGCACGGGGTCCGATCAGGCACTTCGCATGGCCGAAGAGACGCTCGAAGCAATGCGCTGCGGGGGTATCCATGACCACCTTGGGGGCGGGTTTCACCGGTATGCTACGGATACGGAATGGCGTGTCCCGCATTTTGAGAAGATGCTGTATGACCAGGCGCTGCTCCTCATGGCCTTTACGGAAGCATGGCTGGCCACAAAAAAACCGATCTACCAGAAAACCGCGGAATCAATTATCTCGTACGTAATTCGTGACCTGTCCTCTCCGGAAGGTGCATTCATTTCAGCGGAGGATGCAGACAGTCCCGGGGGGGAAGGGGCGTTTTATTTCTGGACCCGGAAAGAGCTGGATACCGTGCTCGGGCCTCATGACGGTCAGTATGCCGCCGCTTTTTTCGGGGTTGAAGATGCAGGAAATTTTCAATCAGCGGAGGCAGGTCCCGTAGAAAATATCCTGTACCTCAAAAAGGGAATTTCTAAAAACCAGAACGATCTCGAACGGCTTGAAGGGATCCGGCAGAGGCTGTTCGCTGAACGGGAGAAACGTCCGCGTCCGGGCCGGGATGACAAGATACTGACGGACTGGAACGGGCTGATGATCGCAGCACTGGCACAGGCCTCCCGCGCTTTTGGAAATCCGGCATACAGCCTTGCAGCCGGAACTGCGATGTGTTTTATCCTGGACCGGATGAAGCGGGCCGATGGCGGGCTCCTGCACCGCTATTGTGCCGGGGAAGCAGCAATTACTGCATTTGCCGATGATTACGCGTTCATTATCCGGGCTCTCATCGAGCTTTATGAGACCAGCTTTGATCCTGCCTGGCTTGAAGAATCTTTAGTTCTCAGCCGTTACCTTGACCTGCATTTTTCCGATCCGCACAACGGCGGATTTTTCACCACATCGGATGAGGGGGACCTCCTGATTGTACGAAAGAAGGAGATCTATGACGGGGCGATCCCCTCCTGCAACTCTTTCATGCTCGGGAACCTTACCCTCCTGGGGCATCTCACCGGGAATCCGGCACATGAAGAGCAGGCCACGTGTCTTGCGGACCGATTCAGCGGGATCATCCGGATGTCGCCATCCGCATACAGCGAATATCTGTGTGGCCTTGACTATCTGCTTGGGCCGGCAATGGACATCGTTATTGCCGGAGAGGAACAGGATCCCGTGGTAAAAGAGATGATGCAGATGATCCGCGGTTCATACATCCCTTCCGTTACCGTCCACTTACAGACGCCGGAGACCTCTCATACCCTCGGCGCTGTTGCTCCCTTTACCCGGGCCATGATCGCACAGAACAAAAAAGCAACGGCTTACGTCTGTTCCGGACGGACCTGTTCAGCTCCGGTAACCAACCCGGATGCATTGCGGAAACTGATTGATGAAAATAAGGGAAATAAGGGAAATTTGTGATTAAAGGTTCTTGAGCGCTACGATATCCCTGACTCCTTTAAGTTTCCAGACAAGGGACCGCTCCTCTTCGGCAATGGCGACCGGTGCATCCATGGGAGAATGGCCGAGTGCAGCAAGGATGTTGCAGGAAAGGTTCCGTTCAACGATCATATCCACGAATTTTTCACGGATAAGTTTCTTCTCGATCGAATCGTGGACTTCTTCGAGATATCCCTGGAGCGTGACGAACGTGTACGTGGAGAGATCTTTTGTGTACTTCTCGATCTCTACCGAAGCATACGGGCTCTTGCGGAAATGCTCGATCTTCTTGCCGTATTTTGTCGAAAGGAAATACAGGAATGACCCATCGAACACATACAGGAACGGGGCAATATAGGGATATTTCTCCCCCTGGAATGCGATCCTGCATACATACCCTCGTTCGATCAGTTTGTCATACTCTGCTTTGTCTGCCCGTGGGATCCTGATGATATCCATAGACTCTCACACACCGTTCCCACCGCAGCGCTATAAACCTTTTCAATTGACGGTGAGAAAAAAAAGAAAATGGCTGATGCCCGATCCAAATCCGTCAGTTCTCGCTTCTGTAATGATATTGAATAGCTTGATGATATGTGGATAAATTGTGTTGTGCAAGAATTTTCCAGAATGGTGTCCTTTGTGGTCGGTATCTCACTCTGAAAAAAGAAATCATTCGCCAGGATTTCCCGGTTGCTGTCCGAAGGGTTCTGGACCTGAACCTGATCTTGTATGAATTGTGAATATTCCCATAAGCGCACCCGGTTTACGATCCGGTTTTCCGATTTGAAACGGATTATTGCAACCGGATTATTAATCGAATCACCCGTAGGGATTTAGCGTGGAATCATGCTTATTCCCCGCCATACCGGAAGAGAACCGGATTAGTATCGCCCGATCTTTCGTGTTCCCTGATCATCTGCACGATCCCGTGCAGGCTCACAGGTTTATAGCCAATTACCTCAGCACTGACATTGACACGGCGATCGGTAAAGTTCATGAACGGGAAATGCCGGAGGTCATTGTTATGGTGGTGCCCGTGGATGACCCAGCCGTCAAATGTCGGGGGGACATCAGCCGGGTCATGAATCAGGAGGAATCTGAAGCCTTCGTATTCAGTTTCAATAAACGGGACGGTCTCTGGTTCCGNATCGTCATGGTTCCCCCGGATAAAAACGATGTCGCCGCGAAGCCGTTTCCGGTATTCTTCGGCCGGCCCGGCGTCCTCACCATATCTCAGGTCGCCAAGACAATAGATCCGTGTTTTTGGCCCAATGGTGTAGTTCCAGTTTTTGATGAGCACGTGGTCCATCTCACTGCTGTCAGAAAAGAGGAATGGTCGTGAGCAGTAGCGGATAATGTTGGCATGACCCAGGTGAAGGTCTGCTATCAGGAAAATATCTTCCGGGTGCACCTGTTCCGGGTCCTGGTGCTCGAGACCTGCCTGGTGGCGGTACTGCACGAGCGTTTTCTGCCACCGCGCTGTACTGTGGCGGTGGTCCCCAAACACCCATCGTTTTTCAATAAGGTCATATTCGGCCAGAATTGACATTTCTCTCATGACCGTGATCCGGATGCCCGTTTCATCGAGCAGGACCGGGGGGATGACCCGGGCGGGTTTTTCCCGTACGGTATCCTGGACGGGTTCCGTTTCCTTTCCCGAAAGGAACTTCTGGAGCAGCGAGGTTTTTCTCACCGGTACCTCCTGCTTCACGGTTGCTGTGACCGGCTGGCCGGTCAGTTCTGAGAATACTGCTGAAGCCTGGTCGGAACTCAGGCGGTTTGCTACCGTGACATGGTACCATTTCTGATCCGGTTCTGCATCCCAGGTATTCTGGCTCGTAGCAAGAGGAGTCAGGACATGAGCAATGTCACGGGTGAGCTGCCGGAGCGGTTCTGAAGCCCGGACCGGAAATGCGATCACACTGCCATGCAGGCCGTCCCGTTTTTCCCATCCGTCGATAAGAAACGCGACCGGGTCATAGCTGGCTGCAATACTGCCGATAGCTTCCAGCATCTGCCGGCTGTCGACACCCTCGTTCAGGGTCAGGGGGCCAAACAGGGTGACATGTGGGTGCAGTTCAAGAAAATCCCCTATACCGAAATTATTGGCTATTTCAGTCATAATCTTCCTGATACGCCATTTTGTCCGGGAGAGACGGATCTCAACTAGGTACGTGGAATCCATGGGATGAACCGATATATCATTTTCCGTTGGTGCTGCAAGGTTATATTCATGGAGGAAATAATCCGGCATATAGGGATACACTGCTCAAAAGACATAGGATCCTTTCCGGGAAATTCCGGCAGGCCGCAGATTATTTGTTTCTGACGGAGGTGAGAAATATCCTTAAGGTTTGGGGTTGATATACACGATAATAAGGATGTTGTTGCATGTCGGGTACTAATCATCACTCTTCTGATGGATTTACCGGTCTTGAGGCTGCTATTGTTCTCATTGCGTTCATCGTCGTTGCTTCAGTATTTGCTTATGTCATCCTCGGCGCCGGGTTCTTCACCACTCAGAAAGCACAGGAAACCGTTTACAAGAGTGTCGAACAGGCATCAACAAATGTCCAGGTTGTAGGAAATGTGTACGGGATACAACCAGAGGGATCCACGGGAATCAGTGAGATACGTTTCTCCCTTAAACTGACAACAGGATCCTCGTCCGTAGACCTTTCCCGGATGATTATTATCTTCTCCACGCCGGCTACTGAACCGGCCACACTCTCTCATGGAACTACTGCAGACCTGTCAACATTTACAGCAAAAGAAAGTGGGATAACGGCAGTCACTATGCTTGAGGAGAACGAACAGGTTGAAATCGCTTTTAAAGTAAATCCAGTCCCGGCAAATTCAAAAATGAATTTTGAAGTAAGACCGGTCACCGGAGCAGTGATACCATTTTCCAGAACAGCACCCTTTAAATTTACCCACACAAATATTCTCCACTAATTTCTCTCTATTCCTGATTACAAGTATGTCCCAAAAAAAATAGCGGTTCTGTTGCCATAACCGATATTCTCATGGGTGTTCCCTCTCATACAGGTACCTGTGAAAAAAACCAGTACCTCCGGCGCCCATCCATCAGGGGAGCATCCGGAAAAGAACAGATCTCCTCAAAAACCCGTACGGGCACTTTTATTTGATATGGACAATACGCTCTTTGACCTTGTCGGGGCACAGATGGCAGCGTGCCTGGAGGTTACACGCTCTTTGGGATTCACAGAAGAAAACCTGCTGTACCCGTATTTCCTCCGGCCGCTCCATGGCTATGAATCCCATGAGAATATTCTTGACTTCATCCATGATCGCAGGATACCCGAACCCGGATCTTATGATAATGCACGGCGCATCTACGAACGGGAAAAAATCCGAAATATTTCACCCTATCCCGGGGTTGTCAATACCCTGAACCATTTTCTGGATAGGGGACTTCCCATGGGGATCATCACTGATGCGCACTCCCGCGATGCGGTCAGGCGTCTTGAGAAAGCAGGCCTGCTCTCCTTTTTTTCCTGTATGGTCACGTACGATCTNGTCGGAGTAAAAAAACCTGCGCCGGAACCATTTCTCACGGCCCTTGATATGCTTCAATCCACGGCTGATGAAGTACTGCTGGTGGGGGACAGCCCGCGGCGCGATATCGAGCCCGGTAAATCCCTTGGTTTCCGGACCGCGTATGCCCGTTATGGGGACCGGTTTTCTGACGATCGCTCATCTGTCCGTGCAGATTATATCCTCGATTCCATTGCGGAACTCCCGGGAATTATTGCCTTTTTTGCCGATCCTGATGAATAACAACGTTTTTTTTTAAGATTTTTTTATGCTGACGCGCGATTTCCTGAATAGTTAATCTGCCTGAACAGGTTTTTACCCAAAAATGACCGCAACCTACAAGAAGCGAAGGTAAAAACATATATGGTATGTTTGTTCCGCAACGGATCTTTTTTACCAAGGGTGTTGGTATTCATAAAGACCGTCTGGCATCCTTCGAACTTGCGCTCCGAAAAGCGGGCATAGAGAAATGTAACCTGGTATACGTGTCCAGCATTTTCCCTCCCAACTGTAAACAGATATCAAAAAAAGAAGGACTTAACTGTCTCAAACCCGGCGGGATCACCTATTGTGTCATGGCCCGCAACGAGACCAATGAACCTAACCGCCTGGTCTCCTCTGCAATTGGCCTTGCCATGCCGAGTGTTGCCGAGGAATACGGGTACCTCTCGGAGCACCATGCCTATGGCGAGACCGAGAAGAAGACCGGCGAATATGCAGAAGACCTTGCAGCAACCATGCTTGCGACAACGCTTGGGATCGAGTTTGATGTGAATGCCGCATGGTCAGATCGCGAACAGATCTATAAGGCGAGCGGGAAGATCATCAAGACCAAGAATACCTGCCAGTCCGCCGAAGGCGACAAGAACGGCCTCTGGACGACAACAATCGCTGTGGCAGTTTTCCTGTAATTTTTTTTCAATCCGGTAAGACCTGGAGATCCCGGTTTTATCCGCGTTTTTTTGCGAGTGCACGGATCGTTTCTGCCAGTGCCCGCACNGCAGCCTTTGCAGGACTTTCAGGTNTTACAAGNGAGACCGGCGTTGCTGTAAGATCTGCCTGCTCGATTGCCGCATCCTCCGGGATNATTGCGATCGGCTGCCCGGAACCGATATCTACCGGCGCAGNGCCGCCCCGGAACCGGTTGAACACGACCTGTATCTTTTCATTCTCAAGACCAAGCTGCATCGCGATCTCCCTTATGCGGGCAATGGTCCGGAGTCCCCGTGCGCCGGGATCGCTGACAATNAGGAGGAGATCCGGCTTACCGATNGTCCCCCGTGCAATATGCTCCATTCCCGCTTCGGAGTCGATAACAATGAAATGGTAATCGCGTTCGAGTTCTCCCATGCATTCCGACAGGAGGTCATTTGCAAAACAATAACAGCCGCTCCCTTCCGGCCGTCCCATCGCGATCAGGTCGAACCCTTCCGACTCCACCAGGGCCTGCCGGAAGCGGAACCTCACATAGTCGTGCCGGTTCATGCCGGGCGGGATCGTGCGGGAGAATGCCTCCTCCCTCATACTGCCCATGGTCTCGTGGACATTAACTCCGAGGGCTTCGTGCAGGTTCGCGTTCGGGTCGGCATCGACCGCGAGGACCGGCGTCTCACCCATGGCAATAAACGACCGGATGAGGAGCGAGCTGACCGTGGTTTTACCGGTACCGCCTTTCCCGGAAAGGGCGATCGTGAACGGCTTTTTTGGCATTGTTCACCCCAGGCCGGCTTTATCCCTGACACGACGCGAGATCTCTCCCGCTGCGCTCATGATCGCCAGTGATCCTTCCCTGTCGGCAAACCTGATCCCGCAGCTCGGGGTGATGAGCGATTGTGCATCGAACAGTTTCTCCGGCATGCGGGCACAGAGCTGGGTGCGGATTGCGAGGTATTTTTCATACAGTGAATCTGTTGTTTCCGTAGTGAATAATTTGGTATCAGCCGGCACGATGCCCCATGCCACGACACCGCCCCGTTCCATATAGGATATGATCGTGTCGGAATACAGGAGAAACTCCTTTGCAGTCGCATACGCATCGATCGAGACAACGGATGGATTGAGGCTGAGGACGAATTCCCAGTCCGTGTTCGAGCAGCAGTGAACGCCAAGCCCTCCTTCCACGAGCGCTGCAATATCTTCCCACCCGGCCCGCACGGTCTCCTTGTCGACCGGGACGACCGAGGATCCCAGCGAGGCAAGGTATGGTTCATTGAGCACGACCAGTGTCTCGGAGACGCCGGTGTTCTTTCTCATCTCCTGTTCGCACCAGCGGGCCTTGAGGGCGATCATCTTCGAGAGTACATCGGCAAGCTGCGAATCATAATAGATCGGCCGCTTGTCAGCATCCACCACCTGCATGCCAAAGGTTACCGGTCCGGTCACCTGGCATTTCAGGACCTGCACACCGGGCAGTTTCCGTCTCATCATCTCGATAAATGCCGAGGCATATTCCTTGTGAAGGCCATATTCCATGAAATTGCCCTCAACATAATCCATGTATACCTTCTCCATGGCAGTGGTCTGGTCGCGGGTACTGTCGAAAAGAAGGCGGTCGTCCCGGATCATCCGGCCCGGGAGCTGCTCGGAGTCATTGAAGACGATACTTTCGAGCTGACTACGGTCAGGCAGGGTCGGGATATAAGGAAATTCCGGGAACAGGGACAGGACGTCATCGCATGCCTGTTTCGGATCGGTGTGAGGCAGTGCACCGACACCGGTTGCGAGCGATCGGGAGGATGGGATCATCTTCGCCATGGTGTCACCCTTTCCTGATACGGCAGCTGTCAAGCAATTCCTGAACTCCCGGGAAGAGAGTCAGGTCGGTATGAGGGAGAAATGTGCTTGAAGTGTATTCGTCCATGAATGAGGGTTCGGCATTCAGCTCAATATACGCGATCTTATAGGCAATTTCATCCAGTGTCTTGCGTGCCCTGCGGTTGATCAACGCTATATTTGCCCCGGCCACGGCACCATTGCCGATATTCCTGATCTGGTCGAACCCGATCTCGGGTATCAGCCCGATGATGGTGGCATTTTTCTTGTCAAGGTAATTCCCGAATGCGCCGGCGAAGTAGATGGTGGAGATCTCCTTGTGGGTGACACCGGCCTGTTTCATGAGCGTGACGCAGGCCGCATGGATGGATGCCTTGCTCATGATCAGGTTCTTGATGTCATTTTCCGTGATGACGATATCCTTTTTAATATCGGTCTCCTGAGCCCATGCAATGACAAATTCCGGGAAGTTGCCGTTCTTCCTGATCCGGGAATTATCGATATCCGTGTTGATGCGTCCGGTCCGGTCGATGATACAGGCCGTGAGCAGTTCAGCGAGCAGGTCGATGAGGCCGGAACCGCAGATTCCCCGGGGTTTGATACCGTTTATCGTAGAGTAACGGGGATTGAGGGTATCAGGATCGATGGTGATCTTCTCGATTGCACCCGGGTTCGCCCGCATGCCAAAGAGCACTTCCCCGCCTTCAAGCGCCGGCCCGGCTGCTCCTGCGCACGAGAACATCCATTCTTTGTTGCCCAGCACGACCTCGAAATTCGTGCCGATATCAACCAGGAGCGAGATCTCTTCGCGCTCCGCCATGCCGCATGCAAGGATATCTGCAATGATATCCCCGCCAAT
>JGI20214J51650_10003306_pt1 | contig 10106 bp, 8 predicted proteins | sample WetSurMetagenome_FD_51650 | JGI IMG/M metagenome (IMG submission 51650)
GGCAGGGACTCTCTTCGGTTGGGTTCATTAATCCTTGATCTTCAATCCTTGAACTTCAATCCTCAAACTTCAATCCTCAATNCTCNATCTTCAATTAGTCTTNTCNTAGTTCCAGTGTATCGCATACCNCCGCGGCTTCTTCCCTTCNGTGAACTTCACCGCTGGCGCAGGAAGGTGAATGAGATCCAGAGTCTGTTGGAGCAACCGCACGTCCGGATTCTCCACACGGAATGCCCCGAGATTGAAGTCCAGTCCAATCACCGCCTCTCTCCTGGTCTGCCGGTCATCTACTCCGTACCCGATCGCGAGCTGTATGAACTGGGGCCAGTAATCGCACCAGCCACCCGGCAGCAGATTGTGAACGTTGACAACAAGCCAGTATGTGTGGGCGTCATAGTGATCGGTGAAGTGTGGCGGCCATCGATACCCATCCTCCGGCACGTAGGACCACTTCAACGAGAAGTTTCTCAGGAAGGGCACTGCCTCCTGAGCCATGGCATAGCCAAGTCCGCCAAGGTTGAACGCAAGATCATACCCCGAGAAGCCGAACGGGCTCAGCCCGTCGCCGATCTCTATGGAAAGAGCAAAGAAAGCTGAACTCCCCGCCGCCAGCCAGAATGCCGCCGAGGAATCGTATCCGCCCCAGAGCATGACGTTGTGAAAGGTGCGAAAATAGAAATACGACGTGTAGGCGTGACCTACCTTGTCGATGCCGAGTGAGTAGTTGTTGAACAAACCGTCATCGGTGAAATGGAATGGTTCAGCAGAGTCCTTCCACCAGTCGTAGTACGAACTGACGAGTGATCCCAGAAGGATGCCGCCGGCCATCCCGGTGGCAAGGACTTTCCGGGTAGGCCAGGGAGTGCCCTGCGGCGCTGCCGGGAGTACGCGGAGAGTGTCCTGCGCCCAGAGTGTTTGTGCGAGGAATAGGAGTATGGTTTGTGCGAGGAATAGGAGTATGAGGAAGCGTTTCCCCATTATGAGGATGGCGTGCCGGTACGTTGCGCTGTGAAGAGCTCCACATGCCGGATGATGGCGTCAAGATCTACAAGCTGGAGGCACTCGAGGTTGAAGGGACAGGCGCGCTTCCAGCAAGGTGAACACGCAAGGGATTCAGGAACCAGCTTGATGCCCCGATCGAAGAGCTCAATCTCAGTCCAGCAGCTGACACCAAACCACACGATAATCTCTTTGTGCAGCCCAATGGCTGCATGCATCCCGAACGAGTCGCCCGAAATCACGAGATCGCACACGTTGATGTAGCAGATCCCCTGACGCACTCCCTCCGTCGTGGGTGTGGCAAGCACTTTGTCCCCCACCCGACGGGCGATCTCGGCATTGCGTATCGTGTCTTCAGGTCCGCCAAGTAATACCAGTCGCACACCCTCCATGCCTGCCAGCCGTTCAATCAGCCGGACATGCTGGTCCACAGTCATCTTCTTGTTCGGATACAGCTCCGAACAACCCGTATTGAAACCCACCACGAGTCCCGCACGATCAAGAGCGTGCTGCGCCTCATAGTCCCTGCAGAAGGCCTGTTCTTCGGGACTCAGCGCGAACACGTATTCGTCGCGGCGGTACTCCAATTCAAACTGCTCACACTGAAGCTGCAACACGGTTTTCTGATTCACCCGGAACTTCAGATGGTCGTCCAGACCAAGACGGTAATTCTCTACCGCCGCCTGGTTCAGAGGGATGATCTTGCCGTCTTCATTCAGTCCGAAACCCCTTCGCTCAGCCGCCTGGACGGCCATCGTGAACGCGCAGGAGCGCTGGGACTTGTCGACATTGAGTACCAGGTCAAACGACATCCGGCCCAGAATGAGCCAACTCTCCGGCTCCCAGATATACACCCTGTCGATGAGCGGGTTGTGTTGGAGCAGCGGGGCGGCATTCTTGAGCGTGATCCAGTAGATTGAGCTTTCAGGGAATTTCCGCTTCAGAGCGGGCAGAAGGGCAGTCGTCACCAACACATTTCCCATCGCATCAAGGTTGACAATGAGGATCTTCGTGCCGATGGGCCGGCACTGCACGCATTCCTGCAGGCAGTTCTCGCCGGGAAAGCAGGGTTTGTACCCCGTGAAGTGCTTACACGCGGGGATGGGAATCGGAGTATTCGTCATGGAGAGTCGATCGTCCGGGATTCTTCTGAAGGAGTTTCTCAAACGCATCAAATACTGAGTCGACGCTGAGTTCGTTCATGCACGGATTGCCAATAGGACACGATGTGAGATTGCACCCCAGACAGTCAAGCGATTCGTTGCGCACAGTCAGGTTCTTTTCACCGTAGGGCCCCTGAAGCTCCGGACGTGTGGGGCCGAATATGCCCAGCACCGGAGTACCCACCGCTGCGGTGATATGCATGGGGCCGGAATCGTTGCTCACGACGTATGCACAGCGGGCAAGCAACGCACCCAGCTGTGTCAGTGTGGTAGCGGGAGGAATGAACGGCGTGGAGCGCATTTGACGCGCAATGGTCTCCACCTCATCCCGTTGCCCCGGACCCCACGGGAGAACGATCGTCCAGCCGAAGCGCCCGTGGATCCGGTCAGCAAGGAGTGCAAAATCCTTCAAATGCCAGCGCTTCGTATACCACCCGCCACCCGGGTTCACACCGACAAGCACAGTCCGTTCGATCCGGGCATCGCACAACGCCTTCTGTATGTACGCCGCATCATCGCGCCCGTAATGAAAGTGCAACTCCCGGTCAACGATGCGCACCCCGATCCGTTCGAGGGCATCCAGATTGAACTGGCTGTTGTGCACTTCCCCGCCCCGCGGCGCCACGATCAGGTTGTAGGCGTAGCTGCGGCCACGGAACCTGTAGCCCACACGATACGTCGCCCCGCTCAGACGCGTTATCAACGCGGTCCGCGGATTCCCGAACAAGTCGATCACCAGATCGTACTTCCCCCTCCGCACCATACGAATAACATCCAGCCCGGACATGGTGCGCCGGTTGTAGACAAGCGTTCGATGAACAACAGGGTTTAGTCTGAGCACGTCAACTGACGGACTCTCCGTGAGGAAGTCGATGGAACTCCCGCCGAATGCAGCGCGCAAATTGGGAAGGACAAGTGTAGAGAGCACCACATCCCCCACCGCACGCATCTTGATCACGAGGATCCTGCGGACATTCTCCGGATCAATAATCATCGCGCTCTAGATCCACTTGTTCCGCTTGAACACCCAGACCATTCCTCCTGCCACGACGGCCATGAAGGCCGTGGTGATGGCGACACCATATTCCCAGTTCAAACCCGGAAGGTGGGTGAAATTCATGCCGAAAAAACCGGTGATGACACTCAAAGGAAGGAAAATCGTGGAAATAATCGTCAATACCTTCATGACCTGGTTCAATCGGTTGGAAGTCACCGACAGATATGCGTCCAGGAGCGACGACACCATATCGCGATACGAATCCGCCATGTCCGTCATGCGCACAAGGTGATCATACACATTGCGGTAGTAGATCATCTCATCGCGGTTGATCAGCTCGAATTCGCCGCGCGAAAGACGACTGAGCATCTCGCGCTGGTACACTGCAACCCGCCGGATGGTGATGATATTCCGCTTGAGATGGAGTATACGTACCATCGAGATTTGCCCAGGACTCTGAAAGACCTCATCCTCGACCGTGTCAATTGCTTCGTCCAGCCGATCCAGAATCGGCGTATAGTTGTCAACAATATCGTCTATGATGAAGTGGAAAAGGAAATCCGGTCCCTTGCCAAGTGTCAACGCGTTCTTCGCAAGGAGATGCATGGCGTTCGTGATCGACCTGAGCGGCGTATAGTGATGCGTCACAAGAATGCGCGAGGTAAGGTATGAACTGAGCTGGGACGTCCTGATTTCCATCTTGAACATGGACTCCCCGTCATCAGCCGCCATGATCCCTTCAACGGGATTGAAGATGACGAACAGATGATCGCCGAAGTCCTCCACCTTGGGGAGATGCCCTTCCGGATCGTTGCCCTTCCGGCAATCCTCGATCGTGAGCGAGTGGAAATCGAACACCGAGAGAAGCAAGGTCTCTTCCTCAGCTTCGGTGGGATTCTCCATGTCCACCCAGATCATCCCCGTTTCACCGTGGAGAGCCCGATGCAATTCCTTAAGGTCCAGAGGGCGAATTGCACCGTTCAGAAACTGATAGATCGTTATCATAGGGCACAAAAGAATCCGGGGCGGCATGTCACGCTCCGCCGCCCCATTGTGGAATGGACTATTGGTGCTCCGGTTTGGCGATGACAGGACGAATCCAGTCACCGAAGTTGATCAATTCCTCCATCCGGCAGGACCAGACGAGCTTTCCGTCGTAGACTGTGATATCGGGGCATCCGTCACACATGCTCAGCGTGCCGTTGTCCATGAAATCCGCAGGTTGGATGATCATTACCGACTGCATGTGCAGACGCTTGAACAGCTGTCCCGGCGACCGCATAACCCCGTGCAGATACGCGCTTGCGGCCTTGGCCAACCCGCCGTCGAGCGGCGACAGCATGAGCATGGATTTGCCCCGGCGTAGCGTCTTCGTTGTGGTGTACGCCAGATAGGAACCCCGGAAGAGATGATGGAGCGTCTGCCCCATTTCCATGAACTTCGGACCGGTGTAACCGTAGATCTTCTCCTTGGTGCCGATACGCATGGTCAACAGCCATTTGAAGTGGTCGGGACGCTCTGTCCCGTTGAGATACGCCGAGGGTTGGAAGTCGGGATACTTCTTCCGGATCTCCGTCACAATATCCGTTGACATGATGCTCGTCTTCCGGTCTTCCTGGATGGCATAGGCGATCGGTCCCATGTCGACTTTCTTCCCACCGACGAAGTAGTCATATCCTTTGTACACCGGCGCCGCCCGGTATGCTATGAAGACCAGAATATGCACGATGTCGATGTGTTCCTGGCCCCACGACACGATCTCCGGCACATCTTTCAGCGTGTGCTCATACACGGTGGCATTGAATGCGCATGAAATATCACCCACCTCCGCAAGCATCCGGGCATACTTCAACCGCAGCTCGTTCAGCTCGGTTTCCGTCTTGCCCTTCATATGAGGTCGGTTCTGACCGCTGTCTATATGAAAGGTGAAACCCACTACGCCGGCACTCTTCAACGCCTTCAGTTTCTCCATCGTGAGTGCCAACCCATTAGTGTTAATGATGGGCTTCTGACCCATCTCCGCCACCATGGCAACGATTTTCTCGATCTCGGGATGCGTCAGCGGATCCCCTCCCGCTATCGAGACACCATCGGCCTTGCGCAGACTTTTGAAAGTCTCCAGCTCCCGCCGGACCTCTTCCAGAGACTTGTGACCTTTGGGGTCATTTTTCCTGTAGCAGCCATCACAATACAGGTTGCACGAGCTCGTGGGCTCGAGCCAGCTAATTGCGTTATCCGGAAGCGTCCAGGGAAGCCGATACAGTGTAGTGTGATCGAGAACCCTGTCCATGTGTGTGTATCCTGGTTGTTAAGGATGTGCCCTGCAGAGCAAGAGAACAAAGTAGTGTACTCAGAAAATCTGACTTGTTCAAGCCGGACGGGCTCCCCTTGCCATCCCCTTTACCGTTTCCTGGCGCGCTTTTCTCAGTCCGGTTGCGTATATTGATCCCCGGAAATCAACACCTCATCCACACCGCACTACTACCCATATGCCTGACACCCGTGCTGACACTCCCCTGCACACGGCGGAATTCCGTCGCAGGAGAACGCTGAACTGGCTCCTTCTGGGCCTCCTCTATGCGTTCTTCTACATGACGCGGTACAACTACACGGCACTCGCCCCCCTGCTTGCCGACATTCTCGGCTGGCGAAATACGGAGCTCGGGGTCTTTGAAACGCTGATGCCGCTGGTGTATGGACTCTCTGTTGTGCTGAACGGCCCCTTCGCCGACAGGATCGGAGGAAAGAAGGCCTTCCTCTTCGGCGCTGTCGGTGTCGCGGCCATGAATGTTTTATTCGGACTCTCGAGTCTTGCCGTGGTCTCTCCCGCAGTCTGGGAAGGCACAGGAATGTCGAGACACGTCGTGACGCCGGCATCGCTCGGGTTCGGTCTCTCGGGCGGAATGCTCCTCACACTCATGGCCATCGTGTGGGGAATCAATGGGTACTTTCAGTCCTTCGGAGCCCTGTCGATCGTGAAGGTCAACGCACAGTGGTTCCACGTGCGCGAACGCGGAACGTTCTCGGGAGTCTTTGGGGTCTTGATCAGGTTCGGACTGCTTCTCGCATTCCAGGGCGTTCCCCTTATCCTGCTCTTCCTTCCATGGCAATACGGCTTCTGGCTTCCCGGCGCATTCGTTGTCCTTCTCTTGCTTCTCAATTACCGGTGGATGGAGAATTCCCCCAGGGAAGCCGGCCTCGGCGAGTTCGAGACAGGTGACGCGGCTGAACCGGAAGACGACAAACCTGCTTCAATGAGCTTCGTGCTCAAAAAAGTGTTCGCGTCGCGTGTGACATGGATGATTGCTGTGGCATCGATGATGATTGGCTTCGTACGCCGCAGTGTCGTCGATGCATGGTGGCCCAAATATTTCGTGGATTTTCACGGCGCCGACAAGTCGGCCTTCGCTACCTATGCACCTTATCTCATTGCCACATGGGGAATTGCCCTGGCCGGCATCGCGGGCGGATTTGTCTTCGGCATCACATCCGACAAGTCATTCGCCGGAAGGCGTGCACCGGTCATCGCGTTTGGATTCGTAGGAATGGCGGTCATCCTCACACTCTTTGGCATTTCTGATAGGATGAGTCTCGGGCCCATCGCTGCCGCATGCTGCCTTGTGCTCCTCTCGTTCTGCGTCAATGGTGCACACGGGATGATCGGCGGTGCAGCATCAATGGACTTCGGAGGGAAGAAAGCCGCGGCTACGGCCGCAGGGATGTTTGACGGTATGCAGTACCTCGCCGGCGCGTTCGTCGGACTTGGCGTCGGGTATGTCACCACGAATTGGGGATGGGAAGCCTGGCACTGGGCGCCAATCCCCTTCGCATTGGCCGGCGCCGCAATTATGGCTTCTCTGTGGAATGTCACCCCCGCACGAAAGAAAGGGCATTAGGGCGACTGGAGAACACCTCCCACAGTTTCTTCGTCGTCCTCTCCAACTCCCCCCCGATCAACTTCGGGTCAAGCGTCTTCTCGGGCTCGTTCTCGAACACCGCATACGGAATTCTGTATCCCTTCACGTTGAGGAATTGCGGGTCTTTCGCTTCGAGCTTGTCCCAATCATTGGTCTTGTAGTAGAAATCCATCTTCTCATCGGGTAAGGAATGATACAGAATCGAATCCTCCTGACCTTTGCGGGCACGCCGGCGATTCTTGCGGACTGACTCCTCATACGACACACGGATGTAGATCAGACAGGCGCGTTTGAGCACTTCCTCGTGTACATAGCTCATCGCTTCTGCAATCCCGTTCTCCCCTCCGCGGGCGAATTCGATTAACGTTGTCTTTCCGTCATGATACCCCGGATCGCGCGCAATCTTTTTCCGGTATTCAAGACTCACACGCTCGATATAGAGATTCCAGATGAAGTCGTCGGTGAAGTAGTACTTTGGATCCGTCCAGAGACGCTTCCTGCCATGACGCGAAAGGATGTCGTCAATCTCAAAAGTCTCCCACACATAAACGAAATCATCCAGCTCCTCGAAGTCGGCGATGTGAAACCGCTGCCGGCGCTCGGCCGGATCGGTCTTCTTCAAGAAGTCAATCAGCTCGGATTTTCCGGCCGCGGGGCGTCCGGTAATAATCAAGACCGGGAAATGAGGTACGGATGCCATGGGCGTTCTCCTGTAACGACGATTAATGTGCGCGCTGCAATACCGGGACGACCTTCGGCGTGATATCATGGTCCTCGCGTATGCGCTTCTCCACTGTCTCAAAAAGTGTCCGCTGCAAATAGATGATATCCGTGGGAACAATCCCCAGATACCTCTGCGCCTCCCCCATCAAATAGTCGCTTGCGACACAACTGTATGCACGCTTCGTGTCAAGGGCGTTTCCATTGACGCGTACATCTCGAAGTTCGACGGAACTGTCACTGCCCATTTGCCATGTCGCACGTATGCCGGCAAGATGGATCGGCGATTTCGTCCGGACCGTAAACTCAAGCACCGCCAGAAGCTGGGCTCCCGTGAGCTGGAATGTCGCAAGGACATTCCGGAATGGAAGCGCTTCAAAGAGATCCTTCTTGCGGATCGGGCCGGCCGGCAAATCCTTGCGGATTCCATGGATGTTCATGAATCCCACATCCGCACGGACGGCCTCACGTTGAGCTTCAGTAACGTACTCGCCGATCGCAGATTCACTCCCCCCCCGCACCCAATCACCGTGCAGTACGCCGATAATCTCACTGTATTCTTTTTCGATTTCCGCCTGCATGGAATCAACAAGCGCCGAGACAGGGCTCGCAGGACGTTTCTTCGCGGCCCAGAGCTGGATCAGACCCCCCTTCACGTTCGTCAGACTATGGTTGTCGACTGAGAGCGTCACAACGCCGAGGTTCTCGGCGTTTGAACCCGCTTGCACGATGTACACCCCATTTACCAATCGCGGAGCCTTCAACCGGGTGTGCGAATGCCCCCCCACAATCATGTCCAGTCCGTGCACCGACGCCGCGAGAACGGAATCATCATCAACACCCTGATGCGTCAAGGCAATGACCAGATCGGTCTTCGGCCGAAGCAGATCAACGTACTGCTGTGTTGTTTTCTCCGGGGAGAGAACGCGCAGGCCGGTGAGGTTTGCCTGAAGCACGAGCGAATAGAGCTCCTGGGAGAGGATCCCGATGATCCCGATGCGCAGACCATTGCGTTCGATAATGGTGTACGGGGTATGGTGCGGGGGCAATTGCTGCCGGTCGTTCACAAGATTGGCACACAACGTTGGAAATGTCGCAATGGACGTGAGGGCAGCAAGATTTGCCTGGGAAATATCCAGATCGTGATTGCCGGGACACCACGCATCATACCCCATGATATTCATCATCTCAAACAAGATGCCGCCGGAGGCACCCTTGTAGATCCTCTCTGTAATCGGATTCCCGGTCATGACGTCTCCGCCATCCAGAAGCAGCACGTCCGATCGTGTCTGCCGGATGCTGTCAATGGCATAGGCCAGTTCCGTGAACCCTCCTACCATCGGGCGGGGCTGGGTCCTCACCCATACGGCTTCACGCGGAACGAACGTGGCATGCATGTCGTTGGTGTGCAGTATGGTGAGCGTGCGCGGTTGGGCGCATAGCGTGCCCAATACCCCCAAAACGCCAACGAGGAGAGAGATTCCACCAGCAACTGGTCGCCTCATGAGTACCTTGGATGTTTGTGGAGATGNAGAGTGGAAAGCAGCACAAAGATAGTACAAATCGGGCAAAAAAACCCACTATTCTTGCATTGCACCGGCACCTTGTTTACCTTAAAGTCTAACCTCGTTTGCCCAACTTCTCGTCGGCGTGCATCGCTGCACAGGCCGTCTACCAGGCAGGAGCAGGAAATGACACAGAAATCACACCATGCCGCAAAAGATGGAGTCGTCGTAACGTGGCTCGGTCACTCCGCGTTCTCTCTGGTCTCCCCCAGGGGAAAAATCCTGCTCATCGACCCCTGGCTGGATAATCCGAAGGCTCCACCGGAAGTGAAGAACATCACTGCAGTCGACATCATTCTCGTCACACATGGTCACGGCGATCATCTGGGAAACACCATCGAGATCGCGCGCCGTACCAATGCACGCATCGTCGCCATCCATGAAGTCGGATTGTACCTTCAAAGCCAGGGCCTCACCCGCATCGAAGGGATGAACAAATCGGGCAGCGTGATCCTTGACGGCCTCACAATTACCATGACCCACGCCGAACACAGCGGCGGCATGGAACCGGGTGGCGAATTGCGGGTCGGCGGCGATCCTGCAGGATTCGTCATAAGATTCGAAAATGATTTCAGGGTCTACCATGCCGGTGACACCGGCGTGTTCGGCGATATGCAGATCATTGGCAAGTTGTACGGACCCGACCTCGTGATGCTGCCGATCGGAGGGTACTTTACCATGGGCCCCGTCGAAGCCGCCCTGGCGTGCACTCTTCTCCGCCCACATCACATCGTGGGAATGCACT
>JGI20214J51650_10003307_pt1 | contig 10105 bp, 8 predicted proteins | sample WetSurMetagenome_FD_51650 | JGI IMG/M metagenome (IMG submission 51650)
TCGGGGAGAGAATCTTCAGGGCTGCAATCGATTAGCCCGCTCAATTTGGATAAGCGTATATCCCCGCCAGCGGTCAGTAACATACGATGCGAGATCTCGTGCATATGCATGCGCCATCTCTATTCCTCACAATTGTTGCTTATCCGGCAGACCAACTCTTCGTTAAGTAAATTCGGCTTCAACATTGTGGAGCACAATTGATAGGCAAACATATGCCGGCAAAAGCCGGCACAGAGATTCACCGCCATAGCTAATTCAACCCTTGCGAAGCACAGCACAGCCTATCCCGAGATGCGAAAAGTCCTGTGATAGGAAGGGAGCTAATGGCCATCTGTCACACGATTCTTCACCGGCTTAAGCCTCATTTTCACCAACAGGATGGAGCACGGCATTTTTCGGATTACTTCTTCATTGGTGCGGCCGAAGAGAAAATGTTCCAATCGTCCTTCAGTGTGGGCAAGCATCAGAAGAAGATCTATGTTCTCTTTTTTTATTAAATTTAAGATCTCCTTTACCGGTTCTCCCTCCTTAACCCATTCCTTGATATTCAGGCCCTGAGCCCTCTCTTTCAAGATACACTGATCTATGTCTCCTTTTGCGGACTCCAGAAGTCTTTCGTACTCCTTCTGCAGTGAAGGGGCAGGCAAAGACCATCCCTCGAGGCTGAACGGATCATGGAGCACATTGACGATATGAAGCTCTGCACCGTACTTCCTGGCCAGAGAAATTCCATAATGCACCGTCTTTTCACAGTGCCTCGTCGATCTGTTTAAAACGAGAATCTTTTTAAAATCCTCCATAGTGCAATCAACTCCTTCTGCGGTCATCTTTGACCGCGTTTGATCGTGAACCTAAGGAACCAACATTGTTACCTTAATGTAGAATAATCACGAAATATTCGTATGAAAAGATGAGAGAGGGAATGGACCTATGGACCTCGTCTTCCTCGGCATTCGCTGACGGGAGTTTTAATCTCTATTGACCTCATGGAAGTCAGGTCTCCTGTTGGCATTCTTCCGGACTCCCTGTAAGGCTTTGCATGGTTCAAGGGTTGCCTCATCGACCTCAAAGTCGGGATCTCGATCGCGTTCTCAGTGTCCCACTGCGCTTGAGCCAGCGCCCAGCGGCGATTTTCGGCTGCCATTTGAATCCTTGAAGCACAGTTGCTGATGAGTGTGTATGTCAATATGCTCTCTTCCCCTTGCGACTCCGAAGAATAGGCATCGTGAGCCAATGTAATCAATTCACAGCATAGCTCAACAACCTGGTGGATACTCTCATTGTAAACATATCCCATTGGTGTTCCTCCGTACCTGATGCCAATCATCCGGGATCGCTATGCGGCCCGGCGAGATTTCCTCAAGGCACTGTTGACAGTACCTAATCCTCCGCGTCATAATCCGATTGCGACCCGGGCTTCAGCCCTTTTGATATGGAAAAACAAAAGGAGGTTCCTTTCTCCGGGGAGCCTTCGAGCCACACCTTGCCCCCGTGGCGTTCGGCTATCTCTTTCGCTATGGTGAGTCCTAGGCCGGTGCCAGGACAATTCTTCGATCTGCTGCCGCGGTGAAAGGGCTCGAATACCTTTTGGGAATCGCCTTTGGTTATCCCCAAACCGTCGTCACGAAATGAAAATACATGGTGCTCCTCGGATTCACTGTAATCAATCCGGATTTCGCTGAGCCCTTCTCCTCCATATTTCAAAGAGTTGTCTACAAAATTTCTAAAGGCCCTGAGAATGCCTGTACCGTCCGCCATGACCACAGGTCCACTCTCGGGCGTCACCCATGCTATGCAGCGGAATCCTATCAATCCGGAAAACTCGTCTTTGATCCTTTGAAGAATTTCTTTGGTATCGATTCTCTCGATCTTCGGAGGAGATTGTTTGGCTGCAACATATGAGTTCAGATCTTCAGCCAATGCCCAAAGGTGTTCGGAGGCACTCATGATGAGATCGCAATATTTCCCCCCTTGCTCACCAAGAGCCTTCCCATATTGTTTCCTCAGCAGCTTTGCAAAACCTCGAATTGCCATTGCCGGGTTCTTCAGATCATGGACAATGGAGTATGCAAAGAGCTCCATCTTTCGCAGCTGGTACCGAAAGGCATCCTCGGCGAGTTGTCGTTCAGCAAGCTCGGAGAATAGACTCGCCCTGACTTCACCAAGCTCGTAAGTAAGTTCCTGAAGGCGCAGTTCGCACTCAGCTGGGGAGCTCCTGCCTATGCGTTCTGCAGCTTTCAAGTCGGAACCGTATGGGTTGCATTCCATGAACTGTGTAAGATCATCCATAGTTGGAACAATCTGCTGTTGCGTGACTGCCTTGTCTCCCGCAACATCAGCACGCAAGCGTGAATTGTGTTGAGTCAGGTTTCCAGGTTCTCGCGACGTCGCCAACTGCAGCCTCTGGTTTTCGTCGGCTCGTTCGGTTCGCAGCAAATCCTTGGCTGTCTCCTTCACACTGTTCTCCTTACCATGTCAACCAACAAACCATGGCACCGCACCATCTGAGGCACCTCGAGTCTTAAGCTGAATTTTGACCATGTGGTGCAAGCGTTGTGCCAGGGTACGGGCACTAAAAGGTTCGAAGTAGATAATGAACGATATCGATTACGTACGATGTCTCTCAGATTTCATTCTCGGTTTTTGGAAAGAGCTCTCGGAGCGGCGTTTGAGAATATTGTAATCTATTAGTCAGTGGCCTCTGCTTAAGGATCAGGTTTCGCAATACATTCAGTTAGTTGTCAGATTATGGGGGGGGGTCACAATATTCTCATCGTTGTGTAGTTGCCTGCAAGCAGTCATTTTATACAGTCCCGTATCATTCCCTGGACTTTTTGAGGATGTTCGGCAATCAGGCATTCGCCCGCACTTATGGATTCTCTATTGGCCACCGAGCTGTTTCCCGGTCTAGCGGGTTTAGCATGCGGACACGGGGTGTCTAATGTGCAGACCCCCGTCCATCAACCCTAGGGCAGATTCGCCTTGGCCAGGTACCCGGAATGGGCTTTCCCGAAGATCCTGTACCCGGCAACCTTCACCTCGTCCTGGAAGAGGAAGAGCACGAAAGAATAGAGCCAGACAACCCCGGCCCACTTCCAGCCGATGGGTGCCATCAGGAAGCCGTATACTGCGATGAAAGTGGCGATGATCTGGGTTCCCACCACTGCAACTATGAGTATCCAGGAAGGCATGATGCTCCAGAACCGCCTGCGCGTCCGCGACACGAAAAGAGTCAGATGCCCGCCCACGGAAAGGTTTAGGTACACGATGGTCTGAACCGTTGCCATGTCGAGCTCCCAGAACTTGGTGCTCAGAAAGAAGATGCCGAAGGATCTGATTGCTGCAAACAGGCCGATCACCGTTGCAACACCGAGAACGATCCGCATGTCCCATGCCTCCGGCTTGTTGGAGTAGCGTACGTTGTCATAGGCGATAGACAAGATGGCGCCATCGTTCAGGATGGCCAGGAGCACGATCATGATGGCGGTGACCGGCCTGAAGTTGAAAAGGACGATGGCTATGGTCAGGAAGCACAGCAGGGCAACCGTCTCGGCAATGCGGTATATTGCATAGCTCACCATCCGCTGAAAGATCTTGCGGCTTTCCTTTATAGCATCGATGATCACGGAAAGGCCCGGGGAGAGAAGCACCAGATCCGCTGCAGCCCTGGCCGCATCGGTGGCGCCTGAGACGGCAATGCCCGCATCGGCCTTTTTCAAGGCAGGAGCATCGTTCAGCCCGTCCCCGGTCATGCCAACGATATGGCCTTTCTGTTGGAGAACGTCCACGATGTGGTATTTGTGCTCAGGGAAGACTTGCGCAAACCCGTCTGCCTTTTCGATGGCGTCCGCCATCTGCCCTGATTCATGGTGCCTGGTATCCGCAAAGACGGCCGCATCCATGATGTTGGGGCCCAGGTCGAGCTGGCGGCCTATCTCTCTGGCTATGGCAAGCTGGTCTCCGGTTGCCATCTTCACTTGGATCCCCATGCTCCGGGCCGTATCGATGGTCTCCTTGGAATCCTCCCGGAGGGGGTCGAAGAGCGGGATCACGCCGGCGAATCGCCATATACCGTCTTCACCCGTTCGCGCAACTCCCAGTGAGCGGTAGCCACGCGAGGCGAATTCATTGATTTTTTTATTGATCTTTTCCTCTATCTTTTCTCCATCGGGGTCCAGAACCAGTATGACCTGGGGCGCGCCCTTTGTGGTCTTGAACGGGATCCCTCCGGGTGGTTTGATACCCGCCTCGGTGCGCTTGTGGACAGGGTCGAAAGGCTGGAAATGGAGGATGTTGTAACTTCCAAGCGTCTGCTTGTCCTTCACTGCTCCCAGTATCGCGAGGTCTATGGCATCCTGGTCCTCGGAGCGGGAGGCCAATGCGCCCCACATGATGACCTGTTCCGGGTTGATGTCTTTCATCACGTAAGGATCCCCCACGGCGAGCTTGTTCTGCGTCAGGGTCCCCGTTTTGTCCGAGCAGAGTACATCCACCCCGGCGAGTTCCTCGATAGTTGGCAAGTGGGTGACTATGGCCTGTTTCTCTGCCAGGCTTTTTGACCCCAGAGCCATGTTTACGGACAGGACCGCGGGCATGGCAACGGGGACTGCTGCGATGGTGAGGACCAGGGCGAACCGCAGCACGTTGAGCACCGGGTCGCCGCGGAAGATTGCAACCCCGAAGATGAGGATGGCAAGCCCCACGGCTATGACGATGAGGTAGTCGGCTATCTTGATGATGGCCTGCTGGAGATGGCTCTTGGTGACCACCGACTGTACCAGTTCGGCTGTTTTGCCGTAGAAGGTGTTCATACCTGTGCCGTACACCAGTGCATCGATCTCGCCCTGCTTGGTGATGGAGCCGGAATAGACCGCATCTCCCGCTTTATGTTCCACCGGCAGGGACTCACCGGTCAGGGCCGACTGGTCCACCTCGATGGGGTCGCCTTCAAGCAGCCTCGCATCCGCCGGTATGATGTCCCCGATGCGAAGCCTGATGATGTCTCCCGGAACGACCTCGCTGGCGGGTACCGCCATCCATTCGCCGTCGCGCTTAACCTTGGCCTTGACTGCAAGCTGCGCCTTAAGTGCTGCGATGGCATTGCCAGCCTGATACTCCTCGCGAAACCCCACGAAGGCATTCATGAGCAGCAGGACCAAGATGACCCAAAAATCGGGCCAGTGCTGCAGAACGGCCGAGAGCGAGGCCGCCAGGATAATCATCCCCGGGATCGGTCCCCAGAAATAGCTCAGGAACTTTAAGAGAGGGTTTTCTTTCTCCTCGGGTATCTCGTTATACCCGTACTGTAAGAGTCTGTTTTCCGCCTCGGCTTTCGTCAGGCCATGGGAGGATGTCTTGAGGAAGGACTTGAGGTCTTCGACGTCCATCTCTTTGAGGCGGGCGAAATCCTCTGATGTGGTGCCGGATTTCTTCCCACCATTCGATAGATTCTCCTGCAACTTGCTCATGAGCCGCTCCTTGGATTCTCATCAGATCCACGCCTGCCGGGCCTTGTTCCTCTTAGCCCCGATATGTCTTAAGGAATGGCAAAATCGTGCTCTTTTCAATGACATGCCTTTACGGGTGTCCGATTCTTGTACCAGCGCAAGATCGATGCTTCAGTTTTCATCGTTGAGGCAAGCATTGTGCCAGAACAAGAACACGGGGGTGCTTGAATGAAATAATGAGTAAAGATCACCAACTCGGATGTCCGCGGTTTGCCTTGGGGGTGGGAAGAGGACTCATGGGGACTGGGATGGACTGCCGGGGCACCGGTCGGGAGTGTGTACGAGGTGGCGGGCACAGTGAAGTCAAGCGACATCATGACGCTCAACATGAATATGCACAGCAGAGAGAAGACAAACAGCTTTTTTGCCCATAACCGGTTATCGGTTGTATTATAGCCCGACCAGGCCAGGTACAGCCAGGACAGGCACAGAGTGGTCGCTACCGCCAGGTAGCTGTAACCGGTGTAGCCACCGAAGGTCAGCAACAGCGCGGCAACCATAAAGGCCCATACATAACCAACGATATGCTTCTTGGCCGCAGTTATTCCCAACTTCACAGGCAGTACCGGGATTCCCGCAGCAGCAAAGTCGTCAAATCGGACGATACTGATGGCATAGCAGTGGGGCATCTGCCATAAGCTAAAGATCGACAATAATATCAGCGCGCCCATGTCGAGACGATTGCTGACTGCACAGTATCCCGCGAGGGGAGGTGCGGCGCCAGCCAGGCTCCCGATCAATGCGCCGTATAACGAGTTGCGTTTCAGGTACAGGCTGTAAACGCCCACATAGATCGCAAAACCGGTCAACACAAGGGCAACGGACAGCGGGTTCGTTGCCGCCCAGAGCACCGACACACCCGCAATGCCCAGCACCGATGCGTAGGAAACCGCGAGTCTCAGTGATATGAGACCTTTAACGAGGGCACGGTTGCGGGTCCGGGTCATTTTTCGGTCCAGGTTTCTATCAATGCAATTGTTAAAGACGCAACCCGAAGCGACAACCAGCGATATGCCGATCATGCTCGACAGCAGAACGGTAAGATCAATACGGCCTTTGGCGGCAAGAAAGAACCCGGCTGACGCAGAGATTAGGTTGCCAAAAATGATCCCCGGTTTGGTAACGAGCAAGTAGTCTTTGATCACTTTAGGGATACTCACATCATACGGTAATTCAGGTTGTGCATGATCCAGAGCGTCCCGCCGACGAAGAGGATCATGATCAACAAGGTGAATATCAGGGCGAGCACGTTCCAGCGCGGCGCCGATGAGGTATCGAGATGGAGGAAGTAATGCAGGTGCACCAGGACCTGCACGATGGCGGCGGCGACTATGCCGAATAATGTGGCCGAGCGGTGCACCGCGCCACTCATCACCAAGGCAAAAGGGACGGCTGTTAGAACGAGCGAGAGCATGAACCCGGTGCCATAAGACCTAAGACTGCCTCTGCTCGCGCCGCTGCTGTCGAAATCTGCTTCGCTCATTTAAATGACCCCCATCAGGTAGACAATGGTAAAGACGCCAATCCATACGATATCCAGAAAGTGCCAAAACATACTCAGGCGCATCAACCGGGATTGGACGGGCGTGGTCAACCCCTTCACGATGACCTGGCCCATCATTACTGTCATCCAGATCAGGCCAAAAGTCACATGGATGCCATGGGTGCCTACGAGGGTGAAGAAGGCCGACAGGAAAGCACTGCGCTCCGGCCCGTTGCCGTCAAGGATCATCCGTATGAACTCGTTCATCTCCATGGAGATGAATCCGAGGCCGAGCAAGAATGTCACGGCGAGTCCCGTCAGGACCAAAGCCTTCCGGCCAGTGTGCATGGCCAAAATGGTCAGACCATAGGTTGCGCTGCTGAAAAGCAGGAACAGAGTTTCACCCAGCAGGTATGGCAATTGAAACAGATCCTTCCCCGTGGGACCGCCGGCGTAGTTGCGGCCCAAGACCGCAAAAGTTGCAAAGAGCGCCGCAAACAGGATGAGATCGCTCATAAGGTAGATCCAGAAACCGAATGACTCCATCGNGTCGGTGTCGGGGTGTTCCAATTCTCCGGTAACAACAAAGTCGCCGGTCGAAGCGTCCGTTAGCATTGATCGCATCTCCGTTACTGGTTCTGCCGGTGTGGTCTGACCGACTGCCGGTCAGTCCGCTGTGGTGGGTGGTGCCGACCGATAGCGTTGAGTCTCGATCCGCGCGACTTCCTCAGCGGGTACGAGGTAATGCGTGTCGTCATCGGCCGACCGAGCGATCACCATGAGAAGTATACTTAGGGCACTGAGTAGGGCCAGCCACCAGATGTACCAGACCATAGCGAATCCGAGGATGAAGTTTAAAACTCCGATGATAAAGCCTTTGCCGGTGTTCTTCGGCATGGGGATGTCGTGGTATTGATCCGACTGCGTGAAGGCGACGCCTTTTTCCTTCATATCGGTGAGGGCATCGATGTCACGTACCACGGGAATTCTCGCGAAGTTGTAGACTGCGGGTGGAGAGGACGTGGTCCATTCCAGGGTACGGCCGTTCCATGGGTCGCCGGTCAAATCACGGGTGGCACGGCGATCCTTGATGCTCACAGCTAATTGAACCATCTGGAAGATGATGCCGAGCAGGATCACAGCGGCGCCCCCGGCGGCGATAACCAGATAAGGCTGCCAGGCCGGGTTGGCGTAGTGCTCCATGCGGCGGGGCATGCCCATGAAACCCAGTACGTAGAGGGGCATGAAGGCAAGGTAGAAACCAATCAGCCAGCACCAGAATGCGCGTTTGCCCCAATCTTCGTTCAGGCGAAAGCCAACGGCCTTGGGGAACCAGTAAGCATAGCCTGCGAAAAAACCGAAAAGCGATCCAGGGATCAACACGTTATGGAAATGTGCGATCAAAAACAGGCTGTTGTGAAGAACATAGTCAGCGGGCGGTACTGACATCAGCACGCCCGTCATGCCGCCAATGACGAAGGTCGTGAGAAATCCCAGGGTCCAGTACATCGGCGTGGTGAACCTTATGCGACCACGGTACATGGTGAAAAGCCAGTTGAAGACTTTCACCCCGGTTGGGATAGCGATCATCATGGTCGTAATGCCAAAAAAGATGTTTACGTCAGGACCGGCGCCCATTGTAAAGAAATGGTGCACCCAGACGGAAAAGGACAGGACCATGATCGCCGCGGTGGCATAGACCAGGGATGTATAGCCGAACAGCCGTTTTCCGGAGAAAGTGGCAACGACCTCCGAAAAGACGCCGAAGGCCGGCAGGATAACAATATAAACCTCGGGATGTCCCCAGATCCAGAACAGGTTGGCATACATCATCACGTTGCCGCCCAATGTATTGGTGAAAAAATGCATACCCAGATAGCGATCGAGCGCCACCAGGGCAAGGGCGACGGTCAAAACCGGAAACGCGAAGATCATGAGCACGTTGGTGAAAAAAGTGGTCCAGACGAACATCGGCATTCGCATGAGCGTCATCCCGGGAGCACGCATTCTCAAGATCGTGACGAGAAAGTTGATGCCGCTCATGAGCGAACCGATGCCGGCAATCTGGAAAGCCCATATCCAGTAGTCCACTCCGGTACTGGGACTGTATTGTTTTTCGGTCAGGGGCGCGTATCCCGACCAGCCGGCCTTGGAAAACTCGCCCACACCCAGCGATACCATGACCAGCAAGGCCCCGGCCGTAGTCAACCAGAAACTGATCGAATTCAAGAAAGGAAACGCTACATCCCGTGCACCGATCTGCTGCGGTACGACGATATTCATCAACCCGACCAGAAACGGCATGGCCATGAATACGATCATGATCGTGCCATGAGCGCTGAATATCTGGTTGAAGTGTTCCGGCGGCAAATAGCCCTGCGAGGCGCCAACGGCAACGGCCTGTTGAGAGCGCATCAGGATGGCATCCGAGAACCCGCGCAGCAGCATGACCAGCGCAAGGATAATATACATAATGCCTATTTTTTTGTGGTCGAGGCTGGTCAGCCACTCTTGCCAGAGGTACGTCCACTTTCTGTAATAGGTGATCAGGGCCAGAATCACCATGGCCAGCAGGAGTGCACTGCTCACGGCGCCCATAACGATCGGTTTATCGTAAGGTATCGCGGAAAGGCTTAACTTCCCAAGCATATCAACTATCCTCCGAGTCGCGGGGTTTTGCGCGCGCAGCACCGGATTCCTTGCTCATAGCGCTGGGATTTACCTGTTTCCGTGTGTATTTGTCGATGATGTGGTCAAACAGATCGGGCTGGACCGAAGAGAAAGTTGTCACGGGGTGGCCGACACTCGGCTTTGCGAGTTCCTTAAATCGGGCCCAATCGAGTTTATCCGGTGCTTCTTTGGCTCTTTGCAGCCACGCTTCGAATTCTTCCAGAGAAATGGCAATCGCCTTGAAATGCATGTCCGAGAAGCCGCGGCCGCTGAATTGTTGATTCTGGCCGTAATACACACCGGGTTCATCCGCCATTAGATGCAACCGGGTCTGCATGCCTGCCATGGCGTAAATCTGGCTGCCCAGTTGCGGGATGAAAAAGGAAGTCATTACCGTGTCCGACGTGATCCTGAAGCTCAACGGGACATTGGCGGGGAAAACGAG